>SDBT01000834.1_pt1 | contig 50994 bp, 16 predicted proteins | sample 2277101 | NCBI WGS metagenome assembly SDBT01 (sample SAMN10404973, study PRJNA504765) | marine sediment metagenome | isolation source: marine sediment core GS10_PC15, 103 cmbsf | place: Arctic Ocean: Southern Knipovich Ridge | collected 2010
GCCTCACGTACTTTGTTTCCTTGATGCGCACCCGGTACTTGATGCGCAGGGAGAAGGTGACGGGGATAGGCGGGTCGTAGGTGACGCCGTCGAAGCGGAGCAGGTAGCCCACGGGCGGGATCGGCAGCAACGTAGCCACCTCGACCTCGTCGTCGCCGGAGTTGTTCCCCAAGAGAATCTCGCTTTCCAGCACAACGGCCGAGGGGTAGGTGAGGTCAATCCCTGGCGCCTGAGTGCGCAGCAGGAGGTCCTCGCCGAAGGCCAGGTCCGGAGGCTGCAGGTCGGCGTCAATCTCGCGCCTGGTGACAGGGTCAAGGCCGTACACGTGGATGGCAGCGGTCACGCTGCCGTTGATCAGCAGACCCGGCACCTTCAGGTCATCCACGTTGTCATTGATCCAGTTGTACAGGGTGTCGGTGTAGACCACCCCCGTGGCCTCGATGGCGCCCGTGTTGGGAATATCTGCCGTGTACTCGATGACGTCGCCGGGGCTGGGCAGGCCGTCCCCGTTGTCCTCGTAGATGGCCCACTCCGGGTCGGCATCCTCCAGCACCGGCAGGGCCAGGGTGTCGTGGAGCAGGTCATCGTCTTCGGCAATCACCACGCCAGGGAATGCCGTGCTATACCTGGTGGTGGGCACGCCCGTCACTATGGCGGTGTTGCTCCCCAGGATAATCGGAGTGGCGTCAAGGTCGAAGGTCCCAGCGGGGAAGTCCACTGTCATGGTGCGGGTAGCCAGGAGATAGGTATAGCCATCGGGATTTATCTCGCCGTCCGGAGCCAGCGGCGCCAATTCGCCCTCGGGGCTGGCCCACAGAGCGTGAGCGGTGGTGAACTCCGAGTTTGTGCCCTCCCGGCCGACGATGCTGACAAACGGCCCTGACGCCGTCTCCACGTGACCGCTGGGCGCATCGGTGAGCTCGACCTCGTTGAGCCAGGTGTCGCCCTCGTTGTAGATGAAGTAGCAGTAGGTGACCTGGGTATCAGGCAGGACCAACAGGTCGTCCACGGCTTCGGTCTCGCACTTGGCCTGGACCTCGGCCGGGCTGAGGCCGGCTGTGTCGCCCAGGAAGGCCCTCTTGTCTACCCGGATGCGGGCGTTGAGCACAGTGGTGGTTTCGACGGCGGCGTTGTTGCTCAGGTTGGGATCAGCCGTGGGTATGGCGTCGTCCGGGTAAACATCCGGGCCCGGGTCAGAGAAGAACACCCGTGCGTCGCCGTCGCTGACGGCCTGTACCTCGGCCTGGTTGACCAGGGTGCGCGGCGTGGAGTCGTCATCCACCCGGACGGTGATGGTGAAGCTGATCTCACGACTGGCATTCAGCCGGCCTGGCTCGCCGTTATCCTCGCTGTCCGGATCGTTCCCCACCAGGCAGAACACGGTGCCGTCGTCGCGGAAGAAGCACTGCATGTCAGACGGGGTCGTCCAGGTGATGAACTCAGCGTCGGTCGGCAGGGTGTCCTCGAGGAACACCACTGCCGAGTCCGACGGGCCGTTGTTGCGCACCGAGATAGTGTAGGTGAAGACGAAGCCATTGCTGACCGGATCGTAGACCAGTTGGTCTTCCGGCGTAGCGGTCTTGGTGATCTCCAGGTCCGCCTCCGCGTTCACCCGCGCACACTCGTCATCGTGCTCCTCAACCCGGCCCGGGACCCCTTCCACCACGACGTCGGCCGAGATGCCGGCGCGGTTGTGCGCGAAGTACGGGTACCCGCTGGCATCGAAGAATGGCTTGCAGACCTGCCCTGTTCCCGCGTCCCCACGACCGTTCAGCACGTAGCCCGATTCCACGTCAGCGATCAGCAGGAAGGTGAAGCTATCGCCCACGGCGATGTTGCCGGTGTCGGTGTAGACCACCGTGATGCCGTCGAGGATCTCCTCCACGCGCACAACGTCGCTCGTCGTGATTCCGTCGCCGGGGATCACCGAGCACGTGACCTGATCGTCGGGATCGAGGGACTCACATCGATTGAAGATCACCCCCAGCGGTAGCGTGTCACTTATCACCACGCTCATGGCCTCCGAGGGACCGTTGTTCCCGAAGGTGATGGTGTACCTCAGCTCGGTGCCCGCCAGCACCGGGTCTGGTGAGTCTGATTTGGTGACGAAGAGTTGCTGCTCACGATCTGTGCCCGTGCTTTCATCGTAGTCATCGTTACCAGGACGCGGATCTGCCGTATCGCTGCTCACCGAGATATGGTTGTCCAGCGCTGTGGGTGCATCCGGGGCGACTTGCACCACAATCATGAATTCCAGTACGTCGCCAGCGGGCATGTTCCCCAGGGTACAGATGAGCGTGTGCTCGTCAATGGGGTTGAGGCTGCACACCACACCGGTTGCGTACGGATCGCGAATGCGCACGAACTCGACCTTCTGAGGCAGGAGGTCCACGGCGACCACGCCTATGGCGTCTGAGGGGCCGGTATTGGTGATCGTCACGGTGTACTCGAGCAACTCGCCAGCGACCACCGGATTCGGATTGCCAATCTTCGTCACCGACAGGTCGGCGAACGCGCTCACCCCCGTCAGGTTGTGCGCGAAGTCGTTGCCGTTGGTGTCATCGAAATTATCGGAGAAGACCAGCGCATCGTTCTCCAGGATGGTGCCCTCGGGCACCCAGGACGGCACATCCAGCGTGATGGTGATCGTGGCGCTGGCAGTGGGTATCAGGGTACCCAAACCGCAGGTCAGCTTATCCAGCGGCTCGCCCGGCGTGCCGGTGTTGCAGGTGCCCTGGCTGGCCGTGGCACTAGTGACGACGATCCACGGCGGCAGCCGATCCTCGACCACCACGTTCTCCGCCGTGGAGGGGCCGTAGTTGGTGATGAGCAGGGTGTAGGTCAGGCTCTGCCCCGCCGTCACTTGATCGGCGATCAGGGTTACGGTGCCGCCGGGGCTGCCATCTACCTGCACCTCGCCGACCGCCGACTTGGTGATCTCCAGGTCGGACACATCAGTGATGTCGTGCTCCACAGTGGCCTGGTTGTTGTCGGGGTTGGGATCGAAGTCAGAGCTGATCACGTGGGCCACGTTGTTGATGTCCTGCGTCTCGTCGGCGGTGACCACCACTGTCAGGATCCAGCGGCCGGAAGTCGAGGGGGTCATGACCTCCAGCGGGTCCACCAGCCGGCAGGTCAGCTCCAGTTGCTCGGTGAAGGCGCCGAGCCTCGTGTCGAGGTTCGTGGCGCCGTCCACGAAGCCGAGCGCCACGTCTTTGCTGTTTTTTGTCCAAAGGACGACGTTCGAGCAGGTGAAACCTCCCACCCCGTCACCCAGACACACGCGGTTGCGATGGCTCCCGTCGTTCGCAAAGACGGCGTCGAGGTTCGTGTCGCCGTTCACGTCGCCCAACGCCACGCCGAAGGTGGTGTTCGGATCGCCACTGACGTTCGAGCAGGTGAAGCCGCCCGCCCCGTCGCCCAGGCACACCCGATTCGGCTGATTTGTGACCGCAAACACGGCATCGAGGTAACCATCACCGTCCACATGCCCCAAGGCCACGCCATAGCTTGCGTTCGAATCGCTGCCGGCGTCCGAGCAGGTGAAGCCGCCCAACCCGTCGCCCAGGCACACCCGGTTGGTTTCCCAACTGTTTGAGAAGACGGCGTCGAGGTTCGCATCGCCGTCCACGAAGCCCAGCGCCACGCCGTCGCTGAGGTTCTGCAATCCAGGGTCGCTGATGTCCGAGCAGGTGAAGGCGCCCGCCCCGTTGCCCAGGCACAGTTGGTTAAGTGGTCCTTGGTTGAAGTTCGCAAAGACGGCGTCGAGGTTCGTGTCGCCGTCCACGAAGCCCAGCGCTACGCTGTGGCTGTCTCTCACGTCAGCGCTGACGTCCGAGCAGCCGGTGAAGCCGCCCGTCCCGTCGCCCAGGCACACCCGGTTGCGATCGTTGGTATCGTTCGCGAATACGGCGTCGAGGTTCGTGTCGCCGTTCACGTCGCCCAGCGCCACGTCCTTGCTGTACAACCTATCGGCGCTGACGTCCGAGCACGTGAAGCCGCCCGCACCGTCGCCCAGGCACACCCGGTTGCTGCGTGAAAGGCGGTGATCATGGTTCGCGAATACGGCGTCGAGGTTCGTGTCGCCGTCCACGAAGCCCAGCGCCACGCCAAAGGTGACATTCGTATCGGCGCTGACGTCCGAGCAGCCGGTGAAGCCGCCCGCCCCGTCACCCAGGCACACTTCGTTGGTTTGGTTTTGATTCGCGAAGACGGCGTCGAGGTTCGTCGGCGTGCACATCGCCGGCCGATCGGAAGTCACCGACACCAGCTCGAAGGTGCCGCTGGACTGGAGCAGGTCGGTGAGGGTCACATCGTGGGCAAAGCCGGGCCCCAGGTTGTCCACGATCACGGTGTAGGTCAGGTATTCGCCGGCCCGCACCTCGCCGTCGGGCTTGCCGAACTTGGTGATCTTGAGGTCGGCTTTGCCCAGCACCAGGTTATAGGTGGTGGCGGTGTTGTTGTCCTCGTTGGGATCGCCCAGAGTGGTGGTGCCCGTCACCTCGGCGGTGTTGGTGATGATCGTGCCCGGCACAACTCCCGGATCAACTCGTGCCCAGATGTCGAACTCCCACGTCTGGCTGGGCCCTAGCGTGCCGTTGGTGCAGGTCAACGTTTGCTGCCCCGTCGCCGGGTCGGTGTAGGTCACCGCACAGTTGTCGGTGTCAATCTCGTAGGCAACCCCTACTGGCAGAGTATCCGTGACCGTCACCGTCAGCGCGTCCGACGGGCCGATGTTGTGCACCCAGATGGTGTACTTCTTCTGCTCGCCAGCGTAGACCTCGTCCGGCTCGCTCCACTTCTCGATCTCCAGGTCCGCCTGCGTGGAGACCGTTGTGTTGACCGTCGCCGCATTGGGGAATACACCGGGATCGGTCGTACGCAGAGAAATCGCACCAGCCCGGTTTGTGATCGTGCCAGCCGAGGTGCTAGAATCCACCAGCACCTCGATGAGCACCCTCGGCGTCGCCAGCGGCAGGACGTTGCCCATCGAGCAGGTCACGGTGTTCGTGCCGGCCGCGTAGGCGCACGTCTCCCCGCCAGTACCGTTCACCACCGTAGCCGACCCAAATGTCACCTCGGAGGGCAGTGTGTCTGTCACGACGACCTGCTCCGCCGTCGAGGGGCCCAGATTAGCCATGTCAATCTGGTAGCTAAGACGCTCGCCCGCCGTTACCGGGTTGGGATTGCCATCCTTGCTGAGCAACAGCTCAGCCGAAGCTGTCACTGCCGTGTCCACGTTCGTGCGGTTCAGTGAAGTGTCTGGGTCAAATGTGTCGCTTTCGACGGTGACGTCGTTGCGGAGGGTGTCGGCAAACAGGGCGTTCGGCTGGTCGGCCACAAAGCTCGGGTCCACGCTCGCCGTGAAGCTGATCGTAACACTTTCACCAACCCCCAAAGTGTCCACATTGCAGATCATCGGATCGAACGGATCGCCCGGCGTCCCAACCGTGCAGCCCGAGAGGAAGATGTCAATCGAACCTTCCACCAGACCCGCTGGCAGAACGTCCACCACCCTCACGTTCTCGGCCGTGCTCGGCCCATCATTCGTCACCCTAATGGTATATGTCACTGTCTGACCAGCGACCACCGCCAGGCTGGCGGCCTTCGTGACGCGGATGTCCGCCGTGTCCAGGATGGAGATGAAGTCCACGGCCTGGTTGTTGGAGGTATCCGGATCCGGTGTGTCGCTGGTCACAGTGGCGATGTTGTTCACGTCCACCGTCTCGTCCGCCGTGAGCACGATCTCTATGATCCAGCGGCCATCCGGCAACGGCTCCAGTGCCCCGTCCAGGGCGCAGGTCAGCCCCAGCCGCTCGTCGATGCCGCTAACCGGGGCGGTCACAATACTCAACTCCCCCAGGGCGACGCCACGGCTGGTGTTCGTATCCCCGCTCAGATCGCTGCAGCCGGAAAAGCCCCCCGCGCCATCGCCCAGGCAGACGCGATTGGGCTCATCCAGGTTCGCAAACACCGCATCCAGGTTGCCGTCGCCGTTCACGTACCCCAGGGCGACGCCCCAGCTATCGCGGTCAGGCGCGCCCACGGTGCTGCACGGGTCAAAGCCCCCCGCGCCATCGCCCAGGCAGACGCGATTGGGCTGACCCCCGCTGGCATACTCGATGTTGGCAAACACCGCATCCAGGTCGCCGTCGCCGTTCACGTCCCCCAGGGCGACATCCTCGCTCTTGTTCGTATCCTCACTCCTCACGTCGCTGCAGTTGAAGCCCCCCGCGCCATTGCCCCGGCACACGCGATTGCTCCCCCAGTTCGCAAAAACCGCATCCAGATCGCCGTCGTCGTTCACGTCCCCCAGGGCGACGCCGTGGCTGTTATTTGTCTCCCCGCTCACGTTGCTGCAAGTGAAGCCCCCCGCGCCATCGCCCAGACAGACGCGATTGGGCTGCCCTTGGTTCGCAAACGCCGCATCCAGGTGACCGTCGTGGTCCACGTGCCCCAGGGCGACGGCCTGGCTGGCGGAGGTCTCCCCGCTCACGTAGCTGCAGGTGAAGCCCCCCGCGCCATCGCCCAGGCAGACGTGAACGGATCCCCAGTTCGCAAACACCGCATCCAGGTAACCGTCGCCGTCCACGTACCCCAGGGCAACGCCCAGGCTCATGTTCGTATCCACGCTCACGTCGCTGCAGACAAAGCCTCCCGCGCCATCGCCCAAGCAGGCACGATTCTTCTGAGCGAAGTTCGCGAATACCGCATCCAGGTAGCCGTCGCCGTCCAGGTCCCCCAGGGCAACGCCGCGGCTCTGGTTGGCAGGCGTGGTGCTCACGTCGCCGCAGGTGAAGCCCCCCGCGCCATCGCCCTGGCAAGCGCGATTGCGCTGATTGCTTTCGTTCGCAAACACCGCATCCAGGTCAAGCAACTCCGGGTTGTTCGGCGCGCTGCTCACCCAGCAGCTCGTTCCGGGGCCGCCAATGCCGTTGACGTCCGGGTCTATGGACACCACGTCGAACACGCCGTTGGTGACGATCTCGTCCTGCACCACCACCCCCCGCGCTGCCGATGGCCCGTAGTTATCCACGAAGATGGTGTAACTGAAGGGATCCCCCGCCCGCACCTGGGTGTCCGGCTTGCTCATCTTCGTGACCTTGAGGTCGGCCGAGTCCTCGATGAAGGTGCCTTCGGTGATAGTGTTGTTGGCCAGGTTGGTGTCGATTTCAACGCCGTCCACCTCGGCCCTGTTGGTGGCGACGATGGTCCCGTCGTCCTCATACGCCACAGCGTCAGCGGGGACCCGTGTCTTGATCTGGAACGAGCGGCTGTCGCCCGACTCGATGTCGCCCAGCCTGCACCACAGATCATATCCGTCCGTGGACCCGGGGCATCTTGTTCGCACACTTACGTCGCAGTCCGCAGTGTCATCCAAATACTCAACCTCGCAAGGCAGGGTATCGCTCACGACCACACCAGTCGCTGGGTCGGGGCCGTTGTTGGTGACGGTGATCTCGTAAAACAGCTCCTGCCCGGCGAAGACGGGATCTGGGTTATCGCTCTTCGAGATGGCCAGGTCGGCCTCGAAGAGGATGAATCGGAACTTCTCACAGAACGCGGTCGCGAACTCACCGGTCTCCACGAGGCGCACCCAGCCTGGACCTTGCAGGAATGGCGGGGCGTAGTAACCGGGCTCGGGCCAGACAATCTCGTCCCGCAACCAGTCGCTGTTCGAATCCTCGGCACCCGTGAATTCGGCGTCGAACTCATCTGGGGGATCCGTCATTGCCAACGTAGTGAGGGCGTAGTCCCGCGCAGCCTCGGCACTGGCACGAGCAGTAGATTCGGGGACGGAACAATCGTCGGCTATGTAGGGGTCATCGTCGTCATCGCAAACGCAATTGGGCTGGCCATCCGTGACCAGGTTGAGGACCTGCTCGATCTCAGGATCAAACGGCAGCTGGTAGTAGACAGTGACTGGAAGCCAATCTAGGCGAACGTACGGACTCGAGCCGCCGCCCGCATGAGCCGTCAGGCTGATAGCAAGGCCAGAATTGATCTCGTCAAGAGTCCAAGCGCGACCCCAAGTATCAGCAGCACCACCTATGTTGTAGGTTTCTTGCGAGTAAGTCAAACTTCCGGTCCCATGTCCGGTCGTGGTCCAGTTTGTACCCCCATCCCAGGACAGTTCAACATCAATCGAGCCTGTCCGGTAATATCGACGCCAAGCGTCAAGCCTGACCACAATGCCATCAATCGTGGCTCCAGCAGGGACGCTAAATGCGTAGTCATAGTATTGATGTGTCTCCCCGTTCGTTGCATATGCAGAGCCGCCGCCGTCGGCATGCGCGTTGTCCGGATCATCGAAACTCCCGCTATTGTCTGTCGGTGACGTCTGCGTGCTGGTTATCCCGAACAGCGTGTCGGCGGCCAGTCGGATGCCACAGGCTATGGGGCTGAACCCTCCCAACCTGGGGATATTCCGGATATCGTCTGCCACGTCGTATGCATTTGCCGAGGTGATAGCCACCGGTCCTACTTCGAGTTCAGCCCTCGGAGGCGACCAGCCTCCGAACTGAACGACCGTCAGCTCTACCGACCCGTTGTGGGGAACGCAATCCGGGTTTTCGACGACCGCAGCCAGCCCGTAGATGATGGCATTCCACTCTGAGATGATGGTTAAAGACCCATCCAGGATCATGGCCAATTGCACCTCGACGCCATCCTGGATCGAAGCCATGCGAGCGTTTGGCAGGGCAGACCGCTGCCGTGATTCTAGCAGCTCCACCCCGTCCGGCAACGTACAGCGGGAAGCGGCCATGGGGTCGGCCGCCGGCTCCGGAGCGGTAGCCCGCTCTCCCGTGACCCGCGTCACCTCCTCCGGCAGGGCGGAGCGGAAGAGGGCCTCCACGTTAGAGGCGGGCTCCGGTGCGGCCCGCACGGGCGCGGCCGGCTTGGTCGCTGTGGACAGGTCCGCAGCGTAGACCCGTGGCAGTGGCGCCGAAGCCACGGACAGCAGCGGTGAGAGGACCAGGGTTAAAACGTAAGCCAAGGTCGCCAGAGCCCGCACGGCCTGCGACCGCCTAAGCCATCTAATCATAGTACTGATATTCATCTGACTAACCTCCCTCTGTTGTGGACTTATGAAACGTGAATTCGTGAATTGCAGTTGTAACGACCGCTGCGAATTATGCCCTTCCCCTCTTTTCAGGGTTTGCGATGGGGAAACAAAAACGCCAGCCCCAGTCGCTCATGGAACGCCTTCAGGCTGGCATTGCGTGCGTAGTTATTGGCTAGGCGCACGAAACTAACGCCGCTTTTCAGGACACAAATCTGGTATCTGGTCTCTGATCCCTGGTCTACCACGCCTGCTCCCTTTCGGGGCGCATGACCCCCCTCTAATATATATAACGTAAAAAGTCCATTTTAGATACGGCCTGCCAGCACCAGTTTGAATATTGTAAGGTTGCTTATGTCCAATGCCCGCCAGGGTGGGCAAAAGCTAGCCCGGAGCTTCCAGCTCAGGGCTGGGCGAGCAAAGCCCGCTTCGGCAAGCGCCGTCCTGAGCTCTGTCCCGAGCCCTTTGTCCCTGGGCCAAAGCCCTTCGTCCTTGGGCCGAAGGACCAAGGGGACCAGGGGCTTGTCGAAGGGCTCAGGGCATTGCCTTCGGGGGCTGAGTCTGAGCCCAAAAGGGTCACTTGTGTGGTGTCCCGCTCAACACCGTGTGCCAAATTGCGATCGGCCATTAATCACACATGCTCCCCCACATGGCGACCAACAGCATGATGTCCACGACGGTGACACGGCCGTCCCCATCCAGGTCGTACGGCGACCCAACCCCAACATCTTGACGCCAGCGAGCGGCAATGTCCATGATATCCCCAACGTCCACCGGTGGGGTCACGAAGCTGGGACAAGACGTGGGCGTGGACGTCGGGGTGCTGGTGGGCGTTGGCGTGTTCGCGGTCGTTGGGGTGGGCGTTGGCGTGTTCGTGGTCGTTGGGGTGGCTGTCGGGGTTGGCGTACTGGTCGGTGTGGCTACGGTAATGAGCACCGAACCATCCTCAGTGGAACCATCGACGCTCCCGCCCGACGTGTTGCCAAATGATGCTGACGGGTCCAGCGAGAAGTTGACCGCTGCCTCTGTCGTGCCGGCCGGGCTGCCCACGTTCAACCGGATGGAGACAATATCCCTATCCGGCAACGCGGACAGCGGTGGGAAGAAGTCCATAATAACGAAGTCCAACTCGCTGTCGGTATCAGTCCCATCAAAGGTGACTGACGTGACAAACCCCGCCGGCAGGTTGAATGTGATGGCATCGGGGATGCCATCTCCGTTGTTGTCCGCCGGATCGAAGCTCAGCCAGGTCTGATCGTAGTCCACCGAGAACAGCACGACGGCGATGCTATGGCCGTTCGCGGTGAAGACGACCGGCACGGTGACACTGCCACCGGCCGAAGCGGGCACCTGGTCTGGGATGGCCAGGTCAGGCCCTTCGGCCAGGTTCAGGCGATGTCCTGAGTTCATCGAAGAGATAGCTTCGTTGGCTGACACAGCTAGGCTCCAGGGATCCACCATACCCATCGCTGAGCGATTTGAACCATGGCCGCCGACCTCGGCCTTCTGCCAGACAGCCTGCACCGTCCCCGTCGGCTCGCCTAAGCCTAACGGTCCCCAGGCCACCAGCAGCGCTGCCAACACGGCGATAATCATGAGCGCTATGTGGCTGTTTCGACCAGTCACGATTAGCTGCCTCCTTCAGCGGATTACTGCGGCGTTCGGGTCGGCGTCGTCGTGGGGATGGGCGCGGGTGCCGGCACGCGGATTGTCGTGGGCGTGAGCGTTGGCGTAGGCGTCGGTCTGCTGGTGGACGTTGACGTGTTCGTAGCCGTTGGAACGGCTATGGGCGTCGGTGTACTGGTCGGCGTGGCTACGGTAGTGAGCATCGAACCATTCTCAGTGGAACCGGGGACGCTCCCGCCCACGGTGTTGTAAAACAAGATGTTTGGCAAGTAGATGTGATATTCACCTGTCAGCGTCGTCGTGCCCGGCATACTCTGGCCCTCCGTGTTGCCGAACGAGGCACGCGGGTGCTGCGAGAAGCGGACCGCTCTCCACGCCGCGCCAGCCGGGTTGTCCACATTCAGCGTGATGGACAGGAGCTCCCCGTCGGACAGCGCTGTCAGCGGCGGGAAGATGTCGGCGATGAAGATGTCCAACTCGCCGTCGCTGTCGCTCTCATCGAACATGACAGAGGCGCTGAACCCCCCCGGCAGGTTGAAGGCCACCGTGTCGGGCAGGCCATCGCCCTCGTGGTCTGTTGCGTCAAAGCTCAGCCAGCTCTCATCGTAGTCCACTGAGAAGACCAGGCTGCTGATCTCGTGGCCGTTCGCCCTGAAGTTGACCGGCACCGTCACTCTGCCGCCGATCTCAGCCGGCACCTCCACCGGCATGGCCAGGGCAGGCCCGCTCGATGGAGCACCTGGGTCAGAGGCCCCCGGCTGATCCTCTCCTGTATTCAGATCATCAATACTGCACGCGTCGGGGCCCTGGAAGATCATGAGCACCGCGCAGGCGATGTCCCCCGCGTCCACTCTGGTATCTCGGTTGGCGTCGCAGCCTGTCATCTCCTGGAAGGCTCCATCGAATATCCACAGCACGATGGCCGTGATATCCGCGGCATCTACTGCCAGGTCGCCGTTGCAGTCCCCAGGCTCGGTCGCCCGCGTCCGGTAGACAATGGTCCTCTCCGTGACCGTTGTGTAGCTCGCCGAACTCGACACCTCCGCCTGGTTGAGCAGTATCTCGTTGGCTGGCGTGTCGCGGTGTACGTCCAGCACAGCCGTGAACACGACCGTGGCCCCTACCGCCACGGCGGGGAGCTCACAAACCACCGTGCTCGTGCCGACGCACTTCCCACCTTTCGGCGGCGTGAACGAGACAAGCGTGATGTACTCCGATGGCAGCGTGTCCGTCAGAACCACATTGTCCGCTGGCGCATCGCTAGTGTTGGTGATGGTGATACGGTACGTCAGCCTGCTGCCCGCTCGCACCGGGTCAGGTATATCCTGCTTGAGCAGGGCCAGTTCGATCGCCAGGATCGTGACTCTGGCCTCACTGCTGTCGGTTGAGTCGCCATCCTCATCGCTCACTCGCAGTGTGACGAAGACATCCTCCGTAGCGCCCACCAGAGGGGCATGGAAGGTGGGAGTGGCGCCCGTCTCATCGCCCCGCGTGGCGGCGGCGCCTGTCTCACCGAAGTTCCCGTCGTCATCCAGGTCCCACTCGTACGTCAGCGTATCGTAGCTCCCGCCGGGGTCGGTGCCGATGCCCAGGAGGATCACACTCTTGCCCTCGGGGACCTCGTACGGCCCGTTGGCATCGGCCGTGGGGGCCACGTTGCGGACGCTGATGCTCGCCGAATCCGTCGCCGCTGTGGCCTCTTCGGTGCTGGTCACCTCCACCCGGTTAGTGATAGTGGCCGGCCCGTCGAGCACCTTCACCGTAAGCGTGAGCGTGACGGGCTCACCGACACCCACAGTAAGGCCACTGGCCAGGGTGGGCGGTGCGCCCGGCTCACCGATACTGGTCGGATCCAGGGTGACAGATCCAACCTGACTCACGCCACTGGGCAGCGTGTCCGACACCGTCACCCCCGTGGCCGTCGAGGGACCGGCATTGGTAACCACGATGGTGAAGGTGATGATGCTGCCCTCATCTGGGGTGGCGTTGTCCACTGTCTTGCTCACCTGCAGCGCCACCTGGGCCACCACCGTTGTCTGCACCGAGGGCGAGGTGTTGTTCGCTTCGTTGGGATCGGTCTCGTTGGCAGAGACCTGAGCGGCATTGGCCACCGGGTCGCGCTGCGCGGGATCGACAGTCACGGTGATGGTTACCTGCTTCGTGTTCGGAGGCATCAGGCTGCCCAAGTCACAGCTCACCCTGTGGACGAACTCACTGTAGGAGCACCCCGGGCTGGCCGAGTCAAAGGTTACGCCGGACGGCAGGGTGTCTGAAATCGTCACGCTGGTGGCTTCGGATGGACCACTGTTGGTCACCGTCAGGGTGTATTCCAAACTGGTGCCAGCGACCGCCTGGGCAGGCGCGGCCTTGCTTATGGCCAGGTCGGCCTGCCTGCTCACCACCGCCGTGCCCGTCTTCTGGTCGTTGTCCCCGTTGCGGTTGTTCCCGTCTATGCCGACCTGGGCTTCGTTGGTCAACTGGCTGCCGGCCGGGGCATTCGCGTCTACCTTCAGCTCAACCTGGACGAATACCTCATCATCACGCTCCAGGTTCTCCAGGTCGCAGGTCAGCACCCCGCCCGGTGACGGATCACCACAGCCCCACGCGCTGGGAACCGTCGAGGCCAGCCTGCTCCTGCGCGACGGGGTAGCTGACACATAGCTCGTGTAACTGACCGGCAACGTGTCCGTCAGCACCACGCTCTGCGCCACCCCCGGCCCGTAGTTGTGGACCGTGATGGTGTAGACGTAGCTCTCCCCGGCTACCACGCTGAGGCTGTCGGGTTGATCCACGCCCACATCGGCCGAATCCGACGAGGCCACCTCCAGATACAGTTCAAGCGACTCCTCCTTGTCCTGGCTGGTCGCCTGCACACCCAGCCAATACGTGAGGTAACCGGTGGTGGTGCCAATCTCTATCACCAGGTACACCGTCGCCGGGAGGACGTTCACTGCGAGGGAGTCCGCCGGTGTGTCGCCGAGGCTCTCGACGAAACCCAGCACCGCGTCGGGCACGTATGTGAACTGGTCCAGCTCCAACGTGATCGGGGATGTCCACTGGAGGACCGGTGCCAGCTCCAGGGTGAAGGTCACCGTCTCGCTGTTCGTGGCCACCTTGCTGTCCTCGGTAGTGGTAAGACTGAAGCCCGGCTTTTCGACCTGCAGGACGACGTCTACACTCTTAATGTTCCGGCCGTCCTGACCAAACACCGTTATGGTGTATGTACCGTTGACCAGCAGCTCAGTGTCAGTCATGACCAGCGTGACGCTCTGGTCTGTGTGGAGTGTGGTAGTGGGTATCAGGCTGTACAGCAGCCCCACAGGGATGTCTCTCACGCCCAAGTAGATGGGGTCGCTCTCGCCGTAGAAGCGGTCGGCCGAGATGGTGACGCTGACACTCCCGCCTTCGGTCAGGGTGACGTCTGAACTTCGTTCAGCCCGCTGTGTGGCCGCCGCCGCTGCGGAGACTTCCGAAGTTTCGAAAACTTCGGAAGTCTGAGCCTGCGCCAGGCCCCCGGAGGCGGTGGCCGTCAGTTCGAAGATCGGTTCCTGGATGGTGATGTTCAGGTTCAACGTCTGCTCCATGCTGGCGCTGGTGCCCGTGATGCTGGCCGTGTAGCTGCCGCCGTTTAGCGACTCGGTGGTGGATATGACTACACCGACCTCGACTCCGCCCAGCGTGGGCGTGACGATGTTCGCCGCCAGGGTCAGGTAGAAGCCATCCGGGACCTCGCCCTCGCTGAGGCCAACCGTGGGCGCGACGACCTCCATTATCGGGGTGACGTACCAAAGGCTGCCATCATCGGTATAGACCTGCGTGACACTGACCACTACCGCGGGATACACCTGGCTGGTGGTGACGGTCAGCGTGAAGCTGACCTCCGTCCCGCCGATCAGAGTAAAGTCGGTTTGAGAAGCGGACAAGCCGAAGGACGCACCCTCCGTCGTGACGGTGATCCATTCGGACGCGGACTCGCGGCGCGGATCGGTACTCTCGTCCACCGCGACGACGCTGATGTAGTACGTCGTGTCGGCCTGCAAGCCGGTGATGACGGCAGCTAGAGCGCTCCCCGCTTCCTCGGTGCGCTCTGCGACACGTGGCAAAGTACCGATCAGTACCTCATAGACGTCCACGTCCGGATTCGGGCTGCGATTCCAGGTCACCTCCACCTGGCCGTAGAATGGAGTAGCCGCCGTTTCGGCCGTCCAGGTCTCCTGCCAGGTCTGCTGGACTTGCACAGGGATGTCGGCATAGTCCCGCGTCGGCGGGTTGTTGCCGTCGTCGGCCTCGAACCAGAAGTAGTAGGTGCCGCTCTCCAGGCCGCTCAGATCGATGGCCATGTTGTTCAGGGTGCCGTCCACCTTGGTCGCCACGTTAGTGGTGATCGGGAAGCCGGTGAACACATCAACGGTGACCTCCTTCGTCAGGTTCTCGGTGGTGGTGATCACGTAGGTATCGGTTATGGGCCCGATTGTAGCCCAGATGTTGACGGTCGTGGTGATCTCGTTAGATGTCACCGCCCAGCCGACCTCGGCGCTGGTGGGTCCGGTAGCGATCGCGCTCAACAACTCCAGCGTCGGTGGCGGATCGGCCCCGCCCACCGACAGGGCGTCGTTGTCGCCCATCTCGCCCATCAGCTTGACCTGCCAGGTGCCGGGTTGGGCACCCTCAACCGAGTATATAATCAGGGTGTCGGTTACCACCGCCGTCGCCGCCAGGGCGCTCCCCTCCGTGCGCGTGACCTCCAGCGTGTCGTAGATGACGTTACCCGGCAGGTTCTCCGGCCAGATCTCCCGGCCGTCGGGATCGAAGATGGTCATCGTGGGCTCGTCGCCGGCGCGCCGCAACGCAAACAGCACGTCGGTCCGCGCCGACACGTCCACATCAATGAACGTCGCACTCTCCGTGAACTTGAAGTCGCTTAGCAGGGCCTGTTCGGCATCGCTGAGCGCCGCACGCTGTAGCCGTCCATCCTGTATAGCGCGCCATAACTGGCGCGCCTGCCGGAGTTTAGGCGGCGTCACCGTTTTGTAGCTATCCACGTTGCCAATATCCACGTCGCCATCGGTATCAATGTAGAAGCCCACGGTGAACTTCCAGATCGTGACCCATCCTTTGAAGCCCCAGACGCTGCCATCCCCCTTGACGAATTCGCCAAACTCGACGCCGATTTCAGCCAGTTTGAAGTCCCAGGGTGGGAGGTCGAAAGATATTATTCCCAAATCTATCGAGCCCCAGGATCCCTTCACCAATCCAAGCGTCACGACGATCTTGCCAACCAGGTGGAAGTCGCCGTCGGTCGTCCATACCGTCATGCTGCCCATGGCCGTAACCGCCATGGGTACTGGCGCAATCAAGATCGCATTGATTATCACCTTGGCGCTGAAGAAGCCTTCCTTGACGGTAGCATTCAGTTGGACTGCCTTGAAGATGGCAAACAGAGTGATGGCTCCAGCGAGGTCAAACTGGAAGGGGTTGAACTGCAAACCCAGGTCCAGGTCGCCCTGGACAAGATAGAACCCGGCGAAGGAAGGGCCGCCCACGATGGTCACGCCGAGCTCAATGCGGGTGGTGCCCTGGTTGAGCATCAGCGAGCCTTCGACGCGGTTCAGGAAGAACCCGGTGTTGCCGATGGGGATAGCGCAGCCCTCCAATCCGACCATGACTTTCTTGAGGGCCAGGTTCTTGAGAGCCGCGCTGGACATCGCGTCCGGGTCATCCGTAGTCAATGCGTCCGCCGTCTCAGCCGGGATACTGTCTAGCGTATGGATCCGCAGCACTGTCGTGCCGAACTCGGTGTACATCCACACCCCAACCTTGATACCGCAACCCTTGCCGCCGCCCAGGCCGGGGATCAAGAACGTGCCGGCAGCGCCGATCTCATAGCCGTCCCCCACCGGTATCATCTCGCCGTACAGCCCGGCCAATTTGATCTTGCCAATCTTGATGGGGGGCAAGGCAAACTTGCCGCCACCGATTTTGAAGTGCCCCGAGCCGATCTCGAGATTGTACACCTCCACCTCAAAGCCGCCCCAGCTCTTCGGGATTATGAGGCTCGCTTGCTGGATGTATAGGATGTCCTTTTCGTACTTGGCTCTATCAATCTTCACGCCCAAACCGGCTACGGTGAGGCTGAAACCCTCCAATTTGCCGCGAAGGTTGCCAGCCATATCGAGGATGAGTCTCCCCGTGGCGCTGGCCGAGACCGTCCCGACAGTGATGGCCACCGTGCCCTCGATGCCAACGCCAGGGGCAAAGTCTTCCGACATCCTGCCTGGGCCGGGGAGCTCGAAGACGAGAAAGGCGTCCGTCACCACGAGCTTGTTCGGCCAGATCGGAATCTTCTCTGCGATTCTGAAGCCCAAGCGAAAGGCTTCGAAGTCTATCCCGTCCGCGCCAATGCTGAAATTGTCAACGGCTGCCTGGACCGCTCCTGGCCCACACTCATTCGTATTTACGTTACATGTACTGTCCTTCTTCCACGCCATCCTCACTCGAACTTCTTCCGCCGCCATGCCGTCATCATTTACTACCCAGTTCCACAATCTTACGTCGGCAGGGCCAACTTTCAGATCTACATGAACCTCATTGATTACACTCGTGAATTTGCCCTTGTCGTCTATCTTGGCATTGAAGTCGAGTTCTTGATGGTCGTTCCCCGGCAAGTCCAGGTGAACCTTGCCGTGGACGTCCATCGCGTAGGTGGTCGTCCCGCTAATGACGAGGGCTGCCGTCAGCCCGGCGAACTTGATGTAGTTGTTAACGCCGAGATAGGCGGTGGGCAACGCAAAGCTGCCCCCGCCGAAGTCCAATCCCTCATCGGTGATTTTGACATTTCGCAGCGTGACAGCGGGCGTACTGCTGTAAAGGGGGCCTTTGAAAATCAAGACGAGGTCCAATGTCAGAGAGCCAACTGCCACCGAGAGGCCAGTGTTGTTCAGGCCGAGGTTTTTCAGCTCCAGGGTGCTCCCGGCGAGCTTCAACTCCAGCTTCTTCACGCTGCCGCTGATGTTGCCCTCCGAGTCGAAGCGCACGTTGAGGTTGACCGATCGCGCAATGCCCGGCAGGGCTATGGACAGGTTAACGCCGGCGGCCTTGACGATGTAATTGCCCGCCACGTAGGAAAGCTTGCCCGTTGCACCCGTTATGAGGAGGACACCTTTGCTCCCAAAGGCGATGTCTGGCAGTGGGAAGGAAGCCCCTGCGCCGCCCACGTTCAGGCCGCTGCTCGCAATTCTAACGTTGCTGACCTGGCCAGTGTGCCCACCGAACCGCGACGGCCCAGTCACGGTGGCTGAGCTCTCGGTGATGCCGTCGTTGATGATGGTGGCGCTGGGCATGGCGAAGGTGAATCCGGCGATGATGAAGCTGAAATCGCTCACCGTGCCGGCGAACGTCGGGCCGGGTGAGATTTGGAAATTGGCGGACACGGTTTTGTCGAGGCCTGGCGGGTTGAGACGCAGCGTGGCGCTGCCGTCGGCCCGGCCGGTTGAGAGGTTGGCCTGGGAAATGGTCAGGCCCGAGGAGATCGAGAACCCGGCTATTTTCTTCAGCTCATAGGTCACGTTGTCGTTGGGCTTGAGCAGCGGCTGGGCCGCCGAGCAATCGGCGCTGAATCCGCCCTTGAACAGGGCTAGATCCCCGTCTATCAGCGTCACGGTGCCGTTTCCGGTCAGGGAGGAGCCCTGGATGGTGACACTATCGCCTGTCCCGCTCAGCTTGTAGTGGTCGCCCAGGTAGACGTTCCCCAGGGCCTCCACCTTGCCGCCGCTCTTGTCCACGAAGGCGTTGGCCGTCACTTTGGTATTGCCCACGTCCCGCGTCTGCCGCACGGGCTGCCCCACGTCGGTGCCGGCGCTGGCCGTGTTGTTGCTCGTGACCGGATCGGGGACGGTGCCCGCCACGACGGCCGAATTGTTGATAGCGCCGGGGCTGAACGTGGTGACGGTGACGCCTACGCTGAAGCTGACCCCCGGCTCCAGGGCACCGATGTTGCACGTCACCACGCCGCTCGACTGGGAGCAGTTGGTCTCGGAGAGGCCCGTAAACACCACCATGCTGGGCAGGGTGTCGGTCAGTACCACGCCGGCCGCGTCCGAGGGGCCGTTGTTGGTGACGGTGATGGAGTAGACGACGTCCTGCCCGGCCTTCACGCTCGCCGTGGCGGTCTTGCTCACCACCAGGTCGGCCTCGGGGACGACGCCCGTGCTCGTGCTGGCGCTGTCGTTGCCCGAGCTAGAATCGGCCTGGTCCGCACTGGCGGTGGCGGTGTTGGTGATCGTCTGGCCTGCCGCCAACTTGTCCACGTGCACGGCCACGTACACCGTCTTGCTCTGGCCAGCGTACAGCGTGCCGACGTTGCAGGTGACCATGCCACCGGAGTCAGCGCAGCTCGCGCTGGATGCGCTCGCCCTGAAAGTCAGCTCGGTAGGCACAGCCACGGGGTCGGTGATCTGCACGTTGGTGGCGTCGAGGGGCCCGTTGTTCTTGACCTGCAGGGTGAAGGTCAATATCCCGCCGGCTCCGATGGAGGACGGCGCGCTCTTGCTCAGTTCCAACTCGGCCTCCAACGTGGCGGGGTCGGCGGTCGAGACTGTCGTCTGGGCCGTGGCGCTGTTGTTCCCACTCTGTGAGTCTGGGGAGTTGGCCGTCACGGTGAACTCATTGGTCACCGTGACACCATTGGCCAAGCCTTGATCCAGGCTGACTTTGATCTGGAACGCCGCACTGGCTCCAGGATCCAGCACCCCGACGGTGCAGTTGACGATGTGGTTGCCGCTGTCGTAGAGACAGCCGTGAGGTATCACCCCGGGACGAGTGACTGTTTCAAACGTGGCGCCAGCCGGCAACTGATCGCTCAGGGCCACGCCCGTGGCCTGGGAGGGGCCGTCGTTGGTGACCGTCAGCTCGTAGACCATCCTGGAGGAGATGTGCACCGTGGACGGCGCGCTCTTGGACGTCACGAGGTCGGCATCCACCACCACTGTGGTGGTGGTGGAGGGACTGGTGTCGCCAGGGTTGATGTCCGTCGCCGCCGAGGTGAGGGTGGCCTGGTTGACGAGCTGGGCGCCCCCCGCCATAGTAGCGCCCACGTTCACCACAATGGTGATCGCGGCCTGGGCGCTTATCGCCAGGTCGCCTAGCTCGCAAGTGACGATGCCCTCGGACTCGGTGCAGCCACTACCCTGCGAGGGTGTGGCCGAAACGTAGGTAACGCCGGCCGGCAGGACGTCGTTCACGACAACGCTCGGCGCATCCTTGGGGCCGTTGTTGCTCACGGTCAGAGTGTAGGTCAGGGGGTCGCCCGCCTTGACGCTGATGGGCGCGTCCTTGGTCAGTTCCAGGTCGGTCAGGAGGACGACTTCGACGGCCACAGTGGCGAAGTTATCCGTCCCGTTGCTCTCGGGCTCCTTGGCGCCCACGAAGGCCCGGTTGGTGTATTGCCCGCTGGTGCTTGAGGCCGTGGCCTCGATCTGCACCGTCCGGGACGCGCCGTTGCTGAGGCTCCCCAGGTCACACTTCACCACCTTCACCGTTCCGCTGGAGCCGCTGGTGGGGGGGGGAGAAGGAGGCGAGGAGCAACCGGTGGCCGACTGGTAGATGAAGCCGCTGGGCAGGATGTCGAGCACGGTGACGCCCGTCGCAGCCGGCCCCTGGTTGGTGACGGTGATCACAAAGGTCACGGGGTCGCCTGGGGAAACCGGATTCAGGGTCGCAGGTTCACTTATGGACAGATTCGTGGTCGTCGCTGCCCACCGCACGACCTTGTTCGCTGTCACGGGGGTAGAAGCTGGAGCAGCCGTCTTCACCTGGGTAAACTTGCCGCCGACGTAAACACCGTCGCCGCTGTTGCTCATGGCCAGGGCCAACACCTCGTCCAGGGCACCCCCTTCCAGGGCCGTCCAGGCTGCCCCGTTCCAGCGGGCTACATTCTCGGCCGCAACGCCGCCCGCGCTGTTGAAGAGCCCACCCACGTAGAGCTCGCTGCCGTTGGCGGCCAGGGCATTCACAATGGAATCACCTGCCCCGGTCACCCCACCCGCCACGTCATGCCACTCGCTGCCGTCCCAGCGGGCCAGGCCGCGAGCCTCACCATCTACGGGAGAGGGGAAGTTGCCACCGACGTACAGGTCTTGGCCAACCACAGCCAGCGCGTAGACGGGAGCGCCCAGGCCGAACGGGCCATACTTGAGGATCTCCCAATTGGTGCCGTTCCACCCGGCGACCGTTTCGTCGGCGCTGCCGGTGTAGGCGATGTAGACGTCGCCCCCTGCGGCGGCGATGGCGCTCACTGGGCGGGTCGGGGTGCCGAAGGGCTCCCAACTGGTGCCGTTCCATCGGGCGATGTAGTCTGCCGTCGTGCCAGCGACATTGGTGAAATCTCCGCCGACGTAGACGTCGTTGCCGCTCACGGCCAGGGCGCGCACAATGTTGTTAGGGCCGCTGCTGCCCAGGGTCGACCAACTGCTGCCATTCCATTTCTTGACGTAGCCGGTGAAGTCGCCGCCGGCGTAGACGTCGTTGCCGCTCACGGCCAGGGCGCGCACCGTGCCATTCAGTCCGCCACCCGGGGTTGACCAACTGCTGCCATTCCACTTCTTGATCTTGCCGCTGAACTCGCCGCCGGCGTAGATGTCGCTGCCGCTGACGGCCAGGGCGTTGACCGTCCCGTCGAGGCCGGTACTGCCGATGCTGGTGTCCCAGTAGGTCAGCGCCATGTGCCTGGTTTCGCTGTTGTTGCTGCCGTCAGGGTCTACGCCATCATTGCTGTAGACGCCGGTAAGGTTGGTGAACGTCGTGCCCACCGGCAGAGCGGCCGGCACTTTGAAAGCGATGTCCACGGTGGCAGAGGCGTTCTTATTGATCTGGCCCAGCTCGCAGGTCACGGTGCCGCTGGAGAGGGTGCAGGGATCCCCCTGCGAATGCGTGGCCGAAACGTAGGTGACGCCTGATGGCAAGGTGTCGGTGAAGACCACACTAGGCATGTCCGTCGGCCCATCGTTGTTGAGGATGGTGGCGCGGAAGTTGAAGGCGGTATCGCCGCTGCTCTCTTTGGTGAGGGCTGGGGGGATGTTCGTGCTGACCTTCAGATCGGCGTTGGGTACGATGTCGGTGATTACGGGCGGCTTGGTGTTGTTTCCTGAGTTCGGATCGGTGAGGCCGCCTTGGTTAAATGCAACCGTAGCAGAGGTCGAGGCCGGGTCGCTGGTGTCGAGGGCCACATCGGTGGCGATGGTGAACGGCAACACCTGGCCGGGGGAAATATAGAAAGTGCAGGTGACCGTGTTCCCGGAGGGAGTGCAGGTCGCGCCGCTTAAACTGCTTCGACCTGCGTTGTACGTCAGGCCATTGGCGAGGTTTACGGTCAGCTTGGCGCTGGGGCGAAAGTGCCCGCTGTTGTTTCTGACGCTGAAGTTGTAGTCCAGTACGGTCCCTGCACCGGCTTCAGCCGGGCCGCTCATGCTGACCAGCTCCAGATCAATGGAGTTGGTGGTTGCAGTCTTGCTGTCGTTGGTTAGGTCTGGATCTCCGTTATTTGATGAGTTGACCGATGCCGTAGCAGTACTCACGACGGGGCCGCTAGTGTTGGGATTAATAGTGGTAGCGATCGTAAAATCCGTCGTGTTTCCGTTGGCAACATTGAAAAGGCAGTTGACAATGTTTCCCGATACCGGTGGGGTGCACCTCGAATCGCCTGAAACGTAGCTCAGGTCAGAGTGGAGTTCGACGGAGAGCGTGGCGGTGATGGCGTCACCCGGCCCATTGTTCTTGACCCTGACGGTGTAGACCAGGTCATTTGGTTCAACGCCTCCCACGGCGTCGATCACATGGACGAGCTCCAGATCAGCGAAGGGTTTCTCAACGATAACATTGTAGTATAGACGGTAGTCACAACTACTATTATCGTATACGTCCCTACAGTGATCTGTAACCCTATCCGTAGGAGGGTTAGCACAGTCTGTATCACTGCTTGTCTGACCCACACCCCAGTTGTCCTCTGAGCCGTGAGACCAGGACTCAACAGGTAGACCGTCGTCGAGAAGCGTAATCCCTTCATCACCACCAGTTTCGAAGTCCAGGGGTGGAGACTCGCTAGGCGGCGCATTATCTTCATAACCGCCAGTTAAAAAGGTCAGCCTCGTTGTATCGCTAGCGAGTGGCACATCTACATCCCAATCCAGGTTGTACCAATTGCCAGAATTGACGGGCCAGTCATTTTTCTCTTTCAGGATTCCTCCTATGGTAATGTCAAGGTACCACTCACCGCTGCCCTTGGGCCAGTCGTCGCAGTCGTCCAAGACCTTAATCCACTTCACCTCCACCGTCACTTCTGCGCCCGGCCTGCTGTAGGAGAGCGCCCGGAGCGAATCGGGGGGCTCCTCGCCGCCCGTTGGGTCGTTGAACACGTCCTCCAGGCTGTACAGCACCGGTTCAGCCATGAGGCTATCTTCCCTGGGCACCGTCAAGCCTGGGCTGGCAGCGGCCTCCCCCCGCCCGTTCCAGATCATGTCGTTGAACGCTTCGTCGAACGCCTGGCGGTCGCCCCCGGGGCGGGCCGTCATGAGCCAGGATACTTCTTGCCCCGTCTCTTCGTTCAGGGCCTCCATGCCCCACACGTAGGGAGCAGCATCGGACGGCGTTTCTTCATCCTCTTGCTGCTCAGTCGCTATCGCCTCGGACAGATCAAACGTAGTGAAGGGATTCTCGTATTCCTCCGGGCTGTTGATGTAGTCTCCCAAGACCTGCGGGAAGGCATCATCCAGGGGCGTTTCTTTCGGGGATGAGGCCGCATCCTGGGACACCACCTCGTTGGCGGCAGGGAGAGAGGTCGCCGCCCCCGAGGCGAGGAGGGCCTCGCGCTGCACCGCGTAGCCCTCTATGACGCTGATGAGTACCTCTTCCATCTGCTGGCGCTCTGCCGGGTCGATATCGGTCGGCAGGCTGAGGTACGTCTGCAACGCCCTGTTCAAGGCGGCGTCAACTTCCGCCAACGTTTTGGGGGGCGTCGCACGCTCATAGGGCGACTGCGGCATCGCTGGGGGCGCCTGGCGTTCGTAGGCGGCATACACCTGATGGGCCTGGAGCAGCGGGGAGCCGACCAGGGAGATGATAACGGCCAGCGACAGAGCTGCGTAGACTCGCTTCGACCGGCGATGGATCACCAGCAGCAAGACGAGGCCCAGCAAGGCAGCCCATATAGCCGCCTGCAAGCCGGTCTCCTGTATCGCGCGGACCGTGGACTCCTGCAGGGCCAGGGTCTTGCCAAGCCAGGCCACCGGCTTCCCAAGAATGCCGAAGAGGGAGGCGAACGCTCCCTGGACGGCCTTCACCCCGCGTCCCAGCAGGGACGCAGCAGGCACCGACTGCTCTCCGAGGAGAGCCAGTTGGACGTACATCGTCGCAAGGGCAAGCAATATGATACCTGGCACCAAAACAAGGCGACTGAGTGGGGATGAACGCTTCATTGCACTTCTCCTTTATCCAATGACCAACGAGGCACGCTGGCGTTGGTTCTTGGTCGTTCGTTGATGGTCAGGCGAGGCCCGTCAGGGGGGCTACACCACTGCCACTCGGCGTGAAGCTTCCTGAAGGGTCCAATTGAACAAGAGGTGTTTGCATTTGACTAGATTTGATTATAGAAGAAGATGTCTCGGCAAGAACCCAGGTCTGCCTTGAGACCACAGAGGGGGAGTGCAGACGTGAGTCTGCATGCCCAACGAAAAAGCGCGCTTCCGGATGACCTACTCGGCGACAGCACGCTTCTTGAAATCCGTCCTCAGCAGCCCAGCCATCCTACTTAACTGATAACGATCTACCAATTGTCGCTATCTGCTAACGTAGATCTGTAGCTTTGCGCCCCCACCTTTCGATGAGTTTGCCTTTGTCAGACCCTATGCGATTGAAAGGGAGTCTCCACCTTACCGCACTTATAAGTATATCATTCTTCTTCATCCTCGTCAAGGGCCAATTTTTGGATACGACAGATGTGGTCAATGAAATCGGGGCATGGTTCGCGGTTGGACAAAACGCCCTGACAATTCACTCTCGCGCTCACGGGATCGTCAGATCCGGCGATATTGGGCGACGTTTTACCGTTGCGATGGGCTACTATCTCACGGGAATGCCCTCGTATACCGAGGTGACGGCTTCGCTCTGTCCCTCAGAGCCAGCGCCCTTGTTCACTACCACCACAGAAGGCATGGTTGGCGACTGATCCACCTGCCCATCGCCGTCGGTGTCGCACAGTTGTTGCACATCAGTGACCTCTGCTATCCCCGCGCCAGCGAAGCCGGGCGCCACGCTGTCCAGGCTGGCTAAATCTATGAGCTTGACGTGCCCAGCGCGCAGCCAGAAGTTGCCCACCAAGCTGACGACGGCGCCTGTCTCGTCTCTTAGCTCCAACTTGAGTTGTATGTCGTTGCAGATGGAACTGTTGCGGACGGCGATCAGAGAGGTCACGCCCTGGTAGTCCCTGGCCAAAAAGGGAAGCATGATAGCGCTGGCTCCCATCTTCTCGCTCTCCGCCTGAGCATTGTAGCTTCCCCCCTGGGCGTCCATCCCGGCTTTTTTGAGATCAACCACCGCGAAGATGGGTTGGCCATTGGTCTCCTCACCGCTGGGATAGCCCACCTGGCGGTGCGATTGGATCACTGCTGCCCCAGTGTATTCACCCCCCAGGCCGGCGATGGCCGGCAGGTAGAAGGTGGCCCCTCCGGCGGGACATACCCAGTCGCCCAGGAAAAGGATAGAGTCGCCGCTCTGGTCGAAGAACTCGACGGTCACAAAGGCGGGCAGGGATTCCTGGGTCAGGTTCTGCACCTGGATGCTGGCCTCCCAGCCGCTCAGCTCGCGGAAGACCAGGTCGGCGTAAAAGAGCGTGTCCGTGGTGAGCTTGTAGGGCCGGGCTTCGTAGGTCAGCAGCACGCCCCGATCCACCGACGGCGGGAAGCTGGTCTGATCCACAATGATGCCCAGAGGCTCGTTGGCCGTGACGTAGACCGAGCCCAGCCAGCCGACACCCAGCGCCTCCGGCACTCTTGTCCGTACAGATTCTCCCGGCGCCAACTGCTCGATGTGCTCCGCATGGCTGAAGCTGCAATCCCCTCCTTGCTTTTGATAGTGGAGCCACACCGAGGTGCACCTCTGGCCGGAGTTCTGGATGATCACCTCTGTATCCAGGTCGTAATACCGCCTCATGGCGTAGGGCGCGAAATATTGATAGGGAGGCCTAGTCCTGAGCTTGCCGAAGGGCCCGCTCCCCTCCATGTCTTCCGAGCGGTGTCCTGAGCCTGTCGAAGGGATGCCGGTAAGCGGAGCGACGTAGGCACTCGCAACCACGGTGTCATAGTCGTTAGGCCCGTGGCGCTGAACTATCACCGCCACTGGCTGGCCAGTGTCCTGATAATCATCCTCCCATTCCTTCCAGTCTTCGCTGTCGTCCACAGCATCAGCCGCGTCTTCACATGCCTCGTCAAAGAGGTCCTCATCCACCGAGTAGACTATGGCCGACCTCGCTGGGTTGGGAATCTGAGACCTCAGGGTCCAGACAGCGTTCTCAGGGATTCTCATGCAAGCAACCCCTATCGGCCCCGGATCGTTGTCCGGGCACTGGCCTGAGTACTCCCCCCAGAAGAATACAATCGCACCGGTGCTCTCATCGCCCGCGTTCTGCACCTGGATCAGCGTCTCCCAGCCGCGCTCGTTGTCAACAGCGGGCAACGAGATGCGCGCACCGATTTGGGTGGGTATGAAAGTGAGCTGGACACTGACCTGGCCAGAGACCCTGAAGGATTTGGCCGTCACCGTGGCTTTTCCCGGCACAGTACCGGATCTCAGCGTCACGATGGCAACCCCATCAACGGTCTCGATGGTGGTGTCGCTCAGAGGTCCCCCCTGAGGTCCCCGAAGGGCGCCCAGGTCGGTGGCAAAAACGACCGTCGTCCCGTCGGCCACGGGGTTGTCGTTAATGTCCTTGACCTCAGCCCTGATGATAGAGGTGGAGATGCCGTCCGCAGGGATGCTGGCAGGCTCCGCCGTTACGGTCACGGAGTGGGGCCAGTCTGGATTGACCTCGCCTTTGGTTGGGAGTGCTAGATGCCAGTCGTACCTACGGCCCGTATCCCTGGACCTCGCATCTCTGCCCAGGGACTTACCCTTGGCCCCGTTGCTCCAATCAGCGCACTCAGGCTCGTTTACCGCCGTTCCCCCACCCACCGTGCCTTCCCAGTGACCAGCTTCGACTACGTTGTTAAAGGCTGTCTGCTGCGCGCCCGACCACGTCCCATTGTTGTTGGCATACGCCAGGGCGTCAATCATGGTGCTGGCCCCGTCCTCCAGGATGATGACGTTGTCCGTGCCGGTGAGCCCGCCGTCGGCAGTGTAGAAATCGCGATAGCCGTTGCCGTTGGTATCCCCTGCGATCTCGTCGTCGGCTGGATCGCCCTCGAAGTTGAGGACAAAATACTCCCCAGGATCTGCAACGTAAGCTGGGAAAGTCTTCACCACCGTGCTTCGTTCCCTCACGAGCCAATACTGGATGTTTAGGCCCTCGCCTGACATGTTGCGGAACTCGATCCAATCCTCGGCATCGCTGGGCGCCACTTCATTGATCAGGACATCGCCGGGGTTGCCCAGGACAGGATTGGCTTCTCCAGGGGTGTGACTGGTGAACACATGCCAGTCGGCTTTGGCATTGGTGTCGGTGGAGGAGCTGTCTCTGCCCAGGGATTTGCCTTCACCTCCCTCGCTCCAATCGGCGCTTTCGGGCTCGTTTATCCCAGCCCCACCGTCGAGCGTGCCCACCCAGTGATTCGCATCAACTACAGCGTCGAAAGCGTTTTGTTGACCCGAGGCCCACGTCCCATCGTTGTTGGTATATGCCAGGGCGTCAATCATGGTGCTGGCCCCGTCCTCCAGGATGATCACGTTGTCCGTGCCGGTGAGCCCGCCGTCGGCGGCATAGAAATCGCGATGCCCATTGCCGTTGGTGTCTCCTATGATTTCATCATCGGCTGGATCGCCGTCGAAGTTCAAGACGATGTACTCGTTCGGCGTCATGGTGTAAGAAGGGAAGGTCTTCACTATGCTGGTTCTCTCTTTGACTACCCAATATCTAATATCCACGTTACCAGCCGAGGCATTGTAGAACTCGATCCAATCGTTATCTTCGCCGGGAGCTACTTCATTGATCAACACATCCCCAGGGGTACCCATAGTCGGATTGGCCGCGCCTGGAGTTTGACTGGTGAACAGATGCCAGTCGGCTCTGGCATTGGTGTCGGTGGAAGACGCATCTCGGCCCAGAGATTTCCCCTTACCTCCCTCGCTCCAGTCTGCACATTGTTCTTCGTTCTTCCTCTTGTTCTCTTCTGTATCGTTGGGGTAGACTGTGCCCACCCATTCATCGGCACCAACTATGTTAGTAAAAGCAGTATGCTGAGTGGAAGCCCATGTTCCATCATTGTTAGCGAAGGCAACGGCATCAATGATGTTACCGCTAGAATCCTCCAGAATAATCACTTCATCAGTTCCAGTTAGGCCAGCAGTGCCTGTATCGTAATAAAAGTCACGATACCCATTCCCATTGGTATCCGCGCTTATCTCATCTGCTGCGCCCTTGTCATGGAAGTGTAGAACAATGTGTTCTCCGGGAGCTAGCGTGTAGGATGGAAACGTTTTTCTTGTAGCGGTTTTCTTCCTAACAACCCAAGATTGAATATCTATGTTACTTCCTGAGCCGTTGTAGAGTTCTAGCCAATCCTTGCTACTCGTTTCATCGGGGGCCACCTCATTGATCAACACGTCTCCTGGCTCGACCGCAGATGAAGAAGTGGGAACGGTCGCTAGCACCGCTGTTATCATGGCCAATATGATCAGGAATCGCAGGGGCCTCAATTTCGACTCCCCTGAAAAAAGCCTGCTCTGAGGCCCGTCCTCGGGCCGATTTCCGCCCCCGGGGACGGCTGCGGGAGCTTTTTTCAGTAGACTCAATTTTGCACCTCCTCATCCAGGATGACGCGGTTGTCGGCGACAGGGGCGCCGTCGGGGCCGACGGCTGCCAGGCGATCCAGCGTCTGGGGATCGTAGACGCCCAGGGCCAGGCGGTAGCGGCCCGGCGACAAATCTTTCAGGGAGAGGATAATCTCATCGCTGACCACCTCGCCCTCGGCCCACCAGGAAGTGGGATACTGGTTCTGACGGGGCATGGCATCGTCCTGGGCCACGATCACCTCCGTAGCAGGATCGAACAGGTGGACGAAGACTCTGTAATCTTCCTCCATTTGCTGCAGCGCTTGCCAGTGCAGCCCCAACCGCAGTCCCCCCTCCTCACGACTTAGATCGTAGCCCAGAAGACGCATCTGTCCCCCGAAACTCACGTCCAGCTCGGCCTGCATGGCGGGTACGGCGTAGCTGCGCTCTTTCTCTTCGATCTCAATGCCCAGCGGGAGAACGAATTCCCCGAAGCCTTCACCCGTCTGAGGATCGAACACGGCTATAACCAGATCGTAGCGTCCCGGAGACAGCAGGGAATCGAGCATCATCTGATAGCGGCTGGCCACGACGGCGTCGGTCGGCCAGAGGGAGGTGGCATAGCTCTTGGCTATCGGCTCGGTCTGCGACTGGATGGTCGTCCCACTTCTATCTCTCAGAGATAGGCGGCAAGCGTAATCGCGGGTGGGGTGCTCGGTGGCGGCCCATTTGGCCTGCACGAGCAAGGGTTGCCCCTGCTCTATCTGCGCCGTCACCGGACTCAATTCAACCAGGGCCAACTGATCGAACTCCTGGAGCACGGGATAGGTGGCTTTGATGGTTGGCTCCGTCAGAGTCACATTGGATACCTGCGCCGTGCCGATGGGCGCCAGCGAAGCCACTTCGTAGAGAATCACTTCCAGCGAATAGTCTGCACCGGGCGGGGTGCCCTCGGGCAGGGGCAAGACGTAGCGGTCGCTGATCAGCTCCCCCTCTAGCCACATGCTGGTGGGGTAGAGGCCGTAGTGAGGTTGGGTGTCCAGGGAGACGAGTACTTGACCATCCCAATCTCGCAGGCGCAGGGCCAGGCCGTAGTTGGCGGCCACTGGTTCAACGACTCGCCAGGTCAGCCTGGCTTCCAATGATTCGGACGTTTTCTGGGAAGCGTTAGCCGTCTCCACCTGGCTCAGGACGATGCCCGGCCCGAAGCTGGCCAGGGTCGGCTCGTCGCCCGTGGCCCAGCGTTGGCTGCGAACGCGCAGGGGGCGCAGGTAGGTGGCACCCAGGGTCTCGCCCCTCTCGGTGATGGGCTTGATCTCGCCCTCCTCGTCCCTCACCGTTACGCTGATCAGGTAGAGGCCACGAACGGCTTCCTCGGGGACTTTCAAACGGTGATGCGTCGTCCCAGCCTCCAAGGCGGAGACGTCCTCAGCCAGGTCAGCGCTGGTGTGGAAGAGGTACTCGGCAGGAGAGGTCAGGCGCACGCTGGCTTCCAGCCCCTCGCCCTTGACCTCATCCCAGTGGAGAACCACCTCCACGGTTTCCCCAGCTTCCACCTCGTCCGCCGAAAGCTGGTAACTCTCCAGCCGTGCCACCTCGCCAAAGTTGACTCCCTGGGGATTGTGGTGCAGGTAAGGCAGGCGGTCAAAGTCCATGGTCAGATCCGAAACGTCACTCTCAGTTGTGGGTATCAGGCGCAGGAGGAGCGCTGCCAGTAATGAGGCAACGAGTAATGAGGTAATGAGGGATGAGGTGATGAGAGATGAATGTCGTTGCCTCGTTGCCTCGTTGCCTCGTTGCCTTGTTAACCTCCCTCCAGCGATCAAGAGTCCGATGACGGCTAGTGTAGCTGCTAGCGATACCCCTTCAGCCAGAGCCCGCAGGGGCGTGCGTTCCAGGCGCAGGACGACCTGGTGCTCTCCCTGGTCGAGGTCGAGGCCGATGTAGCCTAGGTTCTCGACGGTCCGCACCTCCCTGGGCTGGCCGTCCACGTAGGCCCGCCAGCCGGGGAAGTAGTAGGTGTGGAAGGCCAAAGACGCCTGGGGTGAGGTCACGTCGAGGGCCCACCCCTCGGCTGCTGGCTTGCGCCAAACCAGCTCGGCCGCTGTGACCTCTCCGGCCATCACCAGCGGCGGCGGTTTCTCCCCGCTGCCCAGCAACGCCTCGGAGATGTAGGGGCGGGGCACCACCCAGCGGGGCAGGTACTCGTGGCGGATGGTGGTGCCGACGTTGGCGGTGAAGTATTCGTAGAGCATCAGCCGCTCCACGGTGATGTCCGCCTCGCCGATGGGCAGGTACTCAGGCTTCAGGCCTAGCATGGCAGCTGCCAGCAACACCGCCCCCGCGACGCAGGCCAGCAAACGCGGCCTTAGTAAATCCGAACCGGAGTCCTGAACTTGTTCAGGTTTGTTGCACGGCACCCCCAACAAGTTGGGGACTTCAACACTCCAACATGTCCCCAAGTAGCCGATGACCAGGCTGGCGAAGAAAGCCTGCAACGACAGAAAGCGCCAGGGAAACTGCACGAAGGGTAGGAGGGGCACGTTGTCCCACAGGGGGCGCGAGAGCGGGGTAATGAGAAAAGTAGCCAGGGCCAGGCCAATGATGAAGAACGCGCTCTGGGCCTCAGGGCGGCGGCGTTTGATCCACCAGCCGACGATCGCTACCGTGCCCAGGAGGGCGAGCACGGCCTGGGCCAGACCCATGACAAAGGGTGTCTGCCCCGCTTCGATGGCATAGTCGAAGAGAGGCGAGGGCTGCACCAGATCCAGGCCGCGAAAGTGATTGCTGTAATTCAAGTAGCCGGTGGTCTGATGCTCCAATTGCGCGTACTTCCCCTCCAGCAAGGCCGGCAGCCAGAACCAGGCGCTTATGGCCAGACCCAGGCCCAGGCCGATTGCGCTGCTGGCGAGCCATTTGGAGGTTGGAGATTGGAGGTTGGAAGTTGGAGGTTGGAGGCTGGAAGTTAGAAGAATATAGAGAACTACGAAGGCGGTGAAGATGAGGGCTGAGACGTTGTGGGTCAGGATCAGTCCGCCGTAAGCGAGGGCGACCAGGGCGACGTTGCCAGCCGAAAGTGCGTCCCGCAGGCGCAGCAGTGCCCAGAGGATGAGGGGGTAAAAGATGAAGGCGTAGAACTCCGATAGGGCATCGCCGCGCACGTAGACGTTGACCAAGTGGTAGGGAGCGTAGGTGTAGGCCAGGGCGGCCAGTATGGCACTGGCTTCTCGGTGAAACAAGCGTTTGGCCAGAAGATACATCGAGGCTGCGGCAGCGGCGAAACCCAACAACTGGGTCAGCTTGATAGCCCAGATGAAGCCGAAGCCCCAGAACTTGAACAGGGCGGCGATGTAGTAGGGCAGAGAAGCGTAGAAGTTGAAGAAGGGGTAGCCCAGGCCATAGGCGGCGTCGGGCATCCAGCGAGCGGGGAAGACGCCAGCGCTCAAGTTGGAAACCAGTTGGTGGAGGCGCACCAGCAGGAAGGGGCTATCGCCTCCCCCGCGCGTATTTATGGGGCCACCACCCATCAGCAGAGGCAGGCAAGCGATGAGGCTCAGGGATAGGGCCAGGAGCAATCCTGTGACCTTCTTTTTCATCTCTGCAATGTTCGAGAGCATGTTAGTGATCGCTGGGGTCAATAACGCCGGGCTCTGATGTAAACAAAAAGGCCCAAGAAGATGGGGGTCAGCCAAAAGGGCAGGCGCTGAAGGATCGTCTTGGGCCAAGTTGATCTTCTTCTCTATTTCTAGGCTAATTGCAAACAGCCACTTCTCCGAGTTTGTCCAAAGTCCAAAAAAGCGGTCCCGTTGTAAGTGAAGTCGCTATCTCCTCCTCAAGATATTGAACACCAGCGCTATCGCCGCCGCGAGGACGATTATTATGACGCCGCTCACCTGATACAGATTCGCACTCAGCCTGGAGATTAAAGGCTCTGGGGTGGGAGTTGGGACGGGAACGGGCGTGAATGTGGGCACCGGCGTGGACGTCGGTACGGGGGTAGGCTGCAGGTTGTCGCCGAATTCGATCTGGATGATAGAGCCGCCGGCGATGGCCACCCCCCAATCATCGCCGGTGGTAGAATTGTAGTCGGGTGGGTTTTCCTCGTAGATGAAGTAGTTGCCCGGCCTCAAATCCATGAAACAGTAGGGTTCATTGATGCCGTCGGTGATGTAATTGGCTACCGTCTGCCGGCCATCGGAGGCAGTGAACATCGCCCCAGGCAGGAGCTCCTCATCCGGGTCGCGCATCTCGTTGCCGTTGCGGTCGTGATACGCCAGCACGCAGATAGCCCCGCTGGCTGGCGTCGGAGTTGCGGTGGGAGTTGGCGTCTGGGTTGGCGTGGGGGTGTCCGTTGGGGTCGGGGTTATGGTCGGCGTGGGGGTATCCACTGGCGTTGGGGTTGGGGTAGAGGTTGGGGTAGGGGTAGGGGTCGCCGTTGGACGGGGTGTGCTGGTCGGCACTCGTGTGTTGGTTGGCACTGGTGTGTTGGTCGGCACTGGTGTGTTGGTTGGCTTTGGGGTGCTCGTTGGCGGCCGTGGTGTGGGAGTGGGGGCGACGGCGGTCAAGACGGCATCATCCCAGTAGGAATCGTTGAACCGCACCCGGAAGTCTGGCGCGCCTCTGGTGAAGACGGTGACTCTATCGGCCTGGGCCACAGTGGAAACACTGAGGTGAACCCATTCATTGCACGCCATCACTATATCTGTCCAGACGATGTTGCCAGAATTCCCATCGTTGCCGCCGTGAGGATCAATGCCCGCCGAAACCCCGTAGTTGCCAAAGCCACCGCATTTGTCTGCGTCGGCGTCTGTACTGCTCCAGACCTGTGCCCAGATGGAGAAGGTGACCACGCTGCCCTTGGCAACGGCCACCTGTTGGTAGATGCCGGCGATGTGAGTGCCGTAGGTGTTAAAGTACTTCTGGGAGAAGCGGCCTGTGTGAACACGCCGCATGGTGAAGATCCAAGCGTCCTCTGACTTGTATTCGGGCCGCTTGAGGTAGCCTTGGCCGGTTTGATCTTCGGAGCCCTGAATCCACCATGCTTCCCATCCGTTGGCTATGGTTACCTCACCCGCACCTCGCTCGCTGAAGCCTTCTTCGAAGCCAGCGTTCTTTAACAGGTTGCCTCCTTGGGCGGGCGGAGCAGCCGAGGCTCCTAAGGGCACAAGGATCAATAACGTTACTAACAGAGTTGTTACAAGGCGACAGAATCGCATTCGTTTTCCTCCTGTAGATTTTGTAACCGTTCAGCCCAGTGTCATTGCGAGCGGTTTTTGCGAAGCAATCCCCATCGTCGTTGGGAGCAATCGTTGCGAAGCGATCTCCGAATCGGTGATTGGGGATTGCTTCGGCACAAAAAACCGTGCCTCGCAATGACACCTGAACGCTTACTAGATTTTTAGCCTTCTGCCGCAGGTTTTGTGGCGACAGAGGCGGGATCATTCAACGATCACGTGGTCATTTACTGGTTTGCCAGCTTTGTCAAGGACTTGTAGTCGGCGCAGAGTCTCCAATTGATAGAAGCCAACTATTAGCTTGTGCCTGCCCGGATCGTACGGCTCAGGCAGGGCTAGGGTGTGCTCGTCGCTGACGATGTCTCCCTCGCGCCACAGGCTGGTGGGATAATAGCCTCCAGCGGGAGGCGAATCGTCCTGGGCCAGAATGGCATCATCCCGCGTGAGCTGGACGAAGACGGTGTAATCTGCCTCGATCTCCGTCTCAGCTTGCCAGAGCAGGCTCAACCGCAGTTCCTGTGGCGAGACAGTGGCCAGCCGATGGCTGACCAAAGTCAAGCCCTTCTCGAAGCGCGCCTCTGGCTCTCCGGAAGGGATGGTCGCGGGAGTGGCCATGTAGGTAATGTACAGTAAACGAGCCTCTTTTTCGAGATCCCCTCGCTCTAGAGATCCCTCTTGGGCGGCGATAGTCGAGCCTACGGGCAAAAGAGACAGGTACTGGCTATAATCCTCGTAGGGCCAGAGAATGAGCATGACCTCGTCCGAGAAAACCTGGGGAAGTTTAGCACTTTCTGCCAGGATAGTCAAGTTTGGCGAAGGTGGCACCAAAAAGCGCACCGACGCCCAATCTCGCCAGAGGCGGTCAGCGATGTAGAGATGACGATCAGGCGGTAGCGGGTTCCCCCTGGCCTCAAGTCCTGCCCCATCCCACCCGGTGCCCAAGAAACGATTGGCCTGGGTTGCCAGGTGCACCGCTGCTGTTTCGAAATTATAGCTCAAATCCTGGCTGGCGGCGTGACGTCCAAAGTAATCAACAGCCGTGTCGCCCAGGCCAAAGGTTAGGACTAGCGCCACCGCACCAACAGCAATAGTTTGAGCTTTGAACGTGATCCTGTTTTCTAAGAACCGCCATAGGTAATCCAGTCCTATGGCGGGCACGACAAAGGCTACGGGCAGAACGCCCACGCTCCGCAGGAAATGAGGCGCGTCCTCAGCCAGTATGGTAGGCAGAATCATGACCGTCAGCCAGATGATGACCAAAGCGTGCTCAGGTCTCTGGCGAAATCGGACGGAGCAAAGGACCAATCCCATCAGAAAGAAGACGCTCAGCACCGGATCGAAGACAGGGCGCAGGGGCACGTTGTGGCGAGGGATGAAATCACCTCGGTTGGTGAACATCAGCAGCGTCTTGCCCACGTGCTGAAGGAGCGTCCCCCAGAAATCGCCTCCGTTGATCGCGGGATTGAATATGGAAACCTGCCCGATGCGGCCCAGGAAGGCATCCCCGTGCGCAGCCACGTAGACCATCAGCGGGGCCAAAACCACCAGTGTGGCCAGCACAAAGGTCAAAGCGCCACGCCTCCAACCTCTAACCCTTCGACCAGGCTCAGGGCAGGCCTCCAATCTCCAACTTCCAACCAGGATCAGATACAAGACGAAGGCGGCCAGAGCCACAATGGTGAATCGTGCTGCCAAATAGGTATAGAAGGTTAGCCCGTAGGCCAACCCCCCTGCCAGGAAATGGCGTCTGTTGCCACTCTTGAGACCGAGCCACAGTTGCCAGAGGGCCAGGGCCACCAGGAGGGGCATGGCCACGGCGCGGAAACCAATGCGGCTCAGATTGACGTGCCACAGGGTCAGGCCCGTGACAGCAGCAGCCAGCAGTCCGATGCGCCGGTTGAACATGGCCTTGGCCATGAGATAGGTAGCGGGAATTGTCAAAGTGCCCAGCAAGGCAGCCACGATCCGTATCGCTCCTGGGCTCCGGCCCAGGACAGCCACGGACAGGGCTACCAGGTAGATAAACAGCGGCTCGCGGCCGTTGTTGGTCTCAAAGAAAACCGGCCTTTCGCCTTCTAAAACGCCAAGGGCATCCAGGCCGTTGAAAGCTTCGTCGTGATAGAGGCCGGGCGGTATGGTTCCGAGAGCCCCGAAGCGCAGCGCCGCTGCCACGGCTATCACCAATAGCAAAGGCACCCATTTCCAACTTCTAACTTCTAACTTCCAACTGGTCTCTCCAAGCTCTGCCAGCCCTTCCCCCGATTCGCCCACAGGCATAGATTATAGCACAAGGCATGGAAATGTCAACCGTCCGCTGGTCATCCCCTCGTGCGTTGCTGTTCGCCAGCCTCCACTCGTCCTGTCCTGCTCCCGCCGGATCGCCAGATCCGGCGGCTGGCGGTGGGATCTGACGCTTGTACTGAGCACATCGAAGTAATCCCGCCGGAGCAGAGTGAGACAGCAACTAGCCCGCTTGTCGAGAATGAATAAAAGTTGTACAATATTGAGGCAACGAGTCAACGGGTCAATGAGGTAACGAGTGTGCATTGAGGCGCTACTCGTTGACTCGTTACTCATCTCCGAGAGAACTGTGGGGTGTACAAGGTGGCTCCGATATTGGACGAACACAGCTTAGACTTCATCAGCCACAGCGAGGCTCAGACGCGGCGATTTGGCGCCAGGTTGGGGGAGCTCTTGCAAGGTGGCGACGTGATCTGCCTGGTGGGCGAATTGGGCGCGGGGAAAACTTGCCTGACCCAGGGTATCGGGCGGGGACTGGGAATCGAAGGGCCTATCACCAGCCCTACCTTCACCTTGATCAACGAGTACAGGCAAGAGCGGGCCAGGCTGCCATTTTACCACATAGACCTGTACCGCTTAGGGGAGACAAAAGAAGTCCTGACTCTGGGTCTTGACGAGTACTTCTACGGCGAAGGAGTCTGCGTGGTCGAGTGGGCCGACCGCGCACCAGAGGCTCTACCCGCCGAGCACCTGTGGATCGAGCTCCGCTACATCGTCGAGACCAAGCGCGGCCTGGTGATAAAATCAGTGGGAAAGCGCTACGAGGAACTGCTGCGGGAATTCAAGCGAAGGGCGTTTGGGATATAGCGATTGAAATCGCACCTGTCGGAGGCTACAGCCGCGCACTCCGTGCCGGGCGACCGCCTACGTGGTCGCGAAAATCGTCCACATAGGTGGACGACCGGCGCATTCGCACCCTCCAGAGGCGGTTTCAACCGCTGTTCTTCCTGAGACCGCCCCTGAAAAAGGAGAAGTGCATTGCTTTTAGCCATTGACACAGCTACGCGAATGCCCAGTCTGGCGCTGTACGACGGAGAGCGGGTGCTGGCCGAAGAGACGTGGCGGTCGGCCAACAACCACACGGTGGAACTGGCGCCTGCTCTGGTGCGCGCGTTAGAGCGACAAAGAGTCTCGCCTTCGGAGTTAAGGGGGATAGCTGTAGCTCTAGGCCCTGGCTCCTTCACCGGGCTGCGCATCGGGCTAGGCGTGGCCAAGGGCCTGGCCCTGACCCTGGACATACCGCTGGTGGGGATACCGACGCTGGATGCCCTGGTCTATGCCCAAGCCCGCCAGCGAGGCCCAGTGTGCGCCGTGCTGCAAGCCGGTCGGAGGCGAGTAGCAGCCGCTTTTTATCGGCGGAGGCGGGGGCAGTGGCGAAGGCAGGGCGACTATCGCCTGACGACGTGGGATGAGCTGTGCGCTGAAATCGCAACCCGTACCTTTTTCTGCGGCGAGATAGACGCCCAGGCCGCTGAACTGCTGCGAGAGCGTCTGGGCGCAAAGGCAGTGGTGGCCTCGCCGGCCTATTCCCTGCGCCGGGCGGGGTATCTGGCAGAGTTAGGCTGGCAACGCTTGGAAAGAGGCCAGGTGGACGACCCCGCCACGCTGGCCCCCATCTACCTTCGCCACCCACCGATAAAGTGAGATAAAGTATGGACTACGCTGATCTGCCTTACATCGTCGAACCCATGCGGCTGCGAGACATCAAAGAGGTGATGGAGATCGAGCATGACTCTTTCCCTTCGCCCTGGTCTGCCCGCGTTTATCGCCACGAGCTCTTGGACAATGATCTCTCTCACTATTTCGTCGTTCGCCAGCGTCAGATGGAAGGACCAGAGTCAAGCCTGTTGGCCAGGATCGGCCGCACTCTCGGAGTGGGGGCACGATCGCCTGTCCTTGGGCACGCTGGCTTCTGGCTGATGGCCGGCGAGGCTCACATCAGCACCATAGCGGTGCAACCCGGCTGGCGGCAGCGAGGGATCGGAGAGCTGCTGCTGGTGGCCATGCTCGACCGCGCTACGGAGCTTAAAGCCGACATAGCTACTCTGGAGGTGCGCGTTTCCAATAGCACGGCTCAGAATCTGTACCGCAAGTACGGCTTCCGGCGAGTTGGGCTGAAGCGTCACTATTATCGCGACCGTGATGAGGATGCCCTGACCATGTCCACGGAGCGCCTGACCTCGGCCACCTTTCAGAGCCATTTCCAGCAGCTTAAGCGTGCGCTGTGGGAAAGGCTGACCCGGAGTTTGGACAAAACACCCTAGATGAGGTATAATTACAACTAGTGCTAGAGGAGGTAATCTGCATGTCCGAACTGACCGAGCTTTACAAAGAGATAGCGGCCTGTCAGCGCTGCGAGCTGTCCCAGGGGCGCACCAAGGCAGTGCCAGGCGAGGGGCCTGAGAACGCAGAGATCATGTTCATCGGCGAGGCCCCCGGCTTCCACGAGGATCGGCAGGGCCGCCCCTTCGTGGGAGCGGCCGGGAAGTTTCTGGATGAGCTTCTGGCCAGCATCGGCCTCACGCGAGAGGATGTTTACATTGGCAATGTCATCAAGTGCCGGCCACCCAGCAACCGCGACCCCCAGCCTGATGAGATGGCGGCCTGCAAGCCCTTCCTCGACAAACAGATCGAGCTGATTCAGCCGAAGCTGATTGTCACTCTGGGACGCTTCTCTATGGCCCGCTACTTTCCCAATACCAAGATCACCCGCATCCACGGCCAGCCCAAGCGCATAGGCAATCGCATCTACTATCCCATGTTCCATCCCGCTGCCGCCCTGCACCAGCCAAAGTGGCGCCCGATCGTGCAGGAGGACATGCTCAAGATCCCCCAAATTCTGAAGAAAGCGGCGCAATTGGGCGAAGCCGAGTCCCTGGAGCAAGCAGAGCAATTGAGTTTATTCTAAACGATTGATAGAGATTGAAGGGTGGAGAATGCTAGAAAAATTAGAGCTTGTCGTACAGCGTTACGAAGAACTGAACGATCTTATGGCTGATCCTGAGGTGGCCACCAACCATGATCTGGTGAGGAAGTACGCTCAGGAGCAGGCCGGGATCGCAGACTTGGTCCAGAAGTATCGCCAGTATAAAGCTAACGAAGGCGAACTGAGTGAGACCAGGCCCTTGTTGGCGGGCGAGGAAAGCGAAGAGATGCTGAATCTGGTGCAGGAGGAGATCGCCAGGCTCGAAGGGCAGAGTGCGGCCCTTTTGGATGAGCTGAAGATGATGCTCTTGCCGAAGGATGCCAGGGATGACCGAAACGTGATCGTGGAGATCAGAGCCGGAGCGGGGGGAAACGAGGCGGGTCTGTTCGCGTCCGATCTCTATCGCATGTACAACAAGTATGCCGAGAACCACGGTTGGGCCACTGAACTCCTCAGCCTTAACGAGACGGGCATAGGCGGCTTCAAAGAGGTCATCTTCGCTGTCAAGGGCAAGAGCAGGGCCAGTTCCTCCCCCTACTCCCGGCTGAAGTATGAGAGCGGCGTCCACAGGGTGCAGCGGGTGCCCATCACCGAATCCAGCGGCCGCATCCACACCTCCACCGCTACGGTGGCCGTCCTGCCCGAGGTGGACGAGGTAGAAGTGGAAATTGACCCCGGTGATCTGCGGATAGACGTCTACGGATCCTCCGGGCCGGGGGGGCAGCACATGCAGAAGAGCGCGACTGCCGTGCGAATAACCCACGTGCCCACAGGCGTAATCGCCTCCTGCGAGAGCCAGCGTTCCCAGTTCCAGAACCGGACGCGGGCGATGGCTATCCTGCGGGCCAGGCTGTACGAACGGGAGGAGCAAAAGCGGCTGGCGGAGATGGGGGCGGTGCGCCGCTCCCAGGTGGGCACGGGGGATCGGGCGGAGAAGATTCGCACCTACAACTTCCCCCAGAACCGGGTGACCGACCACCGCATCGGCCTCACCAGCCATCGCCTGGAGGATGTGCTGGAGGGCAAGATAGACCAGTTCGTGGAGGAGCTGGCCGCCGCTGAGCAGGCGGAGAAGCTGAGAAGAGCGGGGTTGAGCTGAGCGGTGTCTTGAGCTTGTCGAGGGGCCTGTCGAGGTGACAGGCGAGGAGGGCAAGAGAACGCAAGCTTGACGTAGCTTGCGTTTGGTGTTATAATCGAAGCGGATTCGGGATTCAACACGTGGGTGCCGATGCCCCACCATCCATGCCAGCCAGGAGCGCCCACGTGCGTTTGAGGCTGGCTTTTTTGGCATGATTGCCGCTGAACGAGAGCGAGGAAAGGCCATGAAGAGAACAATAGCTCTTGCCGTTCTGGCCGGGGTTCTTTTGTCAACAAGCATGGTGGGCTGTTCAACCGTCGAGGTTGAACCGGAGGCTACGCCAACGACCCCCACAGCGGCACTGCCAACACCCGTTAGCGAACCGCGGCGTGGTGGAACAGTGGTCATCACCTATGGCGGGGGCACGCCGAGGCACTTCAATCCGGCGTTGGTGTCGGGCACCTCGACTGCCATGGTTGGCACGCAGATTTTCGCCAGCCCGTTGCGCTACGATGAGAACTGGAACCCGCAGCCCTATCTGGCGGAAAGCTGGGAGGTTTCGGAGGACGGCCTGGCCGTGACCCTTCACCTGGTCGAAGGGGCGACCTTTCACGATGGCCAGCCCGTCACCTCAGAGGACGTCGCCTTTTCTGTGATGACGGTCAAGGAATACCACCCGTTCAAACCCATGTTCGCCCCGGTGGAAAGGGTTGACACGCCCGATCCGCACACGGCGGTGATCCGGCTGTCCCGACCCCACCCGGCCATCCTGCTGGCCATGTCGCCCGCTCTGCTGCCGATCATCCCGAAGCACGTCTACGGGGACGGCCAGGATCTGCCAACCCATCCCGCCAACCTGGAGCCAGTCGGGTCCGGGCCATTTAGATTTGTAGAATACGTTCCAGGTGAATCTATTCGACTGAAGCGGTACGAGGACTATTTTATTCCGGGGCGTCCCTATCTCGACGAGATAGTCATCAGGCTTGAGCCCGATCCGAAGGCCCAGGTGATCGAATTGGAGCGCCAGGAAGCGCACTTGACGGCCATTTTCACAGAACTCGACGGCCTCGACAGGCTTAGCCAGAGTGAACACCTTGTTGTCACGGAGCGAGGCTATGAGGGAATCGGCTCGATTAACTGGCTGGCCTTCAACCTTTTGCGGAAGCCGCTGGACGACAAGCGTGTCCGGCAGGCCATCGCCTACGCTGTTGATCCCGAATTCATCATCCAACATCTGCATCGAGGTAGAACACGCCGCGCCCCCAGCCCCATCTCGCCGGACAGCCCTTTCTATGACCCCAACGTTCCCACATACAAAGTTGACCTGGACAAGGCCAACAGGCTGCTTGATGAGGCCGGCTATCCCGCGCAGTCTGACGGCACACGCTTCTCTTTGACCGCGGACTACATTCCGCTCATACCAAGCCAGCAGCGGGATATAGTGCTATATCTAAAACGTCAACTGGTGAGAATAGGAATTGATCTTCAGGTGCGCGAATCAGCGGACTTCCTGGAATGGGCCGAGCGCATCGGGAACTGGGACTTTGACATGACTATGGATTCGGTCTACAACTGGGGGGACCCAGTTATCGGCGTGCACCGCACGTATTTGTGCGACAACATTCGACAAGGCGTGCTCTGGTCGAATACACAGAACTACTGCAACTCAAGGGTGGACGAAATTCTCGAACAGGCCGAGATAGAACTGGACGCAACCAAGCGCAAGTCGCTGTACAGCGAGTTTCAGCAGATCGTCACGGACGAGCTTCCCATCGTATGGATCAACGTCATTCCGTTTCACACCGTCTATCATGCTGGACTGGGAAATCCGCCCCTTTCCATCTGGGGCGTGCACGCTCCGATGGACGAGCTTTATTGGGCAGAACCACCGGACAGGGCGTATGCCGCAGTTCCAACGCTTGAAGGCGAAACCTCCCCGGTCAAAGAAGCCGGTGTGCGAGCCATGGCGCTCCTGCAGGAAGTTGGGCTGTACGAGGCCCGTGAGACCTTCCGCGAGCCGGAGCAGGGATTTCTCGACCTCGAAGGGTCTGGGCTGCACGTCATCGGCTTCACCCGTGAAGGCATCGTGTTCGTTGATAATTCCGGCCAGACGAAGCCGGGAATGGACATCAGCGGCATCCTCGATCTGGAGGGGAACAAGCTACTGCCGCTGTTCTTGGACGCCGCTGAAGGCGAGAACGGGGGCCATTTCAACTCCGAAGGGGTCTGGCCGCATCCGGCCACCCATGAAGTCGGCCCCATGTCAGCCTGGTGCGGCATGCTCAGCGATGAAGACGTGATTTGCGCGCTGGAGTGGAACGAAGGAGAAGGAGGTGGACAATGAGATTCTTTCGCGATGCTTCGATCAGGTTAAAAGTCCTGATTCCGCCAGCCGTTTTGATACTGGCTCTAGGGCTGGTGTCCCTGCTGGCACTCTACGGAATGAATGAACAACATGCAGCACTCAGCGCGGTAGACGAAATCGCCCTGGAAAGGATTCCGCTGATTGATGAATTCGTCGTCCTGGGTGAACGGGTACAGTCCGACGTGTTCCGCATCGCTGTGCTGGGCTTTATGGATCTGCCAGGAGAAGAAATCGAGCCGATCCACGAGCGTTTGGAGCAAGGACTGAACGACCTGGATATCATTTACGGACAGATCCTTACCAAATGGCCGCTGGATGAAACGGAACGCTCAATCCTGGAACGGATGAAAGGGCCGATGGATGCGTTCAGGCAGCAAGCCCTGCAGGCCGCTGCCGTAGTTGCTGACGACCCGTCCTTCGGAGTCCTCCTGGTGCGCTCATCCGCGGTTCCGTTTGCCGAATTCCGGGACACGCTCACGGAATTTCATGATTACCAGCACGAAGAGATATCCCGCGTCGAGATGGAAGCCATCCAAAAAGCGAATACAGTCAGCACTGCGATCATTGCCGGAGCGTTTTTGATTGCGCTGGCCGGGGTATTAGCCACGATGCTGATCAGCACCCGCTGGATCTCTCGTCCGATACTGTCAATAACCGATTTGATGGGCCGTCTTGCAGAGGGTGAGTTATCCATAGAGGTTGGTGGTCTCGAACGGCGGGACGAGATCGGGGCGATGGCGCGGGCGGTGGAAGTGTTTCGGAACAACGCCATTGAGAAGGCTCGACTGGACCAAGAGCTGCGGGAGAGCGAGGAGCGCTTCCGACGCATATATGACTCGAATATGATCGGAATTGCATATTGGGATCCATCCGGGGGGGTAGCGGATGCCAATGATGCATACCTGAACATGGTCGGATACGCCCGCCAAGACTTGGAGGCCGGGGTTGTGCGCTGGTCGGAAATGACGCCGCCAGAGTACACCCACCTGGATGAGTGGGGCATGCAAGAGATCAGAGAGCAAGGGTTTTGTTCTCCCTATGAAAAGGAATACATCAGGAAGGACGGTACGCGGGTGCCAATATTGCTCGGGGGCGCTTTTCTGGAAGGTGAGGAGCAAACAGGGATTAGCTACGCAATTGACATCACCGAGCGCAAGCGGGCGGAGGAGGCGCTGCGCCTTCACAGTGAAATCATGGTGAACATGGCGGAGGGGGTTTATCTTGTTCGAGCCAGTGATGGTGTAATTGTCTACGCTAATCCCACATTTGAGGAGGTATTTGGCTATGGTCCCGGTGAAATGGTCGGGAAGCATGTCTCTGTGGTCAATGCCCCCACTGAGGAGAGCCCTGAAGAGACAGCCGAGGAAATCATGGGAATCTTGGATAGGACTGGTGTATGGCGTGGGGAAATTAACAATGTCAAGAAAGACGGTACGCCCTTTTGGTGCTACGCCAACGTTTCCGTGTTCGATCATCCTCAGCATGGGAGAGTCTTGGTCGCAGTCCATACAGACATCACCGAGCGCAAGCGGGCGGAGGAGACGTTGAAGGTCTCCCATCTCTTCCTTGAAATCGCCAACCGGCACACGGCGATGATCCCCGTGCTGGAAGAGTTTGTGGCCGAAGTCAAGAACTTCACCGGCTGCGCCGCTGTAGGAATGCGCCTGCTAGATGAAGCCGGCAACATCCCCTACGAAGCCTATGAAGGCTTCAGCCAGAGATTCTATGAATCAGAAAGTCCTCTTTCGATCAAGTCAGACCAATGCATGTGTATCAACGTCGTCAAGGGGGAGGCTGATCCGGAGCTCTCGTTCTACACGGAAGGCGGCTCTTTCTTCATGAATGGCACCACGCGTTTCCTGGCCACGGTTTCGGAGGAGGAGAAGGGACAGACTCGCAACACGTGCAACCAAGTCGGATATGAGTCCGTGGCGCTGGTTCCTATCCGCGTGGGGGAGCGTATTCTTGGTTTGATCCATGTGGCCGATTCTCGGGAGAACATGGTTCCTCTGAAGACGGTTGAGGTGCTGGAAGGGGTAGCGATGCAACTTGGCACAGCCATCCAGCGAGTGCGGGCGGAGGAGGCGCTGCGAGTCAGTGAAGAGCGGTTTGCCCTGGCCGTGCGCGGCTCGGATGCCGGGTTATGGGACTGGGATATTCTAAACAACTCGCTCTACTGGTCTCCGCGTTTGAAGGAGTTGCTTGGGTATGCTGATGATGAGCTCGACGTTGACTTTGACACGTTTGAATCACTTCTGCATCCAGACGACAGAGAGCACATGGCGACAGCAATAGAAGCTCACTTGAAGGATCGGGGGCTGTACGACGTGGAGCAGCGACTGCGCACCAAATCGGGCCAGTATCGCTGGTTCCGTGTCCGGGGACAGGCGCTTTGGGACGAGGCCGGGAATCCCCTTCGCATGGTTGGCTCCACCACCGACATCACCGAGCGCAAGCAGACGGATGAGACGCTGCGGGAGAGCGAGGAGAAATATCGTACGATTCTTGAGAACATCGAAGACGGCTATTACGAGGTTGATATTGCCGGGAACTTAACCTTCTTCAATGATTCGTTATGCAGACTTTATAGATACTCCGAAGATGAATTGATGGGCATGAATAACCGACAGTACATGGATGACAGAACGGCCAAGGTAGCGTATCAAACTTTCAATGAGGTCTACCGAACAGGGAAACCGGCTGAGATATTCGATTGGGAGGTTATCAGAAAAGACGGGATCAGGAGGTCCGTTGGGGTATCCATATCCTTGATGAGGGATCCCACAGGTGAGCCCGCCGGGTTCCGGGGTATTGTCCGGGACATCACTGAGCGCAAGCGGGCGGAGGAGGAACGGGAGCGACTGCTGGCAGAGCTTGAGGCCAAGAACCGGGAGCTGGAATCCTTCGTCTACACCGTCTCCCACGACCTGAAAGCGCCCCTCGTCTCCCTGGACGGCTTCTCCTCTGAATTGCGAAAGGAGTTCTGCGACCAATTGGACGAGCAAGGCCAGCACTATCTGAAGCGCATCCAGGCCAACGTGGCCCGCATGGACGCCCTTATCATGCACCTGCTGGAGCTGTCGCGCATCGGGCGGGTGGTAGGGCCAGTCGAGGAGGTCGTCGTGGCGGCGCTGCTGAGGGAGATCCAGGAGGATCTGGCGGTCGAGCTGGAGGAGACGGGGACAGAGCTCGTGGTGCAGGAGCCGCTGCCCGTCGTCCGCGCCGACCGAGGCCGCATCCGCCAGGTGTTCACCAATCTGATAGACAATGCGGTCAAATTCAGGAGCGAGGAGAGGCCGCTGCGCATCGAGGTGGGGTGCCAGAAGAAGAGAGGCTTCTATCGCTTCCACGTGGCCGACAACGGCATCGGCATCGCCCCCCAGTACCAGGAGCAGATCTTCGAACCCTTCCGACAACTGGATGCGAAGACCGAAGGGGTGGGGATGGGGCTGGCCCTGGCCAAGAAGATCGTGGAGCACCACGGTGGCCGCGTCTGGGTGGAGTCGGAGGCCGGGAAGGGGACCACGTTCTACTTCACGGTTCCAGTTATCGGTAAGCAGTGATCAGTATTACTGAATTTAAGGAGACAACCATGAGCAGTCGAACGATGGGTGGGCCGATTGACGTTCTTTTGGTGGAAGACAACCCCGACCACGTGGAGTTGATTCTCAAGGCACTGCGGGATAACAACGTTCTGAACGAGGTGCACGTAGCGACCGACGGGGAGGAGGCGCTGGATTTCCTCTACCAGCGCGGAGACCACGCCGATGCAGCGCGGCCGGGGTTGATCCTGCTGGACATCAAGCTGCCCAGGGTGGACGGGATAGAGGTGCTGAGGCAGATCAAGACCGATGCGAAGCTCAAGTCCATCCCCGTGGTGATGCTCACCACGTCAGCGGGCGAGAGGGAGATCGCGGAGAGCTACAATTATGGGGCCAACAGCTACATCGTGAAGCCGGTGGGCTTCGAGCAGTTCGTCAAGGCGATCAAAGAGCTGAAGCTCTACTGGACGGTCATCAATAGTTTGCCCACGTGACGGCGGCAGACCACGCCAGCGCCGGTTGAGCGCTGCGCTAGAAGGAGGAAGCAATGAGAATCCTATTGGTAGAGGACAACGCCGATCATCGAGGGTTGATGTCCCTGGCCCTGACCGGACACGACCCCGCCTGGCAGGTGGAGGAGGTGGCGTCCGGGGAGGAGGCGCTGCGCCGTCTGGCGGAGGAAGAGGCGTACGACCTGGTGTTTCTGGATTACAGCCTGCCTGAGCGGAGTGGGTTGGAGGTGTTGGATGAGATTCGGCGGGATGAGGCTCCGCCTCCGGTGGTGATCGTGACCGGCCTTGGGGACGAGCAGGTGGCGGTGGCGGCGATGAAGGGCGGGGCCTACGACTACGTGGTGAAGGGCGCTGGCTACCTGCACCGGCTGCCCGTGGTCGCGGGGCGGGCCGTGGAGGCCCACCAGTTGGCCGTGGACCGCAAGCAGGCGAGGGAAGAACTTCAACATAGTCTGGAGAAGTTGCGAGAAGCCTTGGGCGCAATCATCCAGACCGTGGCATTGACGGTGGAAACGAAGGACCCCTATACAGCCGGGCATCAACGGCGCGTGAGCGATCTTGCCCGTGCCGTAGCGAATGAGATGGGCCTTTCAGCGGAACAGATTGATGGAATCCGTATGGCTGGGGCTATTCATGATCTTGGCAAGATCGGTGTACCCGCTGAGATTCTCAGCAAGCCCGGTCAGTTGGACGATTTCCAATACGGTCTGATCCAGGCTCACTCCCAAGTCGGTTACGATATCTTGAAGACCATAGAATTCCCATGGCCGGTGGCCCAGATCGTGCTTCAACATCACGAAAGGCTGGATGGTTCTGGTTATCCTGCTGGGCTGTCGGGCGAGGAGATCCTCTTGGAAGCAAGGATCCTGGCTGTAGCTGACGTTGTCGAGGCTATGGCCTCTTTCCGACCTTACCGGCCAGCTCTTGGCATAGACAAGGCCCTGGAGGAAATCTCACAGAACAGGGGTATCCTTTATGATCCTGAGGCGATAGATGCTTGCTTGAGGCTCTTCACCGAGAAGGGGTTTGAGTTCGAGAGAAATGGAGAGAGAAAGCGATGAGAATCCTATTGGTGGAGGACAACGCTGATCATCGAGAGTTGATGTCCCTGGCCCTGACCGGACACGACCCCGCCTGGCAGGTGGAGGAGGTGGCGTCCGGGGAGGAGGCGCTGCGTCGTCTGGCGGAGGGAGAGGGCGGCGATCTGGTGTTTCTGGATCACAGCCTGCCTGGGCGGGACGGGTTGGAGGTGCTGGAGGAGATTCAGCGAGGTGAGGCTCCGCCTCCGGTGGTGATGGTCACCGGCCTTGGGGACGAGCAGGTGGCGGTGGAGGCGATGAAGGGCGGGGCCTACGACTATGTGGTGAAGGGCGTGGGCTATCTGCAGCGGCTGCCCGTGGTCGCCGGGCGGGCCGTGGAGGCCCACCGGTTGGCCATGGAGCGGAAGCGGGCGGAGGAGGCGCTGCGGATTTCCGCCCGGCAGTGGCATACTACTTTCGATGCCATTAGTGACGCTGTTAGCCTAATGGACCTGGAAGGAAGAGTCCTGCGTTGCAACGAGGCGCTGACAAGACTGCTGGGAAAGCCGCTCAGCGAGATCATCAGCCGCCCCTGCTGGGAGCTTATGCACGGTACGTCAGAACCCATCGAAGGGTGTCCCATCGTGCGTATGCGAGAGACCCGCCGCAGAGAAACCCTGGTTTTGCCAATAGGTGACCGATGGTTTAGTGTTGTTGTAGATCCGTTGCTGGATGAGGACTGCGGTCTCATCGGCGCTGTCCACATCATTCGCGACATCACCGAGCGCAAGCGGGCGGAGGAGGCGCTGCGGGAGAGCGAGGAGAAGCATCGGACCCTGTTCGAGACCATGATACAAGGAGTTGTCTATCAGAACGCCGATGGACATATCTTCTCGGCGAACCAGGCTGCCGAGCGGATCCTGGGCCTGACCCTTGACCAGATGCAGGGAAGGACCTCCATGGACCCCCGCTGGAAGGCCGTGCATGAGGACGGCTCGGATTTCCCAGGGGATGCCCATCCCTCAATGGTCGCCCTGGCCACAGGGAAGGAGGTGCATGACGTCGTGATGGGCGTTTTCAATCCTGAGCTGGAAGACCACACGTGGATAAACATTAATGCTGTACCCCAGTTCAGGCCAGGAGAAACAGTACCGTACCAGGTCTACACCACCTTCGAGGACATCACCGAGCGCAAGCAGGCGGAGGAGGCACTGCGGGAGAGTGAAAAACGACGTGCGTTGGCCACGGACGCAGGGCAGGTGGGAGTATGGGATTGGAACCTCGAAACCGACGAAATCTATCTCGACCCCAACCTGAAAGCCATGCTCGGTTATGCCGATCACGAAATCCAGAACCATCTGGATGATTGGGGCAAGCACGTTCACCCTGATGACGTGGAACAGGTGATGGCTGAGGCCAACGCTCATCTTGAAGGGTTGACACCCCAGTATGAGGTTGTCTACCGGATGTTGCACAAAGATGGAAGCATCCGCTGGTTCCTTGCCCGTGGAATCGCGATGCGAGACGCAAACGGCAAGCCGTATCGTGTGGTGGGAACGGATACCGATATCACCGAGCGCAAAAAAGCAGAAGAAGAGTCAGAAAACATCTTTAACCTCTCTCCAGATATGGTTGCGGTTTGCACTACCGAAGGCAAATTCCTCAAAGTTAATCCCTCTTGGGAAAAAGTTCTGGGTTATACACAAAAAGAGCTTCTTGATCTGGGCTGGACCAAACTCGTTCATCCAGATGATGTTGAAAAAACAAACAAGGAAGTTGAGAGACAGTTAAAAGGTGGTTCTGTCGTAAACTTCGTCAATAGATATAAATGTAAAGATGGTTCTTATAAGACACTTGAGTGGCAGGCAACATTTGCCAAAGAAGGGATTGTTCATGCTACGGCAAGGGACATCACCGAGCGCAAGCGGGTGGAGGAGATGAAGGACAATCTGATACGAGATGTCTCTCACGAGCTGAAGACGCCCCTGGCCAAGATGCAGATGAGTGTAGAGCAGTTGGTGGAGACGGTGGGGACGCCGAGCATAGATCGTCAAAAGGTAGTCATGGTCAGCGAAATAGTCACCGGCAATGTGCAAAGGCTTCAGCAGACCGTGGATAGCATCCTGGACTTGTCCTCGCTGGAATCCGGGCGAACGCTGTACCATAAGACGAGGATCCAACCGGAGAAGCTGATCAGACAGGTGATGGTGGACATGGGGCCCCTGGCCAAGGCAAATGGACTGGAATTGGCGGCTGAACTTCCAGAGGGTCTCCCCCACCTGGACGGCGATCGAGAAAAGCTCCTTCGCGTTTTGACCAATCTGGTTGACAATGCTGTGAAGTTCAGCGACCAGGGGAAGATCGTCGTCTCGGCCGAGAAGAAGGCCCACGAGGTTGAGATCGCCGTCAGCGACGCTGGGCGCGGCATACCCAGGGAGAATCTGGATAGGGTCTTTGAGAGGTTCTGGCAGGAGAATCCCAGTATCCCTGGAGCGGGGATAGGACTGGCCATCTGCAAGACCATCGTGGAGGCCCACGGCGGGAAGATCTGGGCGGAGAGCGCCAGGAGAGGCCAGGGCGCCACCGTCAGGTTCACCCTGCCCGTTGGGTAGAACTGAGAGGATTGGGACTGAACGAGAGTTCAATGAAAAGGAGGGTAAAATGATGAACGCCCAAAAGGCAAAAGAGAAGGCCACCATATTGGTGGTCGAAGACGACGTTGAAATGGCCTGGATGATCAGCAACCTGCTGGAACGGGAAGGCTATTCAGCCGTCGTCGCCCAGAGCGGAGAAGAGGCTTTGGACGTGTTGGGGTTGGGCGAAGCGGTGCGTCCGGAGCCGCTGGTCCGATCGGACGTGATTCTCCTCGATGTGCTGATGGGGGGGATGGATGGCTACGAAGTCTGCAAGCGGCTCAGAGAAGATGAGCGGCTGGGCTACATTCCCATCATCATGGTAACGGTTCTGGACTCGTTGTCAGAGAAAGTGAAGGGCTTGGAATACGGCGCCGACGACTACATCGCCAAACCGTTCAAGAGCCAAGAGCTTCTGGCCAGGATCGAAGCGCTGCTGAGGGTGAAGAGACTTTATGACGGGCTCAAGCAGACGGAGGATGAACTCCGAGGAAGTTACGCGCAATTGCGAAAAACCCTCGATGAAACGGTCTATGCCCTGGCAACAACAGCCGAGAAGAGGGATGCATTTGCAGTAGGCCATCAGCAGCGCGTGACCCGGCTGGCCTGCGCCATAGCTCAGGAGATGGGCACGTTCGTCCTGGACGAAGTACAGGGCCTTTCAGAAGAGCAACTCAATGGAATCTATATGGCCGGGCTGATTCATGACATCGGAAAGACATCT
>SDBT01000835.1_pt1 | contig 50952 bp, 75 predicted proteins | sample 2277101 | NCBI WGS metagenome assembly SDBT01 (sample SAMN10404973, study PRJNA504765) | marine sediment metagenome | isolation source: marine sediment core GS10_PC15, 103 cmbsf | place: Arctic Ocean: Southern Knipovich Ridge | collected 2010
TACGCCAGGGCCTACCACCTCAAAATCAGTTTTGTTTATGACAGGCACATTGCGTTCTGTGCGATAGTTCTCCAAAAAGCCGCAAAATTTAGTGACAGTCGAGCCAGTTGTAACCGTTTCCCCATTAAATGTCGGCACTTCCGAGAACATGGCCGCCGTGTGGGGCATCAAGTCATCAAGGTCAAATGCGCCGGACAAGTCCAGTGAAATTGTCCGTCCGAAAATGTCCTGACTATCTTTCTTGATATGCCAGCCGTCAAAGTCCTTTTCGACAACCCCGTCAACAGCCCACACATATTTTGTGGCAATATGTGTACTGCCATTATCCGATGTGATTTCAAGACTCACGATGTAAAATCCGGGGTCAAATCGGTAGGTCACAGTAGACGTTGTTTCACCACCGCCGACAACACTGGCTCCACTGGTCAGGTAACTGCCGTTGCGCTGTGACCACTGATAGCCATCGTTGGCATAGCCCGGCCAATACACACTATCGCCCTCAGCGAACGTGACATCTACCGTGCCACCGACTGGACAATCGTGACGCTCCCACGTGCCAATATTGCCAATTGGTGAGGGATTGTTATTCTGGTCGGTGTATTCAATGTCAAAGTTTTTGTACAGCACACCGCCACGAATAATTGACATGAGTGGCCAAATAGGTTGCTGCGCAAAAACAGTCACGTACTGGTCATCAGCCAGCGCCGCCGCAATAGCGACCGGCTGCCCGGTGTCACCAAAACTCTTACCGACGATATACAATTCTGTGACGATACTCTGCTTCCTGGCAAAGGATGTCAGGATGTCATTGTCACCATCGGACGTACCGATATAGACCATGCTACCCGCCGGAACTTCTGTCAGGTCAGAGAGGCCGCCATTCAGCGCCACAGTATCAACCGTGACCCCGCCCAGCGGATATTGGAATAGGGACTGATTGATTCGCGCCGTGCCGATAACGGTTTTGGGCATGACGTTTAGATGTAATTCATATTCCGAGTTTCCGGCCCGCATGTTGGCGAGGTCGGGTGCTGATATTTCCACAGTCTACTCGCAGTCTATATCGCCATCTTTGTTTTCTGCCAACCATTCGATACCCAACCGATAAAAACAATTAACATCGTGATCATCAAGCATGTCATTGCCGCATTGCGGGCAGCGTTTTAGCTCATAAATCCAACCGGTTAAACCCTTAATGATATTGCCTGCCATTTGCAAACGATTTGCCGTCATCAATTTTCCTCACTGCAACAACATTCTTTCATAAATCCCGGTCAGGTGGCCCACAGATTAGCGCTGTGGGCCGTTTTAAGCATGTTGCATAGCAATACAGGTTAAGCGTGTTTCGGGTGGCTTAAGCGCAATCAGGACGCAGCAGCTACCACCAAGTTCAATAAATCCATTTCGTAATTTGCAAAACCATTACCACCGAATGACTGTGTACTTGGATGCCTGAGCTTTGCTTTGCAGTTATACGTTGCGTAATCGCCAGTCAAACGACTGAGGTCACGGATTGTAACATCACCGGACCATGTGCCAGGGTCTAGCATAAAAGTAGCCCGCACATAAACAAGCATGTCTGGAGACAGGATACCCCACCGCCACAAATCAACAGTACCGCCATGCTCTTTACTGGTGAGTGCCAGAGAGTTTTGCAATTCGAGTGGGACAATCAACCCGTCATCAGCGATAAACCAGGGCTGGTCTCCCTGGTCAGTCTGGATGGGAAACAGGGACACCGCAAACGAGCTATTCAGCGCGGCGGCGGTTAATGTTCCTGCCGCAAATCTGATGTCTGTGTCACCCCACATGTTAGGCATGGCTAACGCCTCCGGTCGCTTGTGCTGTTGAAAACAGGATTAGATTGACTTAAGCCGCCCAAAATACCGAATGCCACGCGGTTTAACTTATCTCTGACAGCAGCCTCAGACATACCGCTATCAACATTGGCCGTGATATTCACAATCTGTGTGCTGGCAGTTGTCTTGTTTACCGGCGCAAACTTGGTCAAATTAAGCGATTGACTTGCCGGGGCGCTGCGTTGCAATGTTCCTGTCTGGATGCTGGCAATGGCACGGTTGTAGCTGCTGAGTGCCGCCTGAGCAAGCCCGTCTGTTAGCTGGCGCTCTAAAGCTAGGCGTTGCTTATTTGCCGCCGCCTGCTGCTCCAACGACGCTTGATGCGCGGCCTTTTGATCGGCTATGCTGGTTCTGAGCGCTTCCCGTTCGTTTTCAATGCGCTCATTGGCGGCCTGGATAGCCTGGCTTTTTTGCTTTTCCAACGCGGCCTCAAGCTCCATTGATTGCTCGTCATAGGACTGAATGAGGATTTCACGTCGGTTGTCCACATCTGTTTTCAGGTCGCCTAATTGTTTGGCGCGGTTTTGTTTCAGTGTGACGTTTTGCGCATTGAAGCTCGCCAGTTGCTCTTGGGACTCGGCGGTAGCGGCGGTTGCCTGTTGACTAAGTGCCAGATCGCGATTTGCCCCTGCTCGAATAAACGCCTTAACATCGTTGTCCTCTTCGGCATTTAGTAACTCCCGCCCCGCATCCTGCAAGATTCTGACGCGCTCAGCGTTGCTTTCCTTTTCAGCAGAAATTGTATCCTTGAGGAAGTCGGCATTCAGCTTTACAGACTTTTCCATAAACGATGAATTGATAGCCGTGATCTTAGTTGCCGATTGAGTGTCGAGCGCTGCCAGGGCTTTGCCGTGCTTCGCTTTCCGTTTGATCTCATTTGCATCAAATTTGTCATCAAGGCCGCTAACCGTTTTGTCCAGGTCGGTTTCAATGCCCGCAATCGTAGCGGCGTTGTCGGCAATGGACTCTGTGATACTGTCCTGCAATTGAGCGTAGCCGCGCTCCACTTCGATACGTGCCTCAGTGGACGCCACGCTATCGCGCACGGCCTTTTCTTCACGTTCCCTGAGACCGATTAGGGGGCGGGTAGTGGATTGCAAAGTGCCGAGCGAGCGCTCTAATCCGGTTAGCTCCTCCTGGGCCTGGACTAATTCAGCCGATACGCGCCCCGATCCCTCTACAGTGGCCTCAAGGCTGTTGACGTATTCTTGCTGTTGGACAACCAGCCTTCTGAGGCTATCGGTTATCCCTGCGCTTCCGGCTAGTTTCTCAAAATCAGCAAGACTGCCCTCCATGCCGTCAAGCTCTTGCTGCGCCGCCCTAAGCCCCTGCGCCGCGCCTATGCTTTCATCGGACATGATACCCAGTTGGTCAATATATTCTTGTTGCGCGGCGATTTGTATTTGCAGGGCTTGCTCTTGCGCCAACGTTTGATCTGTGCTTCCACTTAATGAGGCTTGAACGCCTTGCGAGAAACTTTCCATTTCAGCGCTTAAATCAGATATTTGCTGTGCAATATTTATAGAGGTAGCGCCAATGTCGTCAACCGCCGATTCAAACGAGCGCAAGGCTGCAGTTGCGTTATCGAGTTCTGTTTTCGTATCGCCCGCGTTGCTTTTTAGTGCGTTAAAACTTGTTGTTGCATCTCGGACAGCATCCGATACGCCGCGGGTTGCCCCCACTTCGTTCATAAATGCTATTAATTCTTCAATTTCTGCGGTATCAATATCAATAGTTGCGATGTCGTCAAACGCCTCACCTGTCATTGCAACTAAATTTTTAATAAGTTGCTCCTCTTCTGTGGCAACAATTCCCGCAGCATCCCGCATTTGATTTTCAAAGTCATCAATATTCCCAGCGATTGTATCAACTGCTCCTTGCAAGTCGATACGCTGCAATTCTCGCTCCGCATCAGTCAACCCTTCGATTTCATTTTTGACTTCCTGCACTATGCGGATTCGTTCTCGCTCTGCCTCAAATTGCTCTTCGGCAGCACGCTTAGATTCGAGTGCGCCCGCTGCAAGGAATCCCAAGCCGACTACTAAGAGGCCAATGGCCCCGCCCGTTGCGATAGAAACTTTAGACGCCACTTGTAGAGACTCCCATACACCACCCAACGAATTAACCGCCGCGCCAGCGACTTGATCCAACTCTCCGAGCGCATTGGCAATATTGGGCAACTGTTCTGCTACTGCAAATATGTCACCCACGCGCCCGATAGTACCACCAGCCTCAGCAAATTGACCGCCAGCAAACGCCAGCCCGCCCGCCTGAGTGCCTTGTATCTGGCCTCCCAAGTTGACGGCGGTTGTACCGAGGGTTTGCAGGCCGGTATCAATGTCTCCCAAAAAGCCCACGTTTTGCCGACTGGACTCGCGTGTTTCACGGCCCAGCGAGTTTAGTTGTTTGGTTAGCCCAGCAACATTAGACTCGGCTTGTGCCACATCAGCGGCGTACTTACTCATCTGACCAGCGTCGCCACGTGTCACGGCGGCGGCAAATTCGCGCTGCGCTTCCTCGGCAGCATCCCCGGCGCGTATGAGTTGGACGGCCAAGTTCTCAACCTCAGCAGCGGCAAGATTGACGTTGGATTCGCCAATGGCAAGGGCGCCGATCCCTTTGGCTTTTTTGATGCCATCAATATCGGCACGCGCCCCCGCAATTGAGGTAGCGATAGCTTTGGTTGTCTTGAGGCCGGTTTGACTGCCAGCCGCTTTGAATTCTACGTCTACCGTGACTTTTGCCATAGACTATTTTCGGCCTTGATGCTCTACTAACTTCCGAATCATGTGCAATTCGATTAAATATCTCTCGTCGTGTTCATTGCATTCCGCTTCCGTTGGCACTTTTTCAAAGCCGCTCATTTCCCACAGATGATAGGCGATCTGCATTAACTTTTCTGGCTTTGAGATTACCCAGTCCGGATCGTGATATTCTATGAATTGCTCAGTAGGCACTTCCGCTCTTTGCCTACACCATCCCAGTCGCCAATGGGCACGGCGGGAAGCGCGGGCCTCCTTTATTTTGGGTCCTCTTTTTCTTCCTCAGTCAAAAGATGACCGGGCCGTCTGTCAACAGGAATCATGGCAACGTTCATTTTGTGCCACGCCTGCTCCCATTCCTTGAAAAATTCAAGGTGGATTTTCTTTTCAAAGAATTCAACCCATTCGATTGCTGGCTTGTGGTTTTTAACCATCCCGGCAAAGGTATGCAGATCATCCGCAAATCCCAACGCGCAATCATCAGGGATTGTCATACCGTCAGTACCCAGCAGGAAGGTGGCGACCGCATAGAACATCAAGTTCGATGTCCGTACCGGCAGCGCTTCCTCTAACATACCTTTGGCCGCTTTGTACTCTTCTGCAAGTCCCTGGTAGACACCATGTAACTCAATTGTTTCAGCGCCCATTTCAACGGTAACACCACCCATCAATTCATGAGTTTGTTTCATCTATTGCGACTCCCTTTGTTTTTTTGGTCCGCGTTTTAGGTTGCACTTTAGGCGATGCGACTTCAGCGGTCTTGTCATCGAGATATGTTTTAATTTTTGCAATCTCGGCGTTCTGCACAAACAGTGCCATCCCTACAGGAATACACACAAAGGCCGTTGTCCCTGGTATAGTCTGGTGTGTCAACATCCCCAGCCGCCTTAGAATAGGGCGACCAGCCAGGTCATTGACTGGCCTCTTATCACCACCTGGCAACCGGTAGCCAATTTTTTCCTCTATCATGCCGTCACCGCCTGATGTTGGGTTTCGTACATCAGCACAGACTTCAAGCCACTGACAGCAAATGCGTCCACAGTCGCGAGTCCGGTTGCAACAACGATACTCACCAGGGCCTCAGTTGTGCCATCCTCAACATAATAGTTTTTGGTGGCGTTGACCGTGATGACAGTATTGATTGGCTGATAGGCGGTATTAAAAATGACAGCAGCCCCATCGTGAGTGTAGCTCGTGATTGCCAGCGGATAATCAGTTATGCGCATTAGGACAATGCAGCGGTCATCTGCAAGATTCAACGCACTCGGAAATGATTCGCCGGTGGGCAGCTTGTCGCTAAACGTCGGGGTTACTTGATAGTTGGTGACATTTTCGGCTTGAAAAGCCAGTGGTGGCGCTACCGCACCCATTTGGCAGCGCGGGATGATGTAGTTGATGTACTTGATCGCGCCGTCTGTGCCAGTGTCACGCGATTGGTAAACGGCAGATAGGATCATGCCGAGTTGCGGTAGTTGTTGCTGATTATAATTAGGGCTAACGTCTGACCATTCCGTGTTGCTTACCTGGTCAACACTGGACCCAGAAATTAACGCCACTAAATTGGCATCAAACTCTGACATGTCCAATGTAAATTGAGAAAGATCGCTAACCGCCCACATGTGCTGCCCAAGCATTCTATCCCCGCCCTGAGCAGTTGTAATGTTGCGCCCTGGTGCTGGAAGGCCAAACGCTTTTGGCCCCTTCAACCTAAGAGAGTGTGACGTTGCTCCGGCAGCCAATGTGAGCACGCTAGTACCCCGGCTTGCGCCATCGAAATCTACCAAAAATACATGCCCGGATTCGAGTCCGAGTGGATTGCCAGTTGTTACTTGCGTCATGATGCTACTCCTGAATAACTAACTTGTCGGCTGCGGGAGCCGTGACAATTGTTTTCCAAATTGAATAGTTAATACGAAATCTATACGGACGCCTTTTGACGGCATGGCTTCCAGATCACGGACTCGCGGGCCGTCATCCTCTGCTTTTATAGATTTCAAAAATGGCAAATCTTGCTCTGCCAGGGTATGCAGGTGCGGATGCTGCTGAATGTAATCGTGTACCAGTGTCACATAGGGTAACGCTTCTAGCACCGCCTCCAGCCCTTGTGCGGTATTGATTCCATCGTCAACATTCTTAACAACAAGCCTCCATTGATACCGCCGTTCCCATGATCTGGTGTCAGATGTCGAGTTGGTTTCGCCGCGTCGCATAGCGCCCATGACGCCATACATATACGGCGTGCTGTACGATGCGCCCCTGGTGGCAATCGGATACCCTTTTTTGATGCCGTCAATCTCATCTGCGCACAACGCCAGTCGTTGCAACACTGAGGCGTCAACACCGGTAAAGAACTGGTCGAAATATGTCATAACGCTAACGGCCTTGCCGACCTCTTTAGGCCCTGGTGAAGCGCGTTAAACAGCACGTCGGGCGGCCCTATTCCTTTGGCAGTCGGCACGCTTTCATTTCCGAATGGAGACCATGACCCGCTGACCGGGCTACTCGATTTGCTTTCGTGCCACCGCACATAATCGGTTACTTCAAGGCGTACCATCGTGTCCGCTACGAACTTCCTGTTTGCAGCGCCAATGGCGTGTATAGCGCCGGTACTGCCGTTGTGCCCGCGCTCTACTGTGATATGCGTTGTGTCGAGTATCGCTGTGACCAACAACAGTTCATCGTCAATTCGCAGGGTCATAAACGTTTCGTATTTTTCGGCGGCTGTGGCTACTACCAAGATAGATGTTTCGGTCGCGTCCAATGCTGCTGTGAGCAATTCGACTTGCTTGAATTCGCCACCCCACCCCCACACACCGTCAATCTCTATCAGGTCGTCATCATTCAGAGTCCAACCGTCATCAGCGGTCACGGTGCTAAAAGCGCGGTCGGCATTCAATGGCTCCAAGGTGTAGCCAGGGTCAGTCAGTAGCTCTATCAAGTCGGCGTCCAAGAGTAGCTCAATTGAAGTCAGGAGATCGCCGCCGTTGTTTAGCCATTTGTTCTTGAAGAGCCGCACATCCACATACCGATCAAAGCGCCGGTTGCACTGTTGCTCCAGCCATGCCCCGGCTTGCTCTGTCACATCGAGCAGGCGCTGTTCATCATTGGTACTGTCAAGGTCGGGATCAATGCCGAGTCGCGTTTTGAGTTCGGTCCACAAAACGTAGTGCGTGGTCATTGATTATCCCTGGCCTTCTCTAGCGCACTGCTAAGGACCTTGTGGTGCTCTATGCGCCCAAGCCCTATGGCCTCCAAATAGCACAATGTGCACAATTGATTCGCTGATGGATTATACCTATCAATCCAGTCATTGATTTCCTTAACTGTTGCAATATAAAAACCGGGGATTGAGTGATTAGCATCAATGATCATTCAGTCGCCCGTTCTTGCCGCTTACGCCATTCTTCTGCAAGGAACTCAACAACGCTCTTGCGATTGCGACCTTCCTTTTCTTGTGTGTGCAAACTCGCAACAAGGGAAAACGACGGATTGCTCAGGCTGACCCGCGCCTTGATTTTTGCGAGAGACATTGTGCTAATATCAATCAATTCAACACTGGCAGGAATTACCGATACCGGAGCGCTTGGCTCTTCAATCTCTTCAACCAACAGCACTGCCTTACGGTGCTCCAATAGAAACTCGGCACGCCCGTGCAGGGCAGGGTCATTAATGCTGTAGATGCCCGGCTGCAAATGCCCGGCCATGCCAGAACATGAATAGAATTCAAGTAACTGTATTTGTGTCATTGTTACGCTCCCTCAATTGTCGGGATAATTGTTATAGCATCGGCAAGCGCGTTGCTTAGGGTGACGGCGTATGACAGGCCGCGCCCGGCTAACCGGTGGCGCTCATAAAACGACAACCCCGACCCCGCACTACTTTCAAGTTCTTTAACGGGATAATGCACAACATCTGTAGCGGTTGTTATATCCAAAACAACAATCGCTACTATGGTATCTTCAATGCTCACAACCAGCTTTGTGCCAGCGGGCGCAGTACCAGCATATTTGATTTGCAAGCTGTCAAGTGTGCCATTGAACGCGCCGGTACTTCCCGACCCTACAGCAGCGCCGTCGCCACCGGCTGTCTCTATGACAACCGGTGGGCCTTCAAAAATCGTCATGTTATTCGTCCTGGCTTTCGTCTTGAGTGATGCCAGCTTCTGGCACGGCGTTCATACTCAAGAGCATTTCAATGCTCTGCTTTCCGCCTTGAGTCATTAGCAGTTGACGGTTTAGATTTTCTATCTGTGCGACTATCGAGCGTTCATCTGTGCCCAATTGTGCCAGTAACGCCAGTGCATCAGACTCAAGTTTGTCAGAGGTATTGGGTCCTAAAATCATGAGGCAGTCGCCATCAGGTACAGCGTAGTGCTGCCAACCTTAATTCGGATTTTATGGCTGAATTTCGTCTCGTCTACATCAGTCTCTACCATATTACTGCCTGCAATTGTGAAGCCCTGCAACGACATCAGGAAAGCGTCATCGTCAACATCGGCGATCCCGTTGGAGTTACCACCGTTCACTACCCGAAGGAACGAAACTTCGGTTGCGCCGTCCGTATCACTATCGTCACCATCGCTAAAGATTTCAGCCTGCAATGCCGCGACAGTGCCAGGAGTCCAGCTTGCATCGTCGGGGATATGGAGCGTGCCACGCATAGCAACACCCAGGCCCGTCACTGAGCCGGTATCGTTGAAGTTCAAACTGATATGTGCGCCGTGCGCCGTGCCAGCAGCCACGTCTTCAATGGTGGTAAAGATGCGTGCAGCTTCGCCACCAGAACCTGCGCCGGATAATTTTTGACGCAGATACATGCCGCGATTGTCGCCACTGGTGGCGGTGTTATCAAAGCGGAACTCCAAAAAGTTTGAGTTCGCTGTACTGTTCGTATGGTATGCGCTCGAACTGCCAGCGCCCATGACTGTAGCATTTGACGCAGCGTCACTAGAAAGTTGCGTCCCTTTTCCGTTCCATTCTTGCTTGAGTACAAACAAGCCATTCGAACCCATGATGTTACCTCAATTTAATAAAGGGCGGTTGTTGTGCCGCCCTGCTGTAGGTGATGTAAAAATTAACCGACCTTTATGTTGTAGAGTACGGCGGACCCGTCGTTATCAAACTGGCCCATTCCCAGACGGAAGCGCATAACAGTGCCCCATACGTCGGAGAAAATGTCTTTTTCCATTTCAAACTCGATCTGACGCTTCCAAGCCAGCTTAAAGCGATCCGGGCGAATCAGCGCGACGCGGCCTCTTGTGTTGTTTGAGGTGGTGGTTTTGTCAATTTTACCCGCGTCATTCGCCAGTTCCATTTGACCACTAACAAAAATGTCGATGTTCCAGATGCTAGGCAGCATTGGCCCGGAAATAAGAGTTGCGCGTTCCTTACCCGCAACATCGGCGGTGAGCAATTCAACCTCTTCTGCATACGCAAGTTGGGTTAAATAATCCATCGTAAACATGATTTTGCTTTGGTCTCTTGAGTATTTCCCGTTAGGCCCAAGCAGCTTGGTCAGAGCCAGTAAATCCCTGGTATTCACTGCGTTCAAGCTATCCTTGCTGTTGGCGGTGTTGGTCACAAGGCCGTTAACCAGAATGCCATTCATGATCAAGAAGCTGTCCAAAGTAGACGGCGTGCCTGTAACATCATTGATGTTGGTGCTTGCTGCGGTTTCAGTATCCGCATTAAAAATCAGATATTCAATTTGCTCCTGGGCCTGCACTTCGTACTTGCGGCGCGTGGCTGCCAGGACATCAATCCAACTGTCTTCATCTTCCTCGGTTGACAGATAGGATACGGCGGCGATCTTCTCAGTGGAAATTTCCTCTTTGCCGGTCCCCATCTTGCTCGTGGGAGTGTTCCGGTCGGGGCGATTGGTGATATCCACGTCGGTCGTTTGACCGGGCCGGTAGAACACGAAGTCAGCACCCTCCAATGGCACAGTTGTTTTCGATGAGCCACGCGGAATGGTCACTTGCTCCATGCCCCGCGCAACCAGATCGTTCCAGATCGTTTCGTCTCGGACTTTTTCCCACAGTGTGGATTCAAACGATTCTCCAACCCACTCAGCGCCGAATTCTGTTTGTTCGGTGTTCATAACTTCATCGGCACGCTGGGCGATAGTGGAACGTAAAGACGAGGGGTAAGTGTCAGTCTTACAGGTCTCCACAGCGCGGACACTTTTGGCCTTCAAAGCGTTCAGGTAACTCTCTGACAGCGGGCGAGTTCTACCTCGGATATCCCGACGAGCTTCGTGCATCAGATAGCCCAATTGCATATCAGAAGCGGACAGATGATCGTAGCGGGAACCGACCGTAATATGCTGTTGTCCGCCACGTTGCTCACCAGGAGTATGCCCCGTGTGATCCGGGGGCGGACCGGCGTGCCGATTTTGCGGGGCGGGCGGTTCGGTTTCGATTTTGTTGGTGAGTGCTGCAACCTGAGCACGCAATGCGACCATTTCGTCGGCTTGCGTTTTGGCGACGGCGCGTTGATTTGCGGTAGCTTTACTCGCGGCAATTGAAGTGGAGAGTGCCGCCATGAGCTTGTCTTTCTCATCATCGTCATCGTCCTGAGCAAGGGCGACTGGCTCTGGGGTTACTGTTTCATCGGGGGCAACTTCGCCACGCATGGCGTCAATAAATGCCTGCATTTGCTCAGGGGTCGCACCGGCCTCTACAAGAACGGCCATAATTTCCTCAACGGTTGCGCCCGCTTTCAAAAGATCAAGAATAACCTGGGGGTCCATACGTTTATCCTGTCGGCTAGACAACTTAAGATCATTGTCTGCTTCACTTGTCGCCACAGGACTGCGACCATTCCGGTCGCCTTCAATCGTGGGGGTTGAGCTACGCAGTATTTTGGCTGGTGTTTCCATCATTCTGGATTCAGCCGGGTTTTTAGTTAAACTTACTTCTCCCAACGGCCAGTTTTCAAACCGGTCATCAAGGGTGAATGTCGCTAGATAATCCATTGTGCCGGATGATAGCCCGTGTTCCCCGTTTTGTATTTCGCGCACAAAGCGCCTAAACTGGGGATGCGTGCGATCTAGCTGCGCCTCGAACTTGATGCCCCGTCTATCAACCTCAATTTTGTTTATTGAGCCAATAGCTCTTTTGCCAATAAATTCATCCATACCATGCTCATAATGAAGCGCGATAGGCAGGAAGTCCAAATTCATCACGGGCGGGTTTTCGTGATCAAACCATGTCTCATAAGAGTCCATCTGTTCAGGGCTACCCCACAATGCCAGATAGCCCGACACGACCCCTTCAACATCGCTTGTCACCCGCATATTCGCTTTGCTTTGGAAAATCAGCGGGGCGTTCATAATCCTCTCAATTGTTATTGCATCAATACCAGTGTATCACACTATTGACCGGCGTCAACTTTCACCAGGATCGCGCATGTCGCATCAAAGCAGGTGTCGCGTTCTATTTTTGACTCAAACTTGGCATCTGCAGTATGCTTTACGCCGTCTACCACGATGTATATCACGTTGTCATTGTGTTTCTGGATGACGGCAATTCGGTTTGCGTCAACTATAATGTGGTTGCCGATCTTGACAAAGTTAGGCGGGGTGGTAACGCCCTGCAATTGAGCGAACAACGAGGTATCAATTGAGTCAAGTTTTCCAATGGTCATGCCAATCTCCTTATATTTGAATTTACTTAATGATACACTATTATGTATCAACTATCAAGTCCTGCCAAGTGCTTCTCTATCTCAACTGCCAACTGCTGAATGTAGAAGTTACCAATATCCTCAGCGCTATCGTCAATAATGTCTTGCAATGGAATCCAGCGGCCTTTATGCAATGGTGATTGTTCATCCTCAGTTCCGATGACCGCGCTGGCTTTCTCCCAGTTGGCGCCCGTTTCGATTATGAACCTATCGCCCTCCTGAAAAGCCTTGAACGCCAAAGCCCTACCAAGCTCGCCAGTGCGTTTGTATGGCGATTTTAACTTGCCGCTCTTAATCGCATAGAATATCCAGCGCCGCTGCTTTGCACTAACCGGCATACCAACATCGCGCCAGGGGGGAGCCTCTTTTTCTGGGTAGAATTTGTCAACAGTTTGAGCCAGGATGAATTCACCCGTGCCTTCAAGCGCTGGTAATGCGACCTCCGCAAACTTGCCACTCCCGATAATATCTTGGACGGCCTGCACTGCGTCCTCAAGCCCGGTCAGGTCAAGTCCAAAGTCAGCCATTGTATTACCTCTTTTGATCACAGCAAGCACTATGCACAGCGTACCATAAAATTGAGCCGTGCGTGCCCTGACGTGCGCCTTGCGGGGGTCAGTTGCAAATGGTTAGGGGGTATGCTATAGTGGGGTATCAATGGCTAAGTTGGAGAGAAATAATGGACAGTGAATATTTTAGCGACGAGTGGTGTGATGAATTTTGGCAGCGGGTACACAGTGAGAATGTTGTATTCCCGCTGCTGAATTTCAGGAAAATAACCGACCCGCGAATCGGACTTGTCAATCATGGCGATATTAATATGTTACTGCCTAAATCGCGGGTCAGGTTCGGAGTTAGCGCTGAATTGGCGGAAGATAGCCCGCAGCAAATTGCGAAAGTATACAGCGAGCAAGTGATGGAAGCGTTACGGCGGGGGATTGATAATGCGCTCCTGAATGGCGACACTGAAAACAACAAGTGGAATATCAACGGCACGCCAGAGGGGGATGAGCCATATTTGCTGCTTGACGGATTGCGTAAGCTGCCGTTAGTGAAGGTGAGGAGTCTTTCATGGGATTCCTTTGGCCCGGTCCCGCTAAATCAAGTATTGAATGTAATGCAAGTGATGACAAAAAGCCGCCTCAATTATCAATGGTCTGATTTCGCTTGGATTTTAGGGCAATCTGTTGATAAATCCCTAGGGCAATCTGTTGATAAATTTATGCAATACAATAGGGCAATTCCAGTCCAGCCCCTCGTTGGGCAAGTTGGCACTGTATATGATGCCCCAATAGTAATATCCGATTTGATGCCACTCACAAATCCTGCTGGCAAGGTTGGGGAAACCGACAACAACAGGGGGCAAGCTCTTTGTATTTATCGCCCCGGTTGGGTTGCAGCCTATCATCACAAAGTCGGGCTATCAATAGATCGCGATCTGATGTCCGATTCATATCTGGTCACTGCTACCGCCCGGATCGGACTCGCCCCGCTGAGTGATAATGCGGCGGCGGTTATCTACAATATCGAGGTGTGATATGTTTTGCCATTTATGCAACCCTGGCAGTAGTAGGCTTGTCCGAATGACCCCCTTGCACGACTTCTTCGTCTGTCCTAAATGTGGATTAGTTAGTGATCCCGGCCTTCCGTTCGCCAGTACAAAAGAGGTTGATGTAATGCGTTCACTGGCAGCAGCGGCGGGATACCCGGACAGAGGGGATGATTACTACGAGCAAGAAATGGTAGCTGCTCGTGCGCGTTGGAAAAGCGCATGGGAAAAACATCAAAAAAGAACTGGCCCGCTTGCTGAAAATTTTGGCACTGAGTATATCGGATGCTCCTGGGAGATTGATTTAACTAAATTCTCGGATGGCACAGTGGCGGCGTTGTACAATATCGAGGTGTGAATGATGGCTAAAAAGAGCGTGACTGTCAAGATGGATGGCATCGTAGCAGGCGGGACCGGAAAACTCAGCGACATCTTGCGTGCCGCCGCTGTACATATCAAAGCTGGTGCAACGCCCCGCAGCCACATCACAATCAAGGAACTGTCCGAGGCCAGCGGCGTACACCAAAACACCATCCGCCGCAAACTGAATGATCCTGAGCGCCTCAAGGCTGAGTTGCCCGGCAGCGTCCTGGTAGAATTGCCCGGCGTAAGTGTCTGGCTGATACCGGTTGAAGCAGCATTGAATTTTAAGAAGCGCCCGCCTGGGCGACGGAAAAAGGGAAGTGAATGATGGCTGAAAACAAAGAACCTTTGAAGCTATACGATGTAGTGCGAGTTATTGATGAGTGGGATGGGGCGGGTGATTATTTACCTAACGGCAGCATTGGGATTTTAGTACACATATTCCAGCCTGATAAAAGCTGCAATGTTGATTTTGGAAATCACGACGAAGGTCGCTTTGTTGACATGGCGCTAAATAACTTGGAGCCTGTGGAATACTTCCATATCAGTGAGGCTGGAATGTTTTCACGGACGATACCCACCGATCCCCAGCCCGGAAAAGGGCAAAGTGCCCTGATGGAAAGAGATCGCTTAGTGGAAATACAGCAACGTGTAGAAAACCCGAAGTCCTGGGAAAGCGATATGGTAGAAGAAGCGCAGGAACTACTGAGGGAGGTGCTCCGGCTAAGAGGTCCTGGTGATGCCTATAAAAGCATTCTACACAAGCGACGGAAAAAGGAGCAAGATGATGACTGACAAAGATGACTTTGAAGCCGCTTGGGGCGTTCCGTATTTTGTATGCCCTGAATGCGGTAAAGTAGCTAATTTTGAATGTTCGTGCGGGTATGTTCCTACCGCTGAGTTCCGCGAAGAAATTGATAAACGGAAAAGGGCCATCCTGTCGGGAAGGTATCCGGAAGGCGGATTTAACGATGCCTAAAATAACCGGTCTCGAAAATGCCAGCGTCTTTTTTATACAGGATGGCGAATACACAATCGGTGACGATACCGAAATAAAGTTGACCCCGGATATGGCAAAGTCCGCCTTTTGGGATGAGCGTAACGATCTGCCGATAGTGTGGCAAGTCCCGAATCTTGAAATCAACTTCGCAAGTGAAAATCTTGAGCGAGATTCATTCGATAAACTCGCTTTTGAATTTGGATTTTTCCCGTGCTATGAAGTCAGCTTTGATGGTATAGAGCACCTTACAAGTGAGCAAGCCGATAAAATGTGCCGGGCAATTGCAGACGGCATTTATGTCGCAACTGGGCAGTTCGTAGGTGTAAGGCTTGCGCCAATTATAGACAAGGATGGTGAATGATGAAATGGGCAGGTATAGGAAACCACACAATAAATACGGATAACGTGCTGGCAAAAGATAACGTGCTATCGGTTGAACACGCGCCATTCTCTGACACGCTTATTATTCACATGGTCGGCAGCGATCCTATTGAACTCACATTTACTGGACCAAACACTGCGAGTATGCAGCGCGAAATGTTTTTAGTGCAGGCCGCTGGCGACAACGAGGATAAACTTGGCGCAAGATTAGTTGAAATCGCCAACGAATGGAAGTCCCTTGTTGAGCCTGAAATAATGGGAAAGGAACCAACTGATGAGTGAAACACCTGACTCGGATGTGATTTTACTTATCATATCTACAACACTTCTTGTCGGCGTGTTAATAAGGATATGGCAAGAATTTGGGGGCGCGTGCTGATGGCTAAAATACACATAGAGGGCGACGATTACACCGATGTGCAGATTGAGATGCCCGACTCCATGCACAGCCAGTATCCGCAATCATTGATGAGGCTTGTCGGATCGCCCACTCATGCAAAGGATGTGACTTGGGTTTTTAATTGCCCTGACTGCCTTAATGAAATCGAATACATAGGCGACAATAAACCAGTCAAGTGCCCTCGTTGCGGAGTTGAATGGAAAAGTGAAATTCAATCTGCGCTTGAAGATTGGAGCCGCAAATTCTTCAAAGATAGTGCACTCCTACCATTCGAGAGGCGCGTGCCAGAGTCAGAAGTTGATGCCGCCAAAGATCGCAGTGAGTATTTCCGCTATTCAGCCATTGCGGGCTGGGCGTGCTGGACGGTTACTGTAATGGCATGGATTATATCAACGTTGATTGAGCTATGGATATGGAGTAGATGATGCCTATTTCGTCACCACCAAAAAGGCCGCCGCCAATACCAACTAAGACAAAGCCAGCACCGCGCCCTAAGTTCGGAGAATCGCTAGAGGAATACAACTTGCGGCTCTACGTCTATGAGCACGGACAAGGCCCTCCCCCGCCCCGCCCTAAGCACCCGCCTGGCTCTATGATCATGGGGCGGAATGAAACACGGGCTGAGAAAATGTTCAACAAAATTCTGTTCGGCATGGTGTTAGCTGCGTGCGTTTTCGGGATAGCAATGGTGTTCTGGCTAATGTGGCAAGAGTGTGGGGGGTTGTGCTGATGAACATCAAAAAACTATGGGCTAAATTCTGGTCGCTGTCAATCCAAATCGGACCGACCAAATGGACTCCAATTGAGCCAGGGGAATATGAAGAGTTAACGGGCCACGTCAATTGCAGGTCGCGAAGGCTTCCGATTGAAGATATTGCTCGAATAGTCAAGTACAAATTTGTAATAAACAACGAGCGATATCGCCCTGGAATTCCAGGGGTAGAGCCGCCGCAAGTTGTCGATATACTGACCGGGGAAGTAATCGGGCAAGTCTCTGTAAGGCTACCTTGCCCAATGTGCTGGGGCACTCAATTTGATGACAACAACACGTGTAAAATGTGTGGTTACTCTATGGAGGGATTATGCTGATGACTTGCGATTATTGCGGCAAAGAATTACGGGACTTAATCAGTCCTCCAGGCCGAGGCGTGTTCTGCAATGAGAAGTGCCTAAAAGCGGACACGGATAGATGGGTAGGTATTGGCGTATTGGCGTACAGGTATGGCATCGACGCTGATGAACTGGCTGCGTTACTAAGCAAGATAAAAGATGGACAATCTTTAGAGGGAGAAGACTTCGAGTTTACAAAGGGACCGAAAATGAAGAGAAAGGATCGCACTGATGACTAACAAAAAGCCAGCCCCAACGGTAAGCGAAAATCAGGACGGCAGTGATTGGGGCAACGCATATATACGCTGGATTCTTGGCGACCCTAGAAAACCGCCGCCGCCCAAACCCCCGCCCGTTAAGCCGTCCAAATGCCGGTGTTGGATTTGCCCGACTATTAAGAGGATGCTAGAAAAGGAAAGACAATGATGAAAACAGTAAATGATATGCTAGAGGGTGAATCTGGATTTCTCCCCAAAGTTTGTTTTTACGGGCTGGGGGTCGGGCCTTTTAGTGTTGACGGCCCGCCCTTTGTCTTTGGCAACGAACAGCTTGTAGAAGGCGGCGGCGATCAATGCTTTGCGGTACTAAGGGTAGAACTTGGACTTTGGCTACCTCGTTGGGAGATTGCCAATACTTTTGCTGAAATCAGACAGAGGGATGGTGATTAGATGACCAATAGTGCGTGGCATCATGCGGGGTATAATGGGCCGCCGCCAGGCGTTCACGAGGAAATGAGCGCCGCTGATACAGAACGAATAATCCGCCATATCAAGGACGCAAAAATTACGGCGCTGGAAAATGACATTGCCGACCTAAAGAACGCCCTTGCATTGTCCGAGGCAAATCGAATTGTCTTTGTATGGCTCTTTTGGACCCTGGCGATTCCGGCATTGCCGTATTTGGTTTACACTTTATTGCTGCGGTAGCTTGACCGCCTCACTCTCAGGCCCGGCGATCAATCCCTCGATAAATCCCGCCGTGCCCGCGCCCGATTTCTGCCATATTTCCTGCCACGCTTGAACGCTTGAGGCGGTCCAGTCGGAGCTAAACGAAACACCGATGGCCGCCTCAATATCCCCCAGCGCATTGAAGAGCGCCGGGCTTGTAAGGGCATCCTCGATTTCCTGAATACGGTCATCTTGCAGCTTCTCCAATTGGTCCATTGCGTCTTTCGGGCTATCAATTTCAGGCGGTACGCCCCCGACCTTAACAGCGTCATCAAGGGAGCCTTGCTGCGCGTCACTCAGCGGGATCGTGACCGGGCGCTTGAAGCACCGGCAGCCAATATGGGCGGGCGGAGTCTTGTAAACTGTACCGCTCAATTTCTGCTGGTCTTCGTCGCCCCCACCCTTGTGCACAAACTCTCCGCCAATGTCTGCTGTTTGCCCGTGTAAGCCCCGGCATACGGCGTCTACGAATTGATCCCTTACTGTTTGCCATACCGCCGCTACAACAACGCCAGACGCCTCCCAGCGCTTGTCTACGCCCTTGTTGTAGGCAATGGTGGACTCGTTTATGGCAATGTTCCGGGCGCGTGCGGTGTCGTCAAAGATTGCATCCAGATCGCGTATGGCATCGCCAGGGCCATAGGCGTCATCTTCAATGGACCGCACGATGATCGCGTTCACTAGATTGCGCGTGGTCTCATTAATGTTCGTGACCATTTCACCCGCGTGTTCCCGTGCGAATTCGAGCGCTTCAACTGACAGCACAGTCCAGGACACGTTAAGGCCGGTCGCACGGTTGGCAGGGTTGAAATTGTGGGGATTAGCCGCCGCGCCGGTGTCCAGTGCGTTGTCACCGGAAGCCATACCAGCCAGGGAGAATTGAGTGATTGTTCCGGGGTCCTCAAGCGTGCCGATCATTTCAAACAGAAACGGATCGGTAACATCAGAGTCAGTCAGGATGGTATCAACAGCGTCCTGGTCCTGCGCTTTTACGGCGGCGGTGATCTGCGGCTTGAACGTTTGCATCCAGGCCAGCCATTCAGAGCCAACGTCTCGCTGAATGGCCTCAAAATTTGCCCAGTACGCCTCATACTCTTCAGGCGTTGCAAGATCATCAAGTGCCCGATACCTATGACCGGGCGTTAATCTTTTCCCTCAATTAGCGCCCGCCCCGCGTCAAAAATGGATACAACATCAGCGCCCTCTTTTGAGAGTTCGCCACAAATGAATTGGAGCGCAGGATGATCCCGCAAGTGCTTAGGTTCAAACGCCACATCGGCGCCCTTTTTGGTAGCCCGCCGCTCCCAATTCTTGAGTTCTTTGCGCTGCTGTTCGGTTGCTCCGGCGAGGTCCCACTGTCGCATGAGACGATAGTCGCCGTCCTTGCCGGTTGCAGTTTCAAGCTGTACATTATTGACGACCAGAGCAGTAGGCATCGTCATGGGCGGAACATCAGGTGGGCCGCCGTAGGCCAGGGTGATATGAGGTTTCCACTCACCCGGCATGGTGAACTCGTTGGGCACGCCACCCGCCGCCATGAAATCAATAACCAGGGCTGATTGCATGGCACGCAGTTGGTCGGATGGCTCCACAATGGCTACCAGCGCCGTGCCGTCATCCGGGGTATCAAACACTTCAAACGAACGAATGTCGATAGTCATTTTGGGCTGGCTAATTTCAGCGCCCGACAACTCCTTGACTGCCGACAGCGGGATGCCGTCCATGTCGTAGACCAGCGATAGATGGTAATCGGCAGGATGTACCCATGTGATACCCGTGCCCGACCATGTGTCGGAGGTCATACGCTGCCACGTAGTGATGAATGAGTTGTTGGCAAAGCCCACCTGGAATGACACGGGTACTTTTGCGGCGGCGCGGGTGGGGGGCGGAGCGGATAGGGCGTCAGGTTGCGGCTCATCTGGTGACAGATCGTCGAGCGCAAACTCTGGCGCATTGACCGATTTAGCTACCATTTCTTGCAATGATTCTTTCTTTACCCCAAGAGTCCCTGAAAGCAAAATCGCAACATCAGCCGGGAATATTCCTTGCCCGACTTCCCGCAAGGTATCCTTCAAGTTAATAAACTGAATGCCACTCAACCCCTTGATGCTTTCAATATTTTCCGGTGGTAACTCGCCCTCGATTGCCGCTGCTGGTAATCCCGGCGCGACAGGACTTGGAGCACCAGGGAACGCCGGTCCGAACGCGGGTATCTCTGGCGCTTGCTGGTAGTGGTAATTTTGACCGTCAATAAGGTCGGGCTTCTCGCCTATCAACTCAAGAAATCTGTTTAATCGAATTCCTTCTGCCTGCCACACAGCAAGAGGCTGCGTGGGATCGGCCTGCAAATCGTTTTCGTCTAGCTCTAAATCGAAGTAGTCAAGGCTTTGTTTCTTGCTAACTGTACCGGTCGTGATGAGCGGCAATATCGTGTTAACGCGCTCAGATGTAATCGGGGTCAACAACGGCACAGCGGCAAGGTCCGGCACGATCTTATATTGCCGCTCAAAATCCACGCTGGCCCACTCATCATTCAGAACCTTTGCGTAGAATTCAATTCGCGGGATGATAAGGTTGGTCATGTGATTGACGGCTATACTGTTATATGTTGACGATGCGCCGAGGGGATCGCTTGCCGACCCCAGCCCAACCAGGATGGGGTTGACACCAAACGCCGCGCAAATTTTAGCCGTCGTGACTGTATCCAATTCCGCCATAGCAAGGTCTTTATTGTTGGTCGTGATGGGTATCCACTGCCATTCCCGGTTTGTGAGATGGACTTTCCAACGGTTGATAGCGCCCCGGAAAATGGACCCCATAGTTTTGAGGTCCTGGTTAATCTGGTCTGTTGACGCTTTAGGGTCTACCAAAATCCCTTCCGGTTTCGCATTATTCAGGAAAAAAGAGGCGGCAAAATTGACCAGAGCGCGGTCGGTTGTGACTGGAGTCAACGCAACCTCAAGAGGGCTGAGGCCGGTTTGATCGGAAAAGGCAATTGTTGACCCGGTAGACTGAGCAGAAAACCGGGGGAACACAATCATTTCTTGAGGGAAAGTTTTCTTACGCTCAGTGCCTACCATATAATAGGCGACCTTTGTTCTATCCCCGCTTGTCTCGTACCAGGGCTGTACGTCCTGGGGGTTTAACCATTCGATTTTCGACGGGATACCATGCCGACTAAAATCCTTGCGGGCATATCCAATGGCCCAAATGTTTTCCCCGGCCTCTAAATTCCATGAGAATAGCTTGTCCGCAATCAATCCTTCAAATGGATGAATAGGCGCTTCCGAACCATCGGGCAACTCGATTTTCCAGGGCACGCTCATGACCGCGTTGGCATTATAATTAATGCAAGCGAACGCCGCCGCACTCAATCCATAAGAGTCCGCAAGGGTCCGCTTGTCCACCTGTATCCCACTGCCAGCAAGTGAGCGCCGCCACTGAGACTCAAACGAGCGATTATTTATGAACGGATCGCCGCGCTTTGTTGCATCGTTAGTATTGCCACCAAAACCTAAAAACCGTGCCCGTGTTGGCATGGTCAACTCCTATTGTATCTCGCTGTTATTGTGCCGTGTTTCCTAAATGCTTGCACTTACGCCGTAACTCACCACTCGATTGTCCAGCCGCATGATCATATACCGCGTGGTGTCAATCCCATGATCGCCGTCTTTAACCGGCTCCTCTTTGGCGGCCCTGCCCTCAGAGACAGGTTGCCAGATGTAGCCCGGATATTCCTCCGCAGTGCATGTCGGCTTACGGCGCTGGGCCAAGTCTTGGTCCATACGCACAAGGGAGTCTCTCATTTCAAATAGGCGCGGCTTGCCATCGCCCTGAATGCGCAGCCTCTTTTGTACCGCTTCAATGCCTGTCAGAACGCTCTTGTCCGCAGCCACTGTTGGCACGCCATGCCGTTGCAGTGTTGCCCGTCCCTCGGCGTCATGGTCCGCTACCGTTTCAGTGATGCGCTCACCCTCAGATAACGCCACGATCTCTTTGGCAAGGTCTTCAACAAGACGCTTAGTCTCGTAAATTTCACGATAGCTGTAGGCCCTGCCATCAGGGTCAATTGCCCACCATTTGCAGACGAATGGGTTAGTATATCCAAAGTCAACCGACCGGTAACGAGGCCAGTCAGGGAGCGGCTTAAACCAGTCTATCAGGTGAACCGTATCATCCCACTCTTCAAATACCTGACCCTCAGCGCCAGCCCACAATCCCAACCGCCCCCGCTTATACCTGACTCCGGTAAGCGCGTCAAGGATAGACATCGTGCGCTGGCCCTGCTTGGTTATCGCGCCCGTCACTTGGTCGAACAGGGTGGGGTTATCTTCATGGCGCGATACAAACATCTTAAGTGAAGGGCGGTGCTTAATCCAGTGCGAAGGTGGGCCGGGATTGCAGTCGCCTATAATCTGAGAGTAGGGGGCATTACCGGCGCGGCCAGTACAACGCCCAGTCAACTTCTCCCATTCATCAAGGCTTAATTCCTCAGCCTGATTAACGTAGATGTAATCCCACTCCGAACTGAGAATTTTGTCAGGGTTGTCCATGCCCCCCAAAACCAACCGCGCCCCGTTCGGATAATCATACCAATCGGGGCGACTCTTGCCGAGCTTCCTGATAGGGCACTTGAAATCATCAGGGGGGTATTCAAGTACCTTTTTCTCGTATGTCACAGTGGCGCTGTTAATAAGCGATTTGTATGTCTTGCGTACCATCAAGGCCCGCGCACCTGGATACTTCAACAGTAGCGCATTGATCTTGTGCAGGCTGGGCAGCGTCTTGCCAGTCTCGTAAGGCCCGCTGATAACACACTCGTGGCCCTGGTAGCGCCACATTTCCCGCGCCCCGCCATAGAACACAACGCCGGTGGGTGAATTGTGCCTGACTTCGTAGCTCACGGCTTGCGTCATAGCTCATCCATATTCATGCCAATGTCCACAATGGTATGCACTATCTTGCCCCCCGGCCCTTTGCCCCCGACTGTGTTGTCAACCTTATCACCCCAATGCTCATTATCGCGCCGCTTCAAATACTCAACAGCAGCCCGCCAGTCACCAGGACTTTCGGTAAGCTGCGTTTTCTCTGTTGCTTTAGTGTATTTGTAAGGCTCACCTTTTTTGTTCAACCGCGTCTCGCTGAACTTGTCAGTTGACACCGTTTTGGTTCTGGCTGGCATCATTCCCTGGTGAAGACAGTCTACCGCATTTTGGATAGCTTCGGCCCTCGCACGTGTAACACTGTTACAAAACTCACGTTTCTTGCCACTTTTGGCCGCCTCGCCTTCCTTCAACCATTCATAAAATGTCTTAGGCGCGATACCCACCGCAGCGCAAGCATGTATATCTGGAACGCCAATGCGCAGCAATTCCAGGATGCTTTCAGTCAATTCAGGAGTGAGCTTCGAACGTCGGGCCATAGGTTAGTCTGCCTGTTCTGTCAGGGCCGGAGTCAGCCCGGCGTCTTGCAATCGTTGAAGTGCGACCGCCACATAGCCGGGAGAAATCTCGCAACCGTAGCCAATGCGGGCGGTTTGCTCGGATGCTATTAAGGTTGTGCCGGAGCCTAAATATAAATCCAGTACCAGTTCGCCAGACTTTGACGAGTTGCCAATTGCCCGCGCCACAAGTTCTATTGGTTTCATGGTCGGGTGCTCTGGCGATTTCAACGGGCGATCAATCTCCCATACGGTCGTTTGCTTCCGCCCGCCATAATAACGATGCCCAGCGCCAGGAAGCCAGCCGTAAAATAGAGGCTCTGCCTGCCAATGATAATCAACCCCCATCGGAGAGAATGTTGCATTGTTTTTTACCCATTGGATTGTTTGCCGCCAGATACCGCGAACCTTAAGCGCCTGTCCAAATAACACCTGTAGCGGCCCCGGCGGGGCCGCTACATACCACGCACCACCAAGAGCACAATGAGCAATCGCGTTGTCAAAGGCAGATTCAAGCATTGCCATAAGGCCCTCTTCGTCGAGCGTATCACCATCCAAATTATCTTCAACTCGATTGCTCCGAGCAATCGAGTTGAGCCATTTATTTTTATCACCGACCGCTACCCCATAGGGCGGGTCAGTCCAAATCATTTCCGCCTTCTCGCCCCCCATCAGCCGCGCCACGTCATCAGCATCCGTGCTATCTCCACACATAATCCTATGCGACTTGTCCGGCACGCTCACACTCGGAATAGTCCAAACCTGTCCACGCTCAGTGCCCCATTCAACCTGCAACTCAGCAGCGCGATCAATCTGTGCGCCAGGGTCCGCTACTGGCTCCGGTTCCCGCACGTCCGCTAACAATTCCTCCAACTCCCCCTCGTACCATATTTCACCAAAGTCAGTATCCAATTCTATCATGAGCTTTTCGATTTGCACCGGGTCAAACTCTGACAGGTCGGTCGTGCGGTTGTCCAGTAAAGCCAACAAAACCTTTTGCTCATCGGTCAACCCGGTCCGCTGCACTGCGATAACCGTGTTGCCATCCGCCTTCACCACCTGCACATTTTCGATACCTGCCTGGGCCGCCGCCTCTATGGTCGCATTGCCCGCCAGGATCACACCGTTCTCATCAATGACAATGGACCGCGCCGCTCCCACCTCGTTTAAGCCGTCCGCAATCATGCCGACGTTGCGCGGGTTGTGCAGCCGGGCGTTGTTGGGGTCGGGTGTCAGGTCGCCAATGTGTGTTATTTCGTCACTCATTGAGACTCCTTGTCCGGTAACGCCGCGTGGAAGGTGATGGTCACGGGGTCAGTCATCAGCCCATGCCACGAAACAATGGCAAATCATCAAGCGGCGCGTCCATTCGACTCGCCCGCTCCAACTCCGATTGCTTGACCTCAGCCAGCCGCCGCGCCGTCTTGTAATCCATCCCGGCGTACTGCTGCCAGAATGCGGTCCGCTGCTCTGCAATGTTAATATATTCAGCCTGCAATTCGACGCCCTGCACATGATCCCACCCGGCAAGCATTGCGCCTATGCACTCGCTGGCAACGCCACTGAATGGCACAAGCAGGCGGCGCGGGGCGTAGGTATCCGGTGGTAGCAATAGGGACGCCAGCCAGTGTGTGAGGGCTAAGGGCTTGACGGTGGCATGATGGTTGCGACGTAACGACTTGCTTTTACTCGCGTCACCCGTCTTGCCATTCGTGCGTTCAATGCCAGCGGTAAGGCTATCAGATGACACCTCTTTTAGTTCACCCTCAAACAACCCCGCCTCCCTCTGCCACCGGTCCGCTTTGGGCGTGTACAGCATGGGATCGGCGGCCTCAATTTGCTCGGCAACTTCCAGATAGTAATCGGTGTTGAGGAAGTAGCGGGCGGCTGTACCGGTGTCATTGTGGACACTGTTATGTGCACTCGGATTTCCAGAGAAAAGCATCCCGTCATTAACGTAAACCTTGCCAACCATATTAGGACGCGCTCCGTGTGGTCTATCCCCCGACTGTTCACCCACGACCTTCACACTGCACCCCGCGCTACAATGCGACGGTGTGCAGTCTGGCGCGTGGGAGAGGATGCAATTGGAAGGCCATCTTCCAGTGGGTTGTTGGAAGACTCCAGCACCGCCCGGCTTGAGACCATCAAAATATTGCCTATCTCGTGTAGTATTCCCATAACCGCCACCGTTTAATCCTTCGTCAGTCGGTATCCGCCCGGCATCAATATTCAACGCGCCCGCGCCGGTCTCGACAATGTTGTCCACCGGTCGCCCGTCGTAAGGCTTTTGAAAGCACAAAATTGGCTCCACTGAGGGCTTGATAGCTTGCCGCCCGTAGCGGTGGCCCTGCCACGTCTGAGCGAGGGGCGTGGATGGCAATTCTCTATAATTTGAATGGGCCGGATTAGATACCGTGACATGGCTGGTAGATGGCTGTTCGGTTCGTGTTACGCCGTCATGATAACGATCATACCATTCTACTTCCCGCTCCGCCCCCGCGTCCTTATCTATCTGGGTATCAATGCGCGTGGCCTTTGGAAATCCCTCACCTTGTATCCAGCCAAACAAGAACAGCGCCGGGTGCATCACAAAGCCAGCATCCTCTATCGCCACTGCCATCCTGTGAAATGTGCGACTGCCACCAAAAACGAACATAAACGCGCCAGGATGCAACACGTCATAAATCGTCTTCCAGGTCGCCACGTCAAAGGCCACGCCGGAATTATCCCAGCCCTTGTTCATGAATCCAATCTCGTATGGCGGATCGCAAAGCACCGCGTGAAACGGATCGCCACCATCAGCGGCGTGTTTCCGCGCCCACTCTTTGATCGGAACGTTGGCAAAGGTGGCTGTGCTCACCCTACCACCACGCCCCGTTCGCAGCCAACAACACGACCACTGACCCTATCCAGAGCAGCAGCGCCATCGCGATACAAAAAAACACGACCTTGCCACATCCAGTCATGATACCACCCTACCCTCTCCCATACGCTACCATTGATTCAATGATACACGATAGTGTTAACGAGTGCAACCGTGCCGCCGCCGCGCCAACTGTAGGCGCATAGAACAGAATAGAACGAATGGTAAATTCCTGGGGATGGGTGATGCAAACACTTGGCAGGTAAGCACTTTACACGGTATACTATAATGAGATAAAATTATCCAATGAGGAGAATGCAATGGATATTGAGCAAGTCACCACCGAATACCTCACCATCAAGGAAGTTTCCGCCATGCACAACGTCAACTTTTTCACGATCTGGCGCATCATGACCAGCGAAAACGACGCCCGCCGTTTGGCAGAATTCCCAGGCGCGTACCAGGAGCAAACTGGAAACCGCGTGTGGCGCATCCCGGCAAGCGAAGCGGCGGAGTGGAGACCCTGCGCCCCCGGCGAGCGCTGGGATCGCAAGCAATCAAAACTCGTCACACCAATTGCTTGACACGTAAACACTTTACTGGTATGCTATAGTCAGTTGAGCAACACAACATAGCGCAGCAAAAAGAAACACCCTCAGTTTGGCGCTGAGAAGAGCGGGCACAAAGCCCGGTCCACCAAGAGCCAGCGGCAATCAGCACGGCGCAATGCTCACAACTTTTTGCGGGCATTGTATCGCACTGATTATAGGAGAGAACAACCCAGATGACTATCAAAACTTTTACGACACTGACAATTGACGATTTCACACAATACGGCGCGGCGGGACATTATCGGCATTTTGCAAACGACAAACAGTATTGCATAGAATTCTCACTGGCTGGTATAACTACCGGAAAATGGGTAATCAAGATTTCTCGTGAAGGCAGTCTCATGATGGGATGCACTGGGCAAACTTTCAGCAGCAAGGAACTTGCGCTTGCTGGGCTTAACGAAATCATCAAGGCTGACTGGGAACTGGAATCAATGGCAACACCCGACGGAGAGACAAACCACATGACGAACCAAATCACCAGCAAGCAAATTGAAGCGAACACGCGGAATACTCGCGAAATCATCATCCTAAATCACGACGCCGGGACTCAGATTCTTGCCAACGCCGACGAAATGATCGCGCTATATGTTGAACTATTCCGGGGAGACTGGGGCGAAACATCAGACCCTCGCGTCCTTGCAATCCTGATTGATCATGACGTGATGACAGAAGACGAATTGGACGCCCTTAAGAGCAGAGAAGAGCGCATCGGCCAAAGTGTCGATGTTGACATCAGCGGCGTGTCTGATGAAGTCATGAGCGAAATCATTATGGCTCATTTGTACGACAATGACAGCGGCGGCCAAACAGTCGATCATCAAATCGGCGATTTCTCAACCATGACAATTTACGAATGGTTGATCCGCGACTCCGATTGTGACCCGGAAAGAGACGAATGGTCCGACGCAGCCCTGGCGCTATTGGTTGAGCCGGAAAAAGAGCCTGAAGACAAACGGTATGGCTTTGAGACTAAGGATGCTTTTTACACCTACTCCTCAACAGTGCCGGACGCACAATAATCATCACCCCAAGTCGAAACCGGGCAACCCGCCCGGTTCAGGCGTTACGCGCCTGCTGATGAGACTAACCAACGAGGAGAGAAACACCATGACGAACGATTTTTACACCACCGACGAAGTGCGCGAAATCCTGGATGGCACACGCTACTGTGTATCACGATGCTATCCTGAATCACTTACCAATCCACAGCGTGCCGTGTATGAAACATGCAAAGATGATCCCGATATGGTCTACACGCCGTCTTTAATCCTGCCAACGTGGGACGAATACGAAGGTGGCGACTGGGTAAACGGAGAGTGGGTCTCGACTGACTATGAGGCATACTGGTCAAAGTGGCACGTTGACCAATTGCGGCAACGGGGATTAACGTGGCCGACCTGGGTCAATCAAGCAATGGCGGGCATCGTTGGCCTGCTGATCATCACGGCGGTCGTAATGGTTGCGCAGGTGCTCTAATCCAGCCAAGCTACCGCTACCGACTGCGGTCGGTGGTGGTGGCCTGCTCGGATGAGTGGGGAACGATAAATTATGGGAGAGAATGAACATGCCAGACAAAATGTATTACCATGAAAATAAATGGAATGACGCAATGGTTCAGGACGACAAGGCAGTTGCACGTCTGATGTTATCTGATAACAATCGCCAAGCCAAAGCTGCCTTTGAATGTGCCAAAACTGATATGTCAATCTGTGAGTTGGGAATTCGTTTCCCAGTTGCAGACAGGGCCTTATCTTCTGTGGACGGCGGACGATTTTCTGGAAGTGAGTCCAGCGCAACTTTCAGGAACGCCATGCAATACCTGGGCAGGTATTTTAGGATTTTCGGATAACAAGAATCTGCACAGACTACCGCCCCTCACGCGCTGGGAGGCGGTGGCCCGTTTAGATTTTGGATGTAATGAGGAGAGAACACATGAACGTTAAGCACACGCACTATCCCAATAGGACAGAAAATTTTAACGGTATGAAACATTGCGTCGCAATAGATAGCCCGACTGATGATCGGATACACGCCGTAAGATTTGGCAACACAGCAAAAATCGCCTATCGCTCCGCGTGGCAAGAATACAGGATGCAATCGAACATAAGCATGGAGCTTCTCGTCCAATACGGCCCAGCCCCCCGCCCCGCACAAAAGAAGGTCGCTGTGCCAAAATGCGTAGAGCACGGAGGAGTTCACAAAATAGAGATCACTTTAGATTGGGTTTGCCCCAAATGCGGCGGGCCTCGTGGTGAGCCTTACCGCACGCTTTCTTTTGACGGCAGTCGGCGTTTGGGTTGCGATGGATGGATTAACCCATGCGGGCACATAGACACCTATAGCGATGTGAGAAAAGAAGCTGGAAACACCGACCCCGACCCCACCATCATCTTCCCGCCGCCAACAGAAGAAGACACGCAGCCTACGCCGGTCATCAAGTTATCCGCCGCTGAATGGACTGCGCGGTACTTGGCGCAACAGCCGCGAATAACCACCGCACGCTATGAACAATCATGGGAAACCGACAACACCCACCAGGGCGTCGAATATGAAGGGCCGAGCCTGCAATAATTTAGCCACCCGTTCTGGGCATCAGCGATGGCGTCCAGAGCAGGGGCCTAAAGTAAGGCCCGGCAGTGAGTGAGTGGAGAATAGTAGTATGACGACATTCCAAAAAGCAACGAAAAAGAAATCAAAGCTGCGCATTGCGCTAGAGGGACCGGCAGGTAGCGGCAAGACGTATACAGCGCTGGCGATTGCAACAGCGCTTTGTCCTGGCGGCCTTGTGGCAGTTCTGGATACCGAACGCGGTAGCGCCAGCCTTTACGCTGGCGATCCGTTTGACTTCGTTACCGCTGAGATGATTGGTGACTATCACCCCGACCGCTTTATCAAGGCGATAAAAGCGGCTGAGGATGACGGCGTTGACGTGCTGATACTCGATAGTATCACGCACGAATGGAAAGGAAAGGGCGGCTGCCTGGACTTACACGAAAAGGCAACTCAAGCTGACCGTAACAAGAATTCGTATACAGCGTGGGCAAAGATCACGCCATTACACAATGCGTTCCTTGACGCTATCAACGCCGCTTCAATACACATTATCGCCACCATGCGATCAAAAACGGAATATGTTATACAGGAGAATTCGCGTGGTAAAAAAGCGCCTGTCCGTGTCGGCATGGGTGCTGAGATGCGCCCAGGTTCCGAGTTTGAGTTCGACATCATTGGTGAACTTGATATGGACAACACACTGGTTATCACAAAGACGCGCTGTAGCGCATTGTCAGGTGGCGTGTTTCCTAAAGCCGGTGCTGATGTTGCCTCGATTTTGAACGATTGGTTGAACTCTGGTGAGCCGCCAGAACTGGACGCCCTGGCCCTGGCCACCGCCGATCTCGAAGGCGCTGTAGCGGGTGATCTGCATTGGACGCAAGCGGAGCACTATTACAAATTCGAGGCATGGGCGGAAAAAGAACACGGGTTGACTTCAACAGAAGTCATTGCGGCGTTAGGAAACGCTACCGACCTTACCAAAAAAGAGGCGATGGACCTCGTATGGTACTACGCTAAAGAAAAGCACGAGAAAACACAACGGCCTGACCCAGAAGATGCCTCGCTCGAATCTTATGAAATGGGAGCGCCCGAAGGACTTGACCCAAAAGTGGAGTGGTAGTCCCACAAGGGCCTATGGCATGGCCCGACGATCTCGTTAAGGCCGTGCTTGGATGCGACCGGCACTACAAAGCACTCAAGCACGCTAAGAACGCGCTCGATAAGATGTTGACTGAGGGTCACATTCAGGCCAGCATGAAAGATCACGAGATCATATCGGCGGCGCAGGTCTATGCCAAAATGCGGACGGCGCAGCAAATCAACGCGCCCCAAGATATACCACCAGAAGCGACGCAACAGGGGTTAGGACTGGACACCCCGGAAGCGCCGATAGATCTGGGCGATGACAACAGGCTGTTGCAGAGCGGGCGCATGATGCGCTCTAAGGGCAGTAACCGACTAACGTAACCGACGATGAGTAGGGGCGGCATGACCGCCCCGGAAAGTTGGAGAGAATGAGTGAAGACGAAAAGATTGCAGAAATCAGGGAGCGATGGAATGTTGCTGGTCAACCCGGATTCTGGGAATTTGCAGGGACGATCTTAAAAGATGGCGTCATGGTAGTAGACAGTATAACTGAGCGGGATTACTTCTGCTCAGTGGCCTATAAGCGCGATGGTAATCTGGTAATGCAAATGGGAGCCGTGCGCTTTATCGAGCACGCAACCGATGATATGGAAACTCTACTCAGGTTATTGGCTGCCGCCCGCACCGAACTCGAAGCTGCCACCGCCACCTCAGAAGAATGGCAGGAACGGTTTAGGTTGCAGTGTGAGGAGGCGGACGTAGCGGCTGAAATAGATTTATACTGCGCCATGCGGGATGCAAGCCTGACATACTACCGGTTGCTGATTGATAATTTTGGCGGCAAGAAATGGCACGCAACGCTGACTGACATTGGCGTTCAAGAACACCGGCATTATGGTACTGGAGCAACTCCGGCTGATGCGATCCGCGCCGCAACAGAAGTTGCAGGGGAAGATCGCGCCATTGCTTCACAAATTCCTGAAGGAAGTGGAGGGTAGTAACGATGCCTAACAAATACACTAATATAGAGCGAAAAAGAAGGACGTGTGAAATGAACAAGTGGGAAATCAATATGCAAATTGCGACTGTCTTAAAGAGGCGGATTCTAACTACCATGCCCGACTGGGCACGCAATGAAAAAGACGCCCTGGCTTTGGCATCCGACACGCGGTGGTCATCAGATCATCACAGAAAAGGCAACGTCCCTGACGGCGCATGGGTTTATGAGGTCACAGTTTGGGACTTCGAGGCCGTGCCCTTCATCGCCACCGCCGACACACTGGCCCTAGCAATCTGCCAAGCGTGGCTCCTATCACGTGGCGTCAAGTTGCCCGATTGACCGACCGCAAAAGAAGACCCCTGGCGGACAACAGGCCAGGGGTAAGGGAGAGAAAAGAATATCGCATGAGTATCGATAGACACAGAGAGGATAGCACATGATGAAAAAACGCGCAAGGGGTCGGGTATGACTCGCCTTCTCACCCTCACCCCGCCCGACAACGGCGGCTATAGTGTCATCTGTGCCGATTGCCCCTGGCCTTACAAATGCTGGTCAGGTTCACAGTTGCCAGGACGCGCCGCTGATACGCACTACAACACCATGACGATTGAAGACATCATGGCGCTACCGGTGGCAGACATGGCGGCTGAGGATTGCGTACTGCTGATGTGGGTAACGATGCCGCTCCTGATGACGAGCGGAGAGGTCGGTAAGGCGTGGGGATTCGAGTATAAAACGGATGCTTTCAACTGGGTCAAGCACGAGCGCAACGGTGCTGATTATATGGGTATGGGTCACTGGACGCGGGCTAACAGCGAACTGTGCCTGCTGTTCACACGTGGTAAACCTAAGCGACGGGCGAAAGATGTCCGGCAAGTTGTGCGGACAGTGCGCGGTAAGCACAGCGCGAAACCCCTGTTGATGTACAACCGCATAGAGCGCCTTTTGGCGGGTCCGTACCTGGAACTGTTCGCCCGTCGTCATAAGCCGGGCTGGGACGTGTGGGGCAATGAAGCGCCCGACAAGCCGGAAACGTGCTTGGCTGAAATTGGCGGCGGTGAAGGCTTTCAAACGATGATGGATTTTTAGATGAATAGTGGAGAATTGAACGATGGACGAATACATAAATCAGCAGCAAGAGACATCACAAACGCAATCGTATTATCTGACAGTGACGCCGTTTTCCACAAAGCGCGGATTTTGACGGCAATCGAAAACTCGCTGGCGGGTCTGCAAGACGCAATTATTCTTGAGGCGCTCGATAAAATAGTCGGGGCATTAGAGGCAAACATACGCCCAGAGAGCAACCCGAATAACTACGAGTACAAGGCGTGCTGGCACTACGAATTGAGCACTGATTACGAAGGCCAGATGCTCGATGTTGTCGGGCTGCAAGATGATGGGTGGGAGATAGACAAAACTGATATTGACGCTAGTGAAGGCGAAGTGCTCTATCTGATGCGGCGCGAAAAAGAGGAGGCCAAAGGTGAGTGATAACTTTGACTGGCTTGACGGTGAAAACCCGGAAGTGCAAGCGCTGACAGAATGGCAAGCCTATGAAGAAATTGAAGCGGCGCGACTCCAGTATCGCGGCGGCGTACTGGCGGAATATGAAGGCGCAGTTGTGCCATGCGATTGCGGCGGTTATCACAAGAAATATTGCCACATCAAGACTTGCCCGCTGTGCGGAAGGACGGGCTGTGGCGGGTTTAATGATCTGCGCTATTGTGGCCGATGCGGAATCACATGGCCCGACTCGCCGTTCTGACTAGCACCCCCGCCCCGGATGGAGTATAATCCCTATCGTGACGTTGACCGGTTGGCTGCCGGTGTCACGACAAACATCCTTACGAGCAACGGTTGCACATTGAGCGACCGCCGCTATAATACTAAGTGCCCACCGCCTGTGGCGCTACCGGTTTTCGTAAGGGACCGGTAACGCGCACGGGCTGTTTTTTTACCTATGGAGGATTAGCATGGAAAAGAAAACGCTGGATTTATCACCGAGTCAAAATACACCGTATGTCGGACCTGAAACGCCGCGGTCTTTAGTTCACAGATTTGCCAACGCATACCCCGGATTGTGGGAAAGTAGCGGCTGTAATGCCACTGAATTTGTAAAGCGCCGCGTTGTAAAGGTTGTTCTTCAGGCCAGCTATTCTAAAATGATCGTGCGGGACGCGGGTTTTATGGATGATGACGACTTGTCTATTTGCCGATACATTGAAACATTCTTGCCGACCGAACAGGCGCACAGTTAGTTATCGGGGTATTTTTGATCTATGGAGGATTGAGTGATGACAAGTATTAAACAGCAGATTGCAAGCCTACAGCGACGCCTTGATAAGGTTGAGAAGCGAAGCGCGGCATCTTTTGTGTATGTTAGTGATATGAACGGCAACCTTGAGGTCTTCTCATCGGACCGGGTTATCCTTCAAACCCTTAGAAAACACTACGAAATTATCGAGCACAGTAAGATGAAGGTAGATAAGGTTATAGGGGAAATATGGGACTGGACAGTTGTCATTGAAAATAACCTGATACCAAGTGGCGAGCTAACCTTAACGTTTAAGGTTCATAGATGCGCAATTGACCGCACGTTGCAAATCCAAGCAAAGGAAAAGAATGATGAGTAACCAGATACAAATCAGAGACGACCGCAAAAAAGGGTATTACTGGTGCGCCAATGAGTTAATCAGGCGTGATGCTGAGGCGCTGGGCAAGCATGGTGTTTTTGCCTATAACGTCCTGGCGTCTTACGCTGGCAACTCAGATCAAACGGCATGGCCCAGCATCGTGACGATGGCAAAGCAAGCCGGAGTTAGCCAGAACTTTATCCGCAAAGGAATTAGGGTGCTGGAAGTCACCGGGTGGCTGCACATCAAGCCCCAATACGATCCGAAAACAAGGAAGCAAACATCCCACCTTTACACGCTGTTGAGCACTCCAAGTTTAGAGCAAGTTTTGAAGGGGGTTCAGGAAATGAAGATACCCCCTTCAAAGCATGCAGGGGGGGAGGGTGCACAGAATGAAGACAAACTATCCCCATTTTCTGAACAATCCTCAAAAGACTCCCCGCCCCCCGCTGGCGCGGCAGCCGGACTGCCCCCTCAAGATTCAGAACCGCAAACCGAACAGCCAGCATGGGGCGACCGTGTGCAATGCGTTCTCTATGATGGTGCGGCGGAGAGTGTCGGCACAATTAAAAGTGGGCCTAATCAAGGCGAAAGCGGCAAAACCTTTTACGATGTTGATTTTGACACCAGCATGATTTACAGCATCGATGCTGACATTTTGAGCCTCGTTACTGCCGACTGCGACAACTGCGACGGCTCCCCCGGCCTGTCATGCCACGCCCACGACCGCACGTGCACATATCACCCGCAGCATGACGCTAGCGAACTGGTTAACGACGCCCCGCCCGCCGATGAACCATCCGAGCCAGCGCCAAAGCCGGAACGGAAGCGCAGCGCCAAACAGCAGGCCAACGATGCGCTGTTTGATGCCGTTATGGAATTGTCGCTACTGACTGCGCCCGGCAGCCCTGGCGTCAAAATTCACAAGGGCCGTTGTGGGAGGATCATCAAGGCCATGAAAACAGCAGGCTACACTGAGCAGCAGTACCGGGATGCCGTGACACACTTCAAAGATGGTTTTCCGGCTGGCACGGTGTCACGCGGGGAAACGTCTGTGGTGACTATGATTGCGGACTATGTGAACGCCAATACTGCCGAGCCAGTAAAATACATTGACGGCTGGACGGCTGAATCTGTCGAGCAGGCGGTCAAGGATGCAACAGCCCCGAATACAGGTAATGGCGGCGTACATAGCGATGCTGCTGACAAGTTTAATGAGATCATGGAAGGCGATCAAGATGTCCAATAACAGCGCGTCCACAGTGATCACGCTCAATAATGGACAGGATCGTGGACAGGATCGTGATCATAATCCCCCGCCCCGCCATGACGCCGACCCGCTTAACCTGGCTCCGCACAGTGTCGAGGCGGAGGAAGCGGTACTGGGGTCCATCTTGATGAACCCGGAAGCGCTCTATGAAGTGCGGGCAATACCACTAACGGCTGATGACTTTTTTATCATGCGGCACGGTTGGATATTCGACGCAATCAGCACCCTGGCAGATCGTGACGAGCCGCTTGATACTCGGACAATTTGCGAAGTGCTGCGCAACCGGAAATTTATCGACGGCAACCAACTGGACGGAGCGGGCGGGGAAGCGTACCTCAACTATCTGCCTGGCACGATGCCCACTGCGTTACACGCTGAGGTATACGGACGGCTTGTAAAGCGGGCAGCATTGAGGCGGCAGTTATTAGGCGCGGCAGGTGAGATTGCGCAGTTGGCTTATGACCAGGACCGGGATATTTACGAAGTGATGGACCTGTCCCAGGCAAAGATTTTTGACGTTCACCGTCCAGACACCGGAACAGTATCGTCGTTTGCTGATGCGCTAAAAGAAGCATGGGATGATCTGGAGAAAATGAGGGATGGCACGTTGCTGCCGTTTGTTATCGACACGCCCTGGCCGGGAGTCAACAAGATAATTCGTGGCTTTAGACCAGGGGCGCATGTCATAGCAAGTCGCCTGGGTGAGGGGAAAAGTTCCGCGCTGCTGCAACTAATATTACACGCCACCAAGTCGGGCATCCCGGCGCACCTGCTATCACTCGAAATGCCAACACGCGACATAATCAGCCGAATCATTGTCCAAGAAGTTGACGGGCTAGAGTTGGGCAAACTGGCATTGATGAATGATAAGCAATGGGGGCAACTGGTAGACTGGTTTGCAAAAAGTATAGTTGATTTTCGCAGTCTGACGTTCGATGACAGCACGACTCAGACACCATCGCAGATCGCCAGCCGTGTCAGGGATATGAGGCGGCGTGGCTGGTACGGCGTACTGGGAATTGATTACGTGGGACTGATGGACTCTGATAGGCGCTATGGCAAAAGGTCCGAGGAACTCACAGAAATAACACGGTCGCTACACAACCTATCAATGGGCACTGATACCTGTATCTTCTATGCCGCACAAATCAATCGTGAGGGCGGCGCTGGTATACCATCTGCCAGGAACCTTGCAGATAGCGATAGCATAGGCCGTGACGCCACAACGGTAATCCTGATACACAATCCCGACGATGGAACTCAACAGCGTAATTTCATCATTGCGAAACAGCGCAATGGACCGTCATCAAGCGGCCTGGGTATTGTGCCAATGGTATTTTTGGGCGCAAGGGTATCTTTCCAGGACATGGCAAAGGACTTTCAAATCAAAAACCAGCCTCGCCCCAGGCCGCCACGCGGTCGCCAGGAAGACGGCGGGGCGACAGATTATGAACACGCCTGGCGGGGCGGAGGATAACCCAACCTTAACCCTATCTGCACACAACTGCCCTGTTTCGAGTTGCAATTATAGCAGGACATGGGCTATAATTCAGGAGCGATGAAGTACAGAGTGTTGGCTCAAATCGCTCCGTTGTATCTGAGGATCGGCGGAGACTTGAAACTCAAGAGACGGGAGTCTCGTATGCAACGGGCTGGTAATCAGCCTTCCGTCATCAAATGGCAGGTGGCGGCGCAGAGGGTCAATTGAAGCGATTAGATGAAAGTTGATCGAGGTCCGCCTGAGCCTGGGAAACCGAATCAGGCAACTTTGACCGATGAAATAGCAGGGAGAAAAGACACAATGACCGACAATGATATGCAAAAGCACATTGTATTGAGCAACAAAGCTGCGGTGTACGAAGAGGCCCGCCAGCTTGAGATAGAAGCGCTTCAGTTTGCAGGCCGGGTCCACGAATTTCATGGCCGTGCCAAAGACGTTATTGGGCTGGCTCATTATCCAGAATCGTTTGTTGATAAACTTCGGTATAGTGCGAAACGGGCTACGGAATTGGCCGGGGTACTTGCTAATGCCCGCATCGTTGGCGACATCGATGACATGGACAATGAACGCGAACGCGCCGCATTGGTTGCGGAATCAAAGCCTGACCCGGTTGTCGTGGTCATAGAAGAGTAAGCCAGCAACACCCATCCTGCGCGTTGAAAGTCGGCTCCACGCCGTTGCAGTGAATGCGAGAAGCGCGTAGGGTGGCAATGCCCAATAGCTCAATGGACAGAGCGTCCGCCTTCTAAGCGGATGGCTGCAGGTTCAAGTCCAACTTGGGCAGCATGGGGAGTTGGCTATTAATCTGGCTTGCTGGGGCGTTGTTTAACTCAAGTAGAGGGTTCGATTCCCTCACTTCCCACATCAGGCTACACCAAACCTAGCGGGGCCTGACATGGCGCAGTATCCGGGTAACCGGGATGTTGTGCCGAGATAGACAGGACGAGGGTGACAGAAGATGTGCCAAGTTTTCAGTTGCATAAGGGCTGAGGCTAACGCCTGTGACGCACACCAAACCGATGCAACAGCCGCGAACCGATCCCGGATGCAAAGCGCTGGAGAGGGGAAAGTGAAAACTTGGCAGGGGTTCAATCCCCCTCCTCTCACACGGCGGCATTCAGTCGCCAGTAGCACCGGGTCGCTATTCCATGCAGGTACAGCGGTCTTCCAGTAGCAAAGGCCCGCCCGATCTCTTTGAGGTGGTCGGGCGGACCTAACTTTCGATAGTGGATAGATGGGAGAGGGAAATGAAAACGCTTATTGCAGGTTCAATAATTGTAATTACTTTGGTATTGATTGCCGTTGCCTTTTCAGGCGGAGCGACATTGGTACTGTTTCACTATGGCATGAAGTATTCGCTTTTGCCAGAAACCATGACGCGAATTGATTTGTTTTGGCTGCTTTTTGCATTGCGTATCTGGTTTGTTTCCGCATCAAGCTCAAGCAAATCTTAGATGGGAGAAGGCGAAATGGATGCAATACGCAACGCCATAGACAAGCGGGCGGGTGGACGCAAACTAAATAACGTTCAATACTTCGTTATTTTCATGATGACTGTAATTTTCGTGCCCTTTGCTGTGATTGGGGAAATTGTCAAACTTATCATCAGGCGACTGGCCGGGTGGTAGGAGTAATCAATGATCTGCCCTGACTGCGCAGCCAAAGTTTCCCACCTCAGCACTCACAAAATCGCCACCTACCGCACGATGCTAATTGGCGATGTGAAAACGGCGGTGATCGGGAAACAAACCGCCCGGTTTTGTCCGAATCCGAAGTGCGGAGCCAGGGTTTTAGGCCGCTGGCGATACAAACCGGAGCCGGAACCGAAAAAAAGAGCCTATGGGCGATAGGAGCCAGCATGTTCAAAATTCGTGTTCATCAGGGCGGTAAGTACGTGGTCGTGAAGATGAGGGGCAATTCAGAATATCCCGTGCGCAACTGGAAGCAGCTTTCTACAAAAGCACGGGAGGCCGTGTCGGAATCAAGCGACTCGGCGTTGCACATGGGCCTGTATGAGTGCCCGGCATCATTGGCACGCAAGGTGGCCCGCCAGTAACAGGACAACGCAGTCACCACCACCGGGTACAACAGCATACGCGGCAGTTAATGCTCACTGTGCTGACCGACCGGCGTGACGGAGTGCGGCCAGGGATGGTTGCATAAGCAGGAGAGCACGGCCTGCAAGTTCCGGTGATGTTGACTGCAAGGTTAGGCAAGGTGGGCACAGTATCAGCCCAGGGCGGCGTTAGAGCGCCTGGGCATAGCAGGGTAGGTAAAGTCGGGAATAGGCCCAATGCGGGCGAATGGAGCAACAAAGATGGAAAGCAACGAATTGCAGATCGCTATTGAACGGCTGGCAGCAGCACGCAAATGGCAGGGTGAAGGTAAAGCCAGCGTTGACAAATTGAGGGCAGAATTCGATATTGAGCACGCTACCGAATTGGAGCAACTGGCAGGAGCTAAAGATTCCGTCGCTGAATTTGAATCTACGGTCCGCTTGCTGGCCCTGGCTGAATACGACAATACTGGCAATAAGTCGCCGCATACCAGCGTGTTTATTCAGATCAATAAAATGCTGAATTACGATGAAGACGATGCGTTCTTTTGGGCGCTTGAAAACGATATGACCATTTTGAAATTCAACAAATCGGCATTCAACCAGGCGTACAAGCGGGAAGAAAAGAACGCCAAAGATGCGGGGGTTGATTTTGACGGACTTGGAATCAGCGTTGACGTTGTTGACCAGCCGATAGCCAAGATCGCCGGAAATTTGAGCGCGTACATTCAGGACGGCGAATAACTATCAGCAACAAGGGAGAAAATCATGAGTGACAAAAAAAGAAAACCGCTGACTCGTGCGAGATATTCTGAGATTGTAAATTGGATACAGGGTGGCGACAACAAAACAACTGATGACGAAAAATTCGAGCGCTTCCAGGCGCGAATCTGTAAGGCGCTGGACGAGTCGCCATATGACCCCAAGAGTTCGGGCGGTGAATCATGACCGATCAAATCAGCCGCCCGGAATTCGGGCAACCGGTGACATGCAAGACGGCGCTCAAGCGTGTTACAAAATTCAGGCCGGGCACACGAGATTACTACCGTAAGTGGGTACGAACCGGGTATCCAGAATTCACTGGGCTTTACACCGGCCCTCGTACATTGCAAAACGGGATGCTGTATCTCATAGGTGAAGAGGAAGGGTACGCACTAATACCAGACGAAAAGGTTCTTGTCTATATTGTCGTACCGAACTCTCGCACTAATCAGGTGTACGTTTTGCGAGAAGATTGCCAGTGGGAGACTGAGATACTCATCCCTGAGACGCTCATCACGGTAACTGACGCGATGATTGATGAGTGGATCGGAGGTGGTGAGTGATGAGCACCTACCAAATCACAAGAGGTGGCGCGGCAATATGGCGCTGCCCGCATTGCCAGGGCAACGGGGATCGGATAAGGAAACTCGGCAACGGGGTAGCGATGCAAAAGTGCCCAAATTGTTACGGTAAAGGTTGGATAAAATCGAACAAAGAGCCTGATTGGGTCGGGTATACAAACCGCATAGGGCGTGGCAGATGACCCCCCAACTTACCCCCCTCACTTCAGAGCAACGCCGCGCCGCTTACGAACAAGCGCGGCAAATCGTAGCAGGCCCAGTGCGAGCGCTTGCGGAATTCGCAAGCGAAACGGTGAGCGAATACTCCGCAAAAACAATGCGTTACATCACATGGCTGGCATACCTTGCGCTATTCATGGCGTACCTGCCATCGGCTATCCATATTCAAGACGCTGCCTACCAGATCGCACTAGAGGCGATAGGGCATCAAATATCGGCGGTTGTAATCGCGTATTGTACGGTTGGGCTTGCCGAAAGTGGTATCTTGATTTTCTCGCTTGCGTTTGCGGTTTTGCCAAGTGGATGGTTGTCCAAGACTTTTCTTTTCGCGGGCGCTTTTACCTCGCTTGCCCTTGCGCTTGCTGGAAATATTACGCAAGCGGAACCGCATAATTTGTTGTCCTGGCTGATGGCGGTTGCGCCTCCTTTGCTCGCTACCGGGCTTACGTTCGTATTGAAACAGCAAACGCTTACCGCAAATCGCAACCGGCGCTCTGCCATAATCGCTCTGCAAGTCGCAAGCGAAAAGCGAAACGATATTCTGGGCCGCCCTGAGCAAAGCGAAACGTGGCCCGTCGCTTGGACTTCCGCATTGTGGGAGGCGATCCGCAAAGCGAACGCACGCGGGCGTGGAAAAGCGGATCGCATTGTGATCATGAATGCGATGTCAACAGCGCAGCAAATCGACTTAGTGCGGTACGAAATCGCAGCGCACGCGGGTGGTTTGACATCCGCAATGCAAAGCGCCCCGGTAGTGCCGGAGCCAGTCGCAAGCGAAAAACAAGCGGAGCCTGTTCGGAAGCGGACTGCAAAGCGGACTCGGAATACGAACGGAAGCGGATTGCAAAATGAAAATATCCGCCCGCTTGCGAACGGGAAGTACGAGGCGTTTTGTAAACCATGCGGTTTTGCAAGCGAACTTGAAACACGCAAGGGCGCGATCAATTCGTACAACGCGCATAGCAAAAAGGCCGATCACAATGCGAATGTCGCAATGCAATCGGTCGCAAATACGAACGGCAACACGAAAACAACTGAGGTGATGACGTGACGACGCAAGATATTTTGGTATACCAATCTTCAATCGACGGCCACGATGTATGCACAATTTCAATTGATGACTCAGGGTGTGAAGAGTATGTTTGTATCAAGGTTTACGCTTCCGAACTTTGGCACATAGTAAATTACTTCCTGTCAACAATCGAGGTCTCCGCGTTGACCGGTGTCCGAGTGAGTAACTCTGATGCAGCGGAGATGCGATGCCCTGAAAATCAGGTAATCCAGATTGAGGTTAGCGGACCTAACGACGACGATCCTGGTGTTTTTCGCATCTACCACTACCCGGATCATGAAAGCGATAAATATTATATGTATTCGATGAACCATCTTATTTTCCTGAAATTGGCATCCGAAACGCTTCAATTGATGTGCCAGGGCAAGGATAGCGAATGACAGTTGCCCAACAGCCAGTCCGGGAGTTTGGAATTGACACCAGCATAGACGAAAAATACCAGCGCGATTTCGTAAGCGCAGGATTCGCTGCTGATGTCATCGGCGTGACAAGGGCGCATGTCATACGAAATTATTGTGGCACGGGCAAAATAGCCTGCGTCAAAATAAACGGCACTGGTCACGGTCAATGGTTGATCTGGCGTGCGTATCCTGGCCCGTATGGATTAGAGCGTTTTCAACAAACCAATTCTGGACCCGTTCCGATGTCAACATGCCCGACGTGCGTTGGTACTGGGCGGTTGCTGGGTTACGATTGCAGTCGGTGTGAGGGACAGGGGCGGCGGTGATGGCAGACTTAACTGACCGCCTAATCGCAATGGGCCACGATCCCCACTCCGTTCCCCCCGGTGGTGAATTGGACTTGACGCAACCGCCGCCACCACGTGTTGTTGTGCATACTGTGCGCGGGTACGGGAAAGCCACCGAAGTTAAGTCCAAGAAATCAACGCTGGACTCGGCACTTGAAGAGAAGTTTCTAAATTTGTGGAGTGTGTATGGTGATCACCGCTTCAAGATTTACGCGGGATACTATTACAAGCCCGGCACAAAGTGGCACTGCGATTTTGCGTTCCCGGAGCAACGGGTGCTAGTTGAGATTGACGGCAAGTATGGCAAAAATGGTAGCCCTGGTGGGCATCGTACTGTCGGCGGGTGGGAGAGGGACAAGGAACATGATTTTTGGGCCGCCTGCAACGGGTGGCAAATGATGAGACTTTCACCAGATATGTTGACGAAGCAAAAGGTTCTTGAGTTGAGTGAGTTATTGGAGGGAAAAGATGGCCGAACCAAAGTCGGTTGAAGACATGACAATGAAGGGGTTGATAGTCGAAATCGTAAAGCACAAGGGGTTTCATTTGCGATCATATACCTACAGGGGATGTGATCAAAAAATGCTTATTGATCCAACTGGGGAATGTATCTCGCATACACATTCCCGAAAGGTTACTGATGCCGCCCCGATTGTGGTAGACGATGACAATCTGTACTATAAACTCAGCATCCATTATGATGACTGGTGGGAGTCTGCGGACGCTGCCCACGAATTGCTCAAGGAAATGAACGAGTCCAACGCCGACCTTACTGGCAGAACGTGGCACATTGATTGGACTTTATGTTGGTGTCCATTTATGAAAGTCTGGGCGTGCGGGTATGACAGTCGCCAGCGCAACGACGGCAAGGGCACTCAAGAATATTGGAACGGCGAAACCGCGCCACTGGCGATTGCCAGGGCTTATGTGGCTAAGGCTAAAGGAGAAAAAGGTGAGTAAAAAAATGATGAGCGGTGATGAATGGGGCAAGTTCGTTTCAGGGATCATGTCCGAAATTGCCACGCAGGGCAGCGTGAACTCCATAGACGCAATAACCTTAATCGAGCAATGGGAGGCCGCCTACAGGTTGGTTGAGCGCGGGTACATTTTGCCCGATGCCCCGCAGCCCGATGCCGACTCGCGACTGGCAGAAATCAAGGCGCGGCTTCCAGAAAAACCCTTTGACGAATGGTTGTCTGCGTTTTCGAGCAAGCGCCTTAACGTCACGCTTACAAACTTCGATACCGATACGGTGGATCATTTAACAGGCCGAGAGAAGCTATTCATTGCCCACGCCCCCGCCGATCTCGAATGGGCGGTTGACTCGCTAGAGACGGCGCTGGCTGAAATCGAGCGGTTGACGGCGAAAATTATCAAGACTGCCGCTGTAGACCGCGACCACGTTTTTTGTCACGATTGTGACTTTCAGATTGACAATTGCGAGTGCAAAAGCGGATTGTCTGACATTTTCATAGACACCAGCCGCTATGAATAACCACCCCGCCAGCATCAATAGCCAGCGCCCCACCACGCCCGATCAGGGTACTCTGGTACTCTAGTATGCGTTCCAAGTTTCAGGGGGCGTAGACGGGCATAGGGCAACAAAAAGAGCCGCCCATTGCAGGCGGCTCTTAAACTTCAAGTCCTGGCACTTCAGCCTCGATAGGGGTGGGCCTGAAGCCTACACGCTATTCAGCGGATGGCTTGCGCAAGTTTTCATAGTCGGAGCGTATCAGCGACGGCGGCGCAATTTCCAGGCTGTCTATCAGTGACTTGAGAAGCGACAGCATCATGCCGATTGCAACGATAAATGTGGTCGCACCTGCCACCAGCACAGCAACAACCGATTCGAGTTCCGTGTCACCTGGCAGTCCGTCCGTAACAACTCCAAACAGTGGCGCAACGATACGCCATAATGATGCCAGGGTTATCACGATACCGGCAATTGCCGCCAGCGTGCGTTGTGACGCCAGTAGCGCAGCGATCTTTTCAAAAGCGAACAGTAATTTATCCAACATAATCTTTCCTCATTTCAATAGCCCCAGCACGGAGAGAGGGGAAAATGAAAAACCGCTGACGTGCTGGGGTAAGGTTATTGTACATCAGATTCGGTAGGTGGCAATCTTTTTGCCATATCTTTGATTGCTTCCAATATCAAATCAAGTTTTGCATCGACCTGTGCAACTGCCTCGTTGCTTTGAGTTTTAGACTCTTTAAGGTCCGACACGTCGTCTTTTATACTGGTGACTTCATTTTTCAATTCTCTCATTTCTTGTTGGACGCCAGACATAAATGTGCTCATTTCCGCCACCTGTCCTTTAATGTCATCATGATCACGCCTGTTCTCACCCAGCCCGATTCCTAAGCGATCATTTTGCGCTATCATTATACTATCGTGTGCGATTTGTTGTGTTACGATTTTATCGAGCGCGTCCTTAAATTCCTGCTGGCCTTTAATGCACGCCTGATTCGATGTGAGCAGCTTTGCTTTTTCTTCTCTGCTATCACTCAAAATAGTTTCTAGTGTATCGCTAAACAGGTCAGTCAGTCTTTTGTTGGTCCCAGATGAATTTCTCAGTGCCACGCCACCAGCGACGACTATTATCACAATGATGACTGCCATCATGACAACAAGCGGCAATGTGTTCAAATCAACATTGCCTAAACTGCCTTGATCGTACAATCCAAATGATGCGATAAGTAGCATTGGCTACTCCTCTTCTGTGAGATATCCGCTCAGCGAATCCCAGGCGTTTGCCATCGTCGCTGCGTGTAGCCAGTACGGTAAAAGTTTCTCATCAACGGCTTGCGCTACGATACCCTGAATCGCTTCAATCTGCTCCGGCGAAAACAGGACCCCGGCCGCTGGCAATTCAGGCTCAATTTCAGGTGTTGGCCCTGGCGCTGGCACTGGCAAAATATCCGGCACTAACTCCAAACCGACCCAACTCCCATTCTGAGTACGCTCTGCCGACCAGCCCCGTTCGTGATGCAACCAAACATGACCAGCTATTGTGGCGGGTGGGGTGTCATCAACTTCTACGATGTCGCCAATGGACAAGGCGCCTAAAATACCAGTCGGTCCGATGCTAGGCTTTTCTCGGACTCGCAGATCGCGAGACGTGACCTCATATTCTGTCATTTTAGTTTACGCAGCATCTTTCTCAGTACCTTGACTTCCTTCGCTTGCCGCGCCAGCACATTATCTAGCACCGCGATCAAGTCCGACTGAAGCGGATTACTCTCCAACACAGCCCGGTCAGCGGCGATCTGGTCCAGCGCGGTATCGGCCTGGTTGGTAAAGTCTTTGACCACACTGGCAACGACAAACACGTCGCCTTGTTTCGTAATTTCGGCCATTAGATTGTCACCTCCTGATGGGGATAGTCTTCAACGATGCCGATGGTAATTTCATCGGCGCTTTGGATGAGTACCGTCGCCACGTTATCAGTCAGTGGAGTTGACTCCGGCAGCGGCGTATCGTCAATGGACAGTGTAATTTCGGTCGCCCCGTCCACATTGCGCGGCTTGCTGAGACTGACCGTCACGATGTCGCCCTCCCGCTCGGCAGTGATGAATACCGGGTCGTGGGCGTCAACGACGGCCTGGGCGTCGGTTTCATCTTGAGCGGTGTACGGCTCGAAAAAATGGACGTGCAGATTGCCCCCGCTGTGCGTTAAGCCGCTGATACGGTCGCCAAACTGGACACGCATAGCAGCATCAATTCCGATAATGTCAAAATCCTGTGATGTAATTATCAAATTGTACATTATATCTGTCGCTCCTCGGTTGCCGTGAATTGCGAGACGCGCCCTTGCGTTGACACCGTAGCAGTGCCAGATGTTACCTTAAATTGAAGGTTGAATGTGTGAGACGCAGCAGACAGGCCGTCAATAACTATTGTCAGCGCAAACGGTGTTGCTACGACGGTAGCTAACTCTGTGATACCTGCTGACCAGCCTATCCCGAACCTAGTCCCGTCAACCGTGAGATCGAAAAACACATCCACTGTAGCTGTTACAGTACACCAGAATGTTACCCAGACTCGCCCGCCTACGGTAGTAAACGTAGCGCTAAAAAGGCCGGACACGTTTACAAATGATGTTGATGTTGTCGTGATGTTTGTTGTAGAGCCAGGTATTCCTGTCAAGGAAGTATTCAGTGGCGCGTTGAAATAGTCAAAATTGCTACGCACAATATCCCAGTCTGTCGTTTTGGCTATTATATAGCTAGTTGCCCGTTCGGGCAGCACTTGAAATATGCTTGCATCATAGGCCATTATGGGCCTCCTAGATATGTATTAACGCCTAGTTCACTACGGCCAACGGTTCCTAATGCCCAGGGCAACGGTGATGGCGATGGCGCTACTTCCTCAGTCGATGTGTATTCAGTGATAATTTCTATCTGCCAATATCGCAAGTTTATCGGACCAGGGAAAACGTTCATAAAGACACCCTCGTGCCGACCGTCTATCGCTGTATTTAATGGGCTTCTTCCGTCGCGATAGGGCAAATCGGCGCTGGCGGATGGTACTGACAGAGTAGATATTAATTGAATATTTACGTCTGTACTGTTGGCTCCAAAAACTTTCACAGCGTACAGGTACGAATACAACCATGCTGCATTATTGGTGGCTGTTACAGTCAAATCTTGCCGCGTGATCACTACTTCTGACAATTGGCTAAATTGATAAAAGGAGCACGCATACACGTTAACATCAGTCAATGAGACGTTAGTTGTCGATACTGTAATTGAACTGACAAACCACTTAGTTGTTATCAGCGCATTTGATAGCCCGTGTATGACATTGCTTTCTGCGTCAGCGCTGGTGTGGTTAGTCGCCAGCATCGCCATTGTCAATACTTCGGTGTCCGCCGCTGTTATAACGCCCGTATTTCTGTCTTTGGTATCTCCTGTGATTGTGATAGTGCCTACCGCGTCAGCACCAGCAAACCCAGCAATGATTACCTTGCTGGTTCCGAGCGTTGTGGGACCAATGGGACTACCTGAGTTTAACACCTCACCTGTTTCGAGCGTTACAAATGAGCCATAAACATCCACGTCAAGCCGCGCCTGATTTTTGTCAACACGATAGCTTAGCGGCGTCATTTTTCGCGTAGCTTTGTTTGGAGACTTCCTGGATTTAACGCGCCAGTTTGTTCCGTCAGTGTAGATAGTCACGGCGTCATAATTCCGATTAAGCGTAAATTCTGACTGACCGTCTATGAGCGCCCCGTCGCCGTCAATGGTTATGTTGTTTATGCCAGCGTTCCCGTCAATGTCCTTTACTGTGATTTCACGGCCAGCGGCGGCGGTATCGGCAGCACTGAGGGTCAACGTGATAGCCAGCGTGAGGGTAACGACTTCGTAGACGCCGGGTCCGGTGGTGGGGGCGCTGGCGGTGATGGGGGTGAGCGGCGGATTAACAACGGTCCGCAAGCCAGGATTAGAAGTAATATAATTCCATGATATGACCGTCATACCATTCTCGAAAAATACCGCGCCACACTGATAATGCGTGTCTGGCTTGCCTGCCGGAATCAGCGTCAAGGCATCAGACAATGCTTTTGTAAACTCCGAGCTATCAGTGTACGACACAACTCCCTGATTATTGATTTCGAGTAAACGCCAAAAGGCTTTACCGGGCGTAGCGGGTATGTCGCCTGTCCAGTCCGGGCTATCCCACCCCGCAAATTCTACACGCACGCCACCCGCATTAAATGACCCGTTGCCAATGCGAATAGACATACTGGCGACTTGCATAATTCCCAGCGACCAAAGCCCCCGATCCCCTATTGTGATCGGATCGTTACCTGCTACGCCAGATACGATGTTCTCGCTATCACCAGTCGGGCCAACGCCTATCAGGTTGTGGCTACCGGCGTGGGGTGATGTGCCTGAAAATGCACTCGCTGGCTGCTCTGGGGTAAACGATAATTCTCGAACATACCAATTGAGCGGGTCTTTTGGCGGCCTGCCTAATTCGACGTGAGTCCCTGGCGAAGGCTGCGCAACTGTATTGATAGCCGAACTAAACCAACTATCATCAATTTCTGTAAACCAAACCTCATACGGAAACTGCGAGTCATCTTCTGAGAGGGACACGGTTAAAGCGCCGTTGACCCCAACGGGAGCGCCCAACTTGACTTCCCTGGTATCCAGCCATTGCCCACTTTTGATAGCCAAATTAAGGTCACTGCTGGCTTGATCTATAAGATCGTCGTCAATTTCCCAGTCATCATCAAATAGGGCGAAGTTTTCTGTCATGCTAACCCCCCGGCAATCCCGATAAACTGACCATCTGTTCCGGGAAGATTCCCAGTCCGGTCGTCAATGTTTACGCCTAAATCCGTAGAATAAGCCATGCGCATTCTGCTCGCCACGATTATGCCCGTGCCGCCGAACAGGTACAGCACATTTTTATCACTGCCACTTATGGCTACTTTGTCGTATTGGTTGCGATTACCTGTGTTGGTCCACACGACGCTCCAATTTATACCGCCGTCTGTAGTTGAGTGAATAGCCTGGACAATCCCAGAGCCAGTGCGCCTCCCGGACATGACCATGTAATTGCGATCTTGTGCGCTGGACGTGATGCTAAAACGGGGGTTGTATCCGCCGTAGAAATCGCCAGGGTCAGTGCCGGGGAGGGCGAACGGGGACACGCTAGAAGGCGTGCCAGTGCCGACAGTGCGATTAAATATATACCCGTCCCCGAAAACTGTTTTGGTGTAATAACAAATATCCTCGTTAGGATTGCCTTCATAAGGGAAATGGAATTCTTGACCAATGGCGTGCCCCGCGTCTATATTCAACCCGGTGTACAGCGCCCACGTTGCGCCGTAATCAGTGGTCCTGTACGTACCAGTCAGGGCGTTATTTTGCGCACCCGTGACAGTGTACACTTCCGCGTATGCCAGCCCCGGCGTCTTGCTGGAGACGTAGAGTGCCGGATAAATAAAATCAGCACCCGGCACGTTATAGAACGTCGTGATTGCCGCCTCAGTTGACCACGTTGTGCCGCCGTCCTGGGTGTATGTGACCCATACGCCCTCGGATGGATAGAAGCTAACGCATATCCCCCAGCCATCTACACCGAAAGAGAAGTCCATATTGCGCTGTAGAGTTGACGCTCGAAATGTGAACTGATCCGTCACCCCTGGGGTGACGCCCTGCATATCTTCAACGCGGTAAATTTTGTCAGACGTGGCAATCCAGCCGTTGACATTCGTACCAGTGCCAGCATAGCCAGGAGAGAATGCGTCAACAACAAACTGCCAGGGCGTACCAGTTAACGCCAGTAGCACCGCGTCCGAATAGTCCGGGCCGCCTGAAGCGGATACCGTTTGGTAGTCATAGGTTCTATAGAGAGTCTTGTCGCTGCTGACGCCGATTATTTGTTGCAGGCCAGCGGTGATACCGGGGCCTTCAGGCTGCGGGACAAAGCCGGTTTGGAAATCAAAGCCACCCAAGTCACTCTTGCTCCAGGAATCCTGCGGCAAATATCCCTTGTTGGCTGATGTCAATATCTGCTTGTTCAGAGCCAGCAGCCCTTGAGTTTCCAACGCGAAAGATGTTTTGATTTCCTTCGCATACGCCCCGCCCTCTTTACGTCGCCATGTGCGGTTAACTTTAACCGGTGTCATACGATCATCAATCGCTTGACCCATCGGGCTTAGGCTGGCTGGCGTTGTCAGTCTGTGCCATTCGTTAAGCGCTGGCTCTGCCGTGTCCAAATTGCCAACGACTTTTATCGTCATGTGATCTACCGGCTGATTGTTTCGGGCATACAGATTGCCGGTCAACTGTTGCAGATCAGTGCCATTAATGACGGTCAGTCCGTTAAATACCAGCCGCCCTTTGCCAGGGGCTTGCACATTGCCGGGGCTACGTGCCCAATATGGTAAAACGGTTATCAAATCTGAGAAATCAAAACCGAGGCCGTCCAACTTGCCGACCTTGAGCCTTGTCAAGGCTCTAATTTGAAGTTGGTCCCTGATGTCCTGAGCGCCCCATGTCATTTTTTCATCAACAGCATCCCGCTCAGTTGAAGTACCCAGCAAGGACTCCATCCTTTTTATGATGAGCGTTCCGTCACTTAGCCAGCCGATAGATACCCGCTGATTGGCCTGCTCTTCAATCTGGCCCATTATGGTATCGCTGTTGGTTGTGGTGGTTTTTCTGACTAGGGAATCGCTTGGGAGCACCACAAAATCAAACAACGCCAGAATCGCCGGACAATGGTAATTCAGAGTGTACCAAGTCCGCCCATTGGTATCAACCATACCCGGCTCTAACTCATACCATACGGCAGGATCGGCGCTGTGCCGGATATATTGCGCGGCGGCTGGTATCATTTTCAGCAGTACGCCAGGGCCTACCACCTCAAAATCAGTTTTGTTTATGACAGGCACATTGCGTTCTGTGCGATAGTTCTCCAAAAAGCCGCAAAATTTAGTGACAGTCGAGCCAGTTGTAACCGTTTCCCC
>SDBT01000836.1_pt1 | contig 50942 bp, 45 predicted proteins | sample 2277101 | NCBI WGS metagenome assembly SDBT01 (sample SAMN10404973, study PRJNA504765) | marine sediment metagenome | isolation source: marine sediment core GS10_PC15, 103 cmbsf | place: Arctic Ocean: Southern Knipovich Ridge | collected 2010
TCTAATTCAGCGCTTTTTAGTGATTATAACAGTCGACGTTTATCAACAGAATTAGATCTATTCTTACCAATTATTAAAGGAAGTAATTTAGAATTGTATTTTGGGTATTTAATAAGAAGCGGGGATTACGAGTATCGCAATAAATTTGTTCCGATCGGATTTTCAACAAATAATAGTAACAAACAATTTCGATTTACTACGTCGTATTACCAGCCGCTGATATTTTTAGAATGGCAAACTCCAATTATTCCGATATTTATTGAATATGTCTATTTAAAACCTTTTATTGATTACAGTATGGGATGGTTTAAAATTGCTAATAAGAATGAAATAGACTCTATTCATTCAATTGGCGTTCAATTATCAACAAAAAATATTCTTTTTTATCGCTATAATTTTGATTTAGGAATTAACATCTATAAAAAATCAAATAGCAAGGAAATTGAATATAATCCATTCATTCGATTTAATTTATAAATCGATATATTATAAAGTAAAATCGGGCTACGTATAGTAGTACGGGGATACAAAGTATGTAGCCCGATTTTTTATTGAGATAAGTTGAGGAACTATCGTTTAAGGGAAGTAATGTATAAAACGATAATATATTATCTCAAGTTATATTAATATTTTACCAGCGATCGCTTGTTCCTGAAAAACACATAATTTTTCTCCTTAATAAATTTATATTATTTAAATAATTAGTAAACATTTTATTCTTAACCGTTTTGGCTAGTACCAGACCCGTTTTGGCTAGTACCAGACCCGTTTTGGCTAGTACCAGACCCGTTTTGGCTAGTACCAGACCCGTTTTGGCTAGTACCTGATCCGTTTTGGCTAGTACCTGATCCGTTTTGACTGGTTCCAGAATAAAAATCATCTTCACTTGATAGTGGATTAGTGAAGCCACTGCATCCGGTTATCAACATTGTTGATAAGGCGGTTAATGCAATCAATTTTAATTTCATATTCTTCCTCATTTGTCTTTTTGTTAAATTACTTATTATTAACAGTGTGCATTGTAATGATAATATAGTGTATAATACAAGCAATAACTAATAAATATATTGATAATGATATATAATTGCCTTATTGAGTAATTTTACTATTTAATATTAATTTTAGGCTATTTAACAAATTCATATAATTTGTAGTTATTGTTGATTATTTTGTAAAACTGTAAATTTTTAGAAGTAATTATTAATTTTAAGAGTTTAAAAGGAGATGATAATGGAAGAATGTCTGTTTTGTCGAATAGTAAGTAAAGAAATACCTGCAGAAATTTTGTTTGAAAGTAACAAATTATTGGCTTTTAAAGATATCGATCCACAAGCACCGGTCCACATTCTAATTATACCAAAAGAGCATATAACAACAGCAAATGATTTAAGTAATAAACATAAAGAATTATTAGGTGACATTTTATTAGCTGGAAAAAAACTTGCATCTAAATATGATATTTCCGAAGATGGATATAGAATGGTATTCAATTGTAACAAAAACGGAGGACAAGCAGTTTACCATATTCATCTACATTTGCTAGGTGGCAGGCAGATGAAGTGGCCTCCGGGCTAAAACAAATATCAAGTTTAGATAATCGCTAATATTTGCGTAAACTTTCTGTCTTGATTCTAATTGAAAACAGACTAAATGTATATATCACAACTTGTAATTAACGGTTTTAAAACGTTCAATAATAAGACAACACTTGAATTTGGCGATGGAATTACAGCTGTTGTTGGACCCAATGGATGTGGTAAGACAAATATTGTTGATGCTATACGTTGGGTATTGGGTGAGCAAAAATACAGTACACTGCGTAGTAGCAGAATGGAGGATGTAATATTTAATGGTGCTAAAGGCACAAAACCTCTTAGCATGTGCGAGGTATATTTAACCGTTAAAAATGATGAGGGTAAATTACCAATTGAATATACTGATGTCGAAATTGGGCGCCGTATCTACCGCGATGGTGAAAGTGAGTATTTTATAAATCGAAACTCTTGTCGCTTAAAAGATATTAATAATCTTTTTATTGATACTGGAATGGGGGCAGACTCATATTCCGTAATTGAGTTAAAGATGATTGAGCAAATATTATCCGAATCCGATTACGATCGTAAATTTCTTTTTGAAGAAGCTGCCGGTATAAACAAGTATAAAAATCAAAGGCGTTTATCTATTAGAAAATTTGAAGCAACAAAATTTGATTTGGAAAGGATTAATGACATTATCAATGAAGTTGATACAAAAGTCAAAGGTCTAAATCTCCAGCTAAAACGCTTTAAACGACATGCAATCTTAGTGGAAAGTTTAAAATCAAGTCAGATTGATCTAAGTACACTTCAAATTAATAAATATTTACATACAAGTGAACCGTTGAGGAAGAAGATTGAAGAATTTTCCCATTTGCGCAATACGAAAATTTCCACTCAAGATTTTGATGAAAACGAATTAACTAAACTTCGTGAATTATATGATGAGCAAGTTGGTGAAATAAATTCAATACGAAGCAATTTGTCTAAACGCGATGAAGATAGAGAAGATGCACGTCAAAAAATCTTAATTTGGCAAGAACAAAATCGTTCCGGTGATGATACAATTGAACGTTTAAAAAGTGAAACTGAATCAAATATATCACGGATAGAAAAATATAAAATTAGTATTACTGAAAAATTAAAGGAATTAGACCTCATAATTCCTAAAATTGATGAGAAGTTGTCAAAATTTAAGATAGGACAGGAAAAGTTTGACAAAATAGAAAACTCCTATAAAAATGAGCAAAAGATTGTTGATGATATCCAGAATGCAAGATGGGAATTGCAGAAAAAGTTGTCTGAAAATAAATCACTAGCAATTAGTACCGAATCATCACTTAAAGAACGATTATTAATTAAAGACAGATTAAATCAAAGAATCAAATCTGAAACAGAATTAATTGAAAAACTTAAAGTTGATGAAAAGGCATATAGCAATAAATATAAATCAACAATTGACAAATCTGATAAGTTATCCGATCAAAAAGTAAATCTTGAAGAAGAATTAAATAAATTAAATCAAAAGGTTGTTGATGGAAGAACGGTAAAGCAATCGCATCTTGCGAGATTAGAAGCTTTATCTAATCAATTACAATTTTACGAGGAATTAATTGTTTCTAAAGCAGACTTGCCGGATGGATTAAGATACGTAGTTGAAAAGAAAATTGAATCTGATTCGGTGATTGGAACAATAGCTGATCTTTTTTCCGCCCCTGAAAAATATGAAGTTGCGATGAACACTGCTTTAGGAGAATTTGCTCATTGCCTAGTTTGTAAGAATCGAGAATCAGTTTTGCAAATACTAAAGGCTATCCAAGGTAAACAAGCCGGTAAAATTTCTTTGATTCCATTTGAGGAAGTCCAAAATAGAAAACTTGAACTGGCGGACATTCCCAATAACGATATAATTATTGGTAGGGCTAGTGATCTAATAAACACGAAAAGTCGATTTAAACCAATAGTTGAACTATTACTCGGTAATACACTGATAGTTAAAGATTTAAGTGAAGCAATTTTAGATTCAAATTTAGCAGGATGGATATTGATTGATATTAAAGGAACTTCCTACAGTGATAATTTTATATTAAAAAATCCGGGATCCGGAAAAAGTACCATTATTGGAAGAAAGGGGAAAATAAAAGCATTAAAAACAGATATTGATAACGTAGAAAAAAAGATTAATACATATGATGGTGAAATATCAAAATTTGAAGCAGAAAAAATTGAATTGGATGATAGATTATTTGATTTGATTCAGCAAATTGATACTGAGAAAGAAAAATATGAAGAAATCAGCACTGAATACCAACGAATTAAATTTGAAATTGAGGTTAAACAGAAAAATATTTCTGAATCAAAAAATGAAGTAACCGAAATAAGCCAATCTATAAATGAATTACAAAATTCAATGCAGGCATTGCATAAAGTTGTTGAGCAAAGTGAAAAACATATTTCAGGAATACAACTTAAATTAGATGATGCAAATGAAAAACTGCAGGAATCTCGCAGTAAACGTGATAGCCATCATCAAAATATACAGGATTTGCGAATAGAGTTATTAAATCTTGAAAACAATCGTGATAATCTTAATTTACAAAAAAAGACTACTGAGAATACGATAATTGAAATTGAAGAGCGACGATCCAAAATTGTTGATGAAATCAAAATCTTAACGGAACAATCAAAAGAACGCACAGAAAAAATTAATAAAAAAGAAAAAGAATTGATTAGTATTAACGCTGAGCTGAAAAAAAGTAAATCCATGTTGGAATTGAAAGAACAAACTTATCGTGATACTTATCGTTCTATCGAAAAAATCGAAAATAAAATAAAATCCGAACAGAAAAGCCGTGAATCAATTTTAGAAGAATTGAAGCACTGTGAAGTTGCAATTGTGGAGTACCAGCAAAAGATAAATGCCATTAAGGAGCGCATCAATGAACGCTACAATGTAACAGTTCCGCACAAAAATACAATTGATAAAACCGAAGAAGAATTACAAAATGAAATTGCAAAATTGGAACGAAGTATCGAAAATATTGGTCCGGTGAATATGGCTGTACAAGTTGAATGTGAAGAGGAAACCAAACGGTTAGAACATATAATTAGGCAACGTGATGATCTTATAGAATCTGAAGATCATTTGCGCGATTCAATCGAAAAAATTGACCGTGTAGCGCGCAAACAATACCGTGATACATTTGATCAGATAAAAGTGAATTTCGAAAATCTATTTACTGTGTTTTTTGAAGGCGGACAGGGAACACTTGAACTAATCGGTGATCCCGATCCGCTCGAAGCCGACATCGCCATTAGGGCGCAACCACCCGGAAAACGCAACCAGACGTTACGCATGCTCTCCGCTGGTGAAAAATCGCTGACAGCGATAGCATTACTCTTTGCAATTTATCAATATAAACCAAGTCCATACTGCATATTAGACGAAGTGGAAGCACCGCTGGACGATGCAAATATAGGGAAATTTACACGCGCTTTAAAAAGTTTTACCAAGGATACGCAATTCATTGTTGTAACTCACAATAAACTTACCATGGAAGCAGCCGATTATTTGTACGGAGTGACAATGGAAAAGAAGGGCGTTTCTAAATTGGTATCAGTTAAGTTTGATTAGGTGTAACGGTTTGGTGTGTTTTAAAATACTCGCCGGTTGTTAGCAATGGTTTTTTTTAAGTTCTATCGTCCTCCCAAACCAATGTTTTTTCTATTCGTCCATTAAAATCCGGACATTTTCCGTCACCGGTTCCTATTATTCCTCCATCAGGAGCACAAACTTCAATGCAATTGTCATCATATAAATAGTTATATTGGTCGCAACAATCAGAAGTTATATAATAATAAGTTTGTTCATTTACTTCCCATTTCCAAACTTGAGCAGGAGGATTTCTTACTTCTTCCTGTTTAATATTTTCAATTTTATTTTCAATACAAGTTGGAAGATCAGAATCTGAATCTGAATTTTCACAGCTTGTCAGTGCTGAAATGAGACCAATCATTGTAATTGTAAGAATTGATATTTTTATCATTTTTTCTAAAACAAAATTAATTTCGGCTTCTAATAGTTGCTTTATTCTTTTTGGTGCAATTTCGTAGCATTTTTGCAGACGATTAGCATTTAATGATTTTGAATAATAATTTTTCATTTTATATCGTTGCCACCGACACCCTATTAAACACGAAGTCTATATCCTAAACTACAAATTCGTTGCTTACTTTATTTTTGTCCAATTCTTCCGGTTCCTTCCCATAGTGAAAAAACCGTGCAGTTTTATCACCAATTAATTTTAATTTGTCATTTTCAACCCATAATCCGGTGCCTTCGCGTAAGCCAATTACAATTTTTTCATGGTTTATTTCTAAGAATTCATTGATGCGGTCTGCGCGGGTTTCGCCACCGTACCCAGCAGGGTTTTCATCAAGATAATGCGGATTGATTTGGAATGGAACGAGGTTTAATGTTTCAAAAGAATCCGGTTGGATGATTGGCATATCGTTGGTAGTGCAAAGGGTAGGGCAGGCAACATTAGCTCCGGCACTCCAACCGATGTATGGTTTGCCATCCAAAACCGCTTGACGAATTAATGGTATTAATCCGTTTTTATGTAAATAATAAACCAAGTGAAATGTGTTGCCGCCACCTACCATGATAATATCTGTTTCACGGATAGATTCGGCAAGGTATTTTTGTTTATAGATTGAAATAGTCTCATATCCGAATTCTTCAAAATACTGGCTTACTTTTTTAGCGTAACCTTCCCAATAAACATTGACACTGGCAAAGGGAATAAAGAGTAGTTTTTTTGGAGCTTCTCCAATAAAAGATTTTAGGAATTCTTTTGGCCAACCTAAAAATGGTTTACCGGCCATTGTCGAATTGCTCAAGAGTAATAATTTCATTTATTTACCTCCAATTTGACACTCTGAGAATTTTGCATATCGCTGGAGGCGAAGAATCCAAATCCTTTAATATAATAATAATGGATTCTTTTTACATATCGTAACATAAGTGAAGATATACACTTCGCTCAGAATGATACAATTTAATTATTATTAATAATTTTCATTAAATGTTTATAAAAATTTGACAGCGGCATACCCATTACATTGTAATAACAGCCGTTAATATTTTTCACACAAACAGCAAACCAATCCTGTATCCCGTAACTACCAGCTTTATCCAGAGGCTGGTAATTGTCGATGTAATATTGAATTTGTCCATCTGTTAAATTTTGAAAAGTGACGTTAGTTTTTTCGTTGATAGTCTCAGCGACGTTTTTCTCCTGCCAAATTAATGAAACTCCGGTGATTACAGTATGTGTTCTACCGGATAATTTTCTGAGCATCGCTTTACTGTCGTTTTCATTAACGGGTTTACCAATAATTTCACCATCCAAAACAACGATCGTATCAGCTCCGATAACTAAGTGATCAGAATATTTTTGAGCGACATTAAGTGCTTTCAAATTGGCATAATGTTTTACGAATTCGATTGGTTTTAAATCAACGTTAAAATCCTCGTGAATAGAACTTGAAATTACTTTAAACGGTAGATCAATCAATTCCAAGAGAGCCTTGCGTCGCGGCGAGTTGGATGCTAAAATTATTGGCGGGCAGTTTTGCAGTAACGTATTATTCATATTTGGCTAAACGTCCGATAAATGATGCAGTTTCTTCATCTCCAACCGCTTTTAAGCGATATAAATATACACCATTTGCTAATTTATCGCCAAAGACATCTTCACCATCCCAATCAATAGTATGAAATCCAATGGAGAAATATTCAGGTTCAATTTGCATAATTTTCCTCCCACCTAATGTGAAGATATCAATATTTACATCAGCCGGTTGCGATAATTCAAATGTAAATTGCGTAGAACTTGCAAAAGGATTTGGGAAATTGGTAACGTTAAATAATTTTAATTTTGCCTCTGCAATCCGATATAATTTTATCTCGTATTCAGCAAGATTATTTGCGCTGTCCCACGCTTTTAGCGATAAATGGAGTTCGTGCGAATTTTCATCTAATTCTAAAGGAATCGTACCGGTTGTTATACTGTTATTATCGTAAATAAAGTCGTCTGTAACAATTATATTATCATCATTCGAATGGTCGGTTAAAACGATATTATGTCCAATTTCTCTAGTTAAATTGATTCCCAAAGGATCGGTTAAACGAATTAAAATCTGATCATCTGATTGAATATGATCTCCTGATCGTAAAATTCGATTATCATTAGCTTCAAAGTTGATGATAGGTCCAAAATTATCTGAAGTTGGATCACCACTGACAATATATAATGAATCTCTCCAGCCAAGCGCTTCAACGGGCTCTGAATCAGCTGATATTATGTATAATTTTATCGAAGCTGGTTTATCAGAAAATGAAATATCTTTAGGAACACGCAATTTGCCGGTTATTAGATTATCATCGAAACTAAATTTTCCTCTAAAAAGTGTTGGACCGGGTAATTTATAACTTAAAGATTCGATATTAGATAAATAATTATACTCACGAGTTACTTCTCTTTCAGCATCCTTTAATATTACGAATCCTTCTCCACCATTTTGTGTAATATTCTGAACTGCCTCGTAACTGGTTTCTCCTAAAGTTTGCAAGGTATCGGGTGTAATATTTGTAATTGTGATCTGATTTTTTGGTAAAGTCAATAGCATTGCAGGGTCACCAAAAAGATGAAAATATTCACCTTCCTGATTCCCAGTTTTGATTGATTGTAAAATAACTCCAACAGGTAATTCAGAAACAGTCTGATTCGGAAATATTCTATTGAACAACTGTTCTTCATAATATTGATTACTTGTAACAGTAATTGGTCTGCTTGTTGTAATTATTGCACATGCTCCATTCATCGGTTGGCGAATTAATTCTTCTGAAAATGATTCACGGTCGAGATCATCGAAATGTCCCCATGAACATGTTCCTGCTATCCATAACGGAAGTTTCATTCCGGTTTCGATTGCCTGTAAATCTCCGCGATCTTGAAATAATAATTTTTCCTGTGCCCATTGATGCGCGCTGCCATGTCCAATATAATTGATGATTGCGGTGCCTTTTGTGAGAATATCAAATAGGGCAGCAGTGGCAGCCGGTTTGGCTACACCAAACGATGTTGCATCGCTTTCTTCGGGGAATTCTAACATGTATAATTTGTCAGTTTCAATTGTCGGTGGAATAATTTCAGCAAGAATTTCAGAATTTATTGTATGACTTTTACCAATGGATAATTCTGAAATTGTATCTTCCGGTCGTGCTGCGTCATCGGCAATTAGAGTAACGCGTTGCCGCCATAAACCAAATTCAGGATTTGTCTCAAACTCTATAAGTTTATCGATATAATCATCTGCTTCAGAGACTGTACGAGCCGGAAATCGACCAATTGCCACTTCAGGTATTCTTCCATTGATGGTTGCGAGACGATCATCAGTGGCGTACGAGCCGATTACACCAACTTCTACAGTTGGTACAACATTGTTGGAATTGCCGGTGATATTCCTATAATCATAATCTGCATCGCCTAAAATGAATACATAAATCGGTTTGGGTGATTGCCAATTATTTTGTGTCCAATCAATAAAGTTACGAATTGCCATTGGGTCGTGATTCCCGCCGGAGAATTCGTTATAAATGTTTTCTAAAGACGCAAACATCGAATTTTCACGATGTGCTATGAATTTACTTGCAACATTTAAGTATTCAATTGGCGCAATAATGATATGGGCAGCTTGGGTAGTACTATTTCTTAAAGTATTGAAATTTACCATTCCAGAGCTTTCAAGATTTGTTATAGTCGTAACATTTTCGGAATTGAAGACTATTAATCTGTCATATGAATTCGCTATTGGCGATACGTTAAACAAATAATTGTTTCCGGATTGTTCGACTGCTAATGAGCTAGGTGTTTTGGCATCAGAAATATTCCATATTGTCGGACTAGTCGTGGCATTAATTGTGAAATTAATTGGATTACCATGTATCGGTGTATAAAACTCGAATGGTTCCCCGGTAAAATTTAATTGTCTGCCATATGATAAAGTGAGATAATCAAAATATGGTTGAGAATAACTATCCGTTGAATTATTAGTCATATAAAACAAATTTATTCCGTTGACTAGGCTACCATTAGCTAAAGTTGTCGTTGCAGATCTTTGATTTTGACCTGTCCACGAAACATTTGATAATATTGAGTTTTGTTGTGAATTAAGTCGAATTGCAATATTATTGGACGGAGCAGGACGTACTTTATTATCAGTTGTGCCGCCTTGAAAATTAACCGTTAATATTGATGGAGCGTTAATTACAGGATTATTTACAGTAACCGGTTTTAAAAGAAAATTATTTGTTGTAATGGATTGTTCCACCCAGCCTAATCCGGATTGAAAAGGTATTACCAAATCGTTTTCAATATGTTGATAATGGATTCCGTAATCCAAGTTTATAGTTGGATTATCTGTACTATGATAATCTGATACACGTTTTCCACGAAAATTATTGTCATCCGGAATCAATAACCAATAAATATTATTATCGAAATATAAATTTTTATTAAAAGTAACATTTGTTCCATTTAAATCAAATCCACTTGACCCTTTACCATAAAAAATGATATTGTCATTTTCTGAAAAAGTGCCATCTGAGGATCCTACATACTGGAATGCTATTTCCATTAAATTTTCGTCAGGAGTCGGAGCTCCGGGATTTTGAGCTTGTGAGCGTCCTAAATTACTTCCGGTATATAAACTGAAACTGCGTGTGTCATGCTGATTGATGGTAGGTATTAAATCTATTAATTCTGTACCTTTTATTTGATACATTCCGTCATTTTCAACCTCAAATTTTAATAATTGTCCGGTGGGGAATTCAGCGGTTACCTTTTGTCTTTTAATTGCTATGCTCTTTTTCCAATTTTTCGCTATTGACCAATTAATAACACTTGATGATAAAATATGATCATTCAGTTTGGAATTATTGGCATATGGCTGACCGGCAAAATTCATTGTAATAATTATTTCTTGAAAATATTGATTTTTATTTATTCCATCAGAACCGGGCGTAATTTTTAGAGTGGCAACATTAAGTCCTCGTAATTTTTGTTTTTGAATCCATTTTACCGATGCTGTTTCGATATTATCGGTAAAACCGTCAAGATTTTGTTTATTCAACATCTGTACTTGTAATTTGGGATATTTGTCATTCGGCAAGCCAATAAGTACATGAATCGGTTTGAGATCATCAATTGATAATGGATTGACAAGAACATGCAAGAGCAGTTGTTCTTGAGTAGAATTAACAACAGTCACTTTTGTTCCGGTGAATGCCACCGAATAGAGGAGTAAAATTAATATTATTAACTTTGTACGCATGCGAGGCTGAATTTAACAATATTATACCTTTCTAAAATTGTATAAATACCGACAAATCGTTAATTTTCACACATCAATTTTCCATTAATTATTTAATAATAGATGTAGAGGACAAAATGTTTGACTTGAAAATGATTAAAGAATTTTACTCCGCGCTTGATAAGAAAATATATGCTGCACGGCAACTATTTAATAGACCGTTAAATTTAACAGAAAAATTACTGTATGCTCATGTAGCTGAATCATTGGATTCAGTACCGGTCAGACAAAAAACATATGTTCAACTTAATCCTGACCGCGTCGCGATGCAAGACGCAACAGCACAAATGGCGCTTCTGCAGTTTATTTCTGCCGGAAAAAACACTACAGCAGTTCCTACAACCGTACATTGCGATCACCTTATTACTGCTGAAATCGGTGCTAAAGAAGATTTAAAAAATGCAAATGTAACGAATAGGGAAGTGTATGATTTTCTACATTCAGTCAGTCAAAAATATGGCATCGGTTTTTGGAAACCGGGAGCGGGAATCATCCATCAGGTTGTGTTAGAAAATTACGCTTTTCCCGGTGGTATGATGATTGGAACCGACTCTCATACCGTGAACGCCGGAGGAATGGGAATGATTGCAATCGGTGTCGGCGGTGCCGATGCAGTTGACGTGATGGCCGGTATGCCTTGGGAACTAAGTTGGCCTGGTGTAATTGGTGTAAAATTGACCGGTAAACTAAATGGATGGACGTCCGCAAAAGATATAATTTTGAAATTAGCCGGTATTCTTACAGTTAAAGGTGGGACCGGTAAGATTGTTGAATATTTTGGTGAGGGTACTAGATCGATTAGTGCCACAGGAAAGGCAACTATTACAAATATGGGAGCAGAAATAGGGGCAACTACCTCCATTTTCCCTTATGACGAAAAATTGGGCACTTACTTAAAATACACCGACAGAAGTGAAATTATTGATTCTATTAATTCTGTAAAAGAACACCTCGTGGCTGATGGGGAAGTTTTAGAAAATCCCGAAAAATATTATGATCAAGTAATTGAAATTAATTTATCAGAATTAGAACCGCATATTGTGGGACCATTTACTCCTGACTTAGCGCGCCCGATATCTCAAATGGCTAAAGATGTGAAAAAAAATGACTATGTTGATGAAATCAGCGCCGGCTTGATTGGCAGTTGCACAAATTCTTCTTATGAGGACTTAGAAAGAGCAGCTAATGTGGCTAAACAGGCACTTGATTTGGGATTGAAATCAAAATGTGAATATTTGATAACTCCCGGTTCAGAGCAAGTCAGATCTACAGTTGAAAGAGACGGACAATTGGATACTTTGCAGGAAATAGGAGGCACCATTTTAGCGAATGCCTGTGGTCCGTGTATCGGACAATGGAAGCGTCCATCAGTAAAGAATGGTAAAAAGAATTCAATTGTGTCATCATTTAATCGAAATTTTGCTCGTCGCAATGATGGAAATCCTGAAACATATGCATTCATAGCAAGTCCGGAAATCGTAACCGCTTTAGCGATTGCGGGTAGGTTGAGTTTTAATCCGTTGACAGATACCTTGAAAGACAGTAATGGAAATGATGTTTTATTAACAGCGCCTTTCGGGGAGGAATTACCATCTAAAGGCTTTGATAAAGGTGAACCGGGTTTTGAAGCACCACCAAAAGATGGAAATAAAGTTGCAGTAACGGTTAATCCGGCAAGTGAAAGATTGCAGTTTTTAACGCCATTTAATAAGTGGGATGGTGAGGATTTCAGTGGATTAAGAGTATTACTTAAAGCAAAAGGTAAATGTACAACAGATCATATTTCTCCGGCTGGTCCTTGGTTAAGATTCCGCGGACATTTAGACAATATATCAAACAATATGTTCATTGGTGCGGTAAATGCTTTTACCGGAGAAATTGGAAGAGGAACCAATACAGACACTGGTGAAACAAGTATCGATTATAGTACAATTGCTCGTGATTATAAATCGAAGGGAATTGGATGGGTCGCGGTTGGTGATCAAAATTACGGAGAAGGATCAAGTCGCGAGCATGCCGCGATGGAACCAAGATTCTTAGGATGTTTAGCAGTTATAACAAAAAGTTTTGCAAGGATTCATGAAACCAATTTAAAAAAACAGGGTGTGTTACCGCTTACTTTTATTAATCTTGATGATTACGATTTGATCCAAGAATCTGATACATTGTCAATTAAGGGAATAAAGGAGCTTACCCCCGGCAGTATTTTAAAGGTTGTAGTCAATCATGAAGATGGCTCGGTAGATGAATTTGAGGTTCAACATACTTTCTCAAAATTACAAATAGAGTGGTTTAAACATGGTTCTGCACTGAATATGATTGCAAGAGGAAATAAATCTTAAATTTGGCATTACTTAGAATTGCACTAAACCAAAAATATTAATAAATTTCACAATAAATTTTAAGGAAAAAACTATGTCTAGACTTTGGAAAGAAATAAAAGATAATGTTAAAGAATGGAGTGCTGCTGCTATTGAAAAAGCGGAAGAAGTTAGCAAGTTAGCAGTTGAGAAAACCGGTGACTTTACTAAAATCAGTAAAATAAAATTAGATATACGCCAGACTCAAAAAGATATCGATAATACTTTTGAGGATTTAGGGCGTCATGTTTATATGCAAGTTAAAGATAAAAATGTAACAAGTTTCAAGACGAATGCCGAGTTCTCAGATACAATAAATAAACTCGATAATTTTAAGACAAAAATCAAAAATTTTGAAAATGAAATCGATAATATTAAACAAGAAGTTGAAAAAGCTGACGTAGTTGAAAAACCAAAAGTAACAAAAAAACCAAAAGCCGAGACTACAACCAAGGCTAAGACCCAATCTAAAAAAACGACCAAAACTACTACAAAGAAATAGCACTGTTTTCCGAAAAAAGTATATAATAATAATATAATTTTGTAGTAAAGCAGTTGGATATTACTTTCAATTATTTTAATATCAACCGGTGAGATTAAGGTTAAATGCCCAAAAAGAAACATAAATTTATATTTCAAGCTGAAAGTGACCGCCGCGTAAAGCAATGGCATTTTTCGTTGGAAAGATTATTAGTCCGAATTGGAGTTTTGACTATAATTGCCAGCGCCGCATTATATTTCTCGGCAGATTGGTTAACCGGTATTTTATATAAAACCAAGTTAACTGAAATGCGGCATAATTATTCCGATTTATCATCCACTGTTGTCCATTTGGTAAATCGAGTTGAAACGCTGAAATCGCAAATGTCCCTTATTGAAGATAAAGATAAAGCAGTACGAACGTATGTTGATCTTCCGGAAATTGACGAAAGTGTACGTGAATTAGGTATTGGTGGAGTTATGGTAAATAAAAACACTAAAATTGATTATTTATTACCCGATTTTACGTCGACAATATCTTCTTTAGAAATGGATATTGATGCACTAACTCGAAAAGTTAAATTGGAATTGTCCAGTTATGAAGATATATATGATAAAGTACAAGAAAATTCAGACCGACTAAAATCAATTCCTACAATTCGTCCGGTTAATGGGGGATATCTGAATGCCGGATTTGGTTATCGTCCCGATCCATTTGATAGAGTAAACCGTTTTCATTATGGACAAGATATTACAGTGAACAAAAGTTCACCGATATATGCTCCTGCTGATGGTGTTGTAAAAATTGCAAGATATATGGGGGGATTTGGTAAATCGGTTAAGATTGATCACGGTTTTGGTTATACAACGTTTTATGCTCATTTATTAAAATTCAACATAAAAAGTGGTAACCGGATTAAACGAGGCGATATAATCGGATATTCCGGCAATACAGGACGTTCGACCGGTCCACATTTGCACTATGAGGTTCATTATTACGGGAAACCTCAAAATCCTCTTGATTACTTCTTTAGCGGTTATATGAATTAACTTGCTATTTATTAATCATTTAATTTTTAACAAAAATTACCATCAAGTTGAATAAAAGCTATTATATAGAGACGTATGGGTGTCAAATGAATGTCGCTGATAGTGAATTAGTTGACGGCATTTTGCAACGAGAAGGTTATAAACAGACACAAAATATTAACGAAGCAAATGCAATATTTATAAATACTTGCGCAGTACGGGATCATGCCGAAGCAAAAGTTCACTCGCGACTTGGTTACTACAATCGAATTAAGAAAAGTCATCCGGAAGTAATAATTGGTATGTTAGGTTGTATGGCACAAAACTTGAAAGATGAAATTCTTGAAAACAAACCATATGTTGATATTGTTCTCGGACCTGATTCATATAGAAAACTTCCGTTAATATTGAAAAATCGTTTAAAGGAGCAAAAGCATATAGTTGATACTCAGCTATCTCGATTTGAGGTATATGACGGATTATTTCCGAGTAGGAAAGAAGGGATAAACGCCTGGGTATCAATCATGCGCGGCTGTGATAAATTTTGTACTTTTTGCATTGTTCCATTTACGCGTGGTCGCGAACGCAGTAGAAGTCCAAAAAGTATAATTCAAGAAGTTGAACAAGCTATAAAAAACGGATTTGTTGAAATTACTCTGCTCGGACAAAATGTAAATTCGTACAAATATGATAATGTTGATTTTACCGAATTATTGAGACAGATATCTGTTATTCCGGGCTTGCTGCGGTTAAGGTATACATCTCCACACCCATCTGATGTAAATGAAAAATTATTGGAAGTAATGGCTGAATCGAAGAATATTTGCAACTCGATTCATTTTCCTTTGCAAGCAGGATCGGATGTAATATTGAAGAGGATGAACAGGACTTATACAAAAAATCATTTTTTAGAATATGCAAAAAAGATACGTGATATTATTCCTGGAGTTGGAATAAGCACTGATATAATTGTCGGTTTCCCCGGTGAAACCGAAAAGGAATTCCAAGAAACATTAGAAGTGATGGATATTATTAAATTCGATTCAGCGTATACATTTAAATATTCAAGTCGACCATATACTAAAGCAATTGAATATGATGATCATATTGATGAAGACGTAAAAAAAGATAGATTAGATAGATTAATTAAATTGCAAAAAAAACATACATTATTTCGTAATCGTAAAATGATTGGTCAAGTTGTTGATGTGCTTGTTGAAAAAGAAAGCAAAAAATCAGATGAGTATTGGAGCGGCAGAACAGATTCTAATAAATGGGTAATTTTCAAAAAAGAATCTGCAAAGATAAAAAATATCATTCCTGTTAGAATTACAGCTGCGCATGGTGTAACTTTAAAGGGTTAAACAGAAGGAATATAGAAATGAAATTGATTAAAATGTTTGTTCTAATTATTATATTGTTAGCAGTAGTATTCTTTTTAATGCGTAATGATGATCGTGCAACTGTGAACCTTTTATATCAACAATATACTGAAATTACTGTTGCCGCAATTATGTTAGTTTCATTTGGTATCGGACTTATAATTGGATTCCTAATGGCTACTGCTTCAGTTCTTTCTGCAAAAAACACATCCCGGGTTCTACGTTCAAAAAATAAAAAATTGGTTGATGAATTAAATCTTTTACGAAATGTGCATATAGAAGAGGAACCTGAATCTGTGGATACCGTCCAAGAGGCATAAATGGAACCGATCACAATTATAATGATAATTGCGATTGTAGGTATCGCTATAGCGATGATGTATTCGGTGAAATCGAGGAAGTCAGTTAGCAGTGATGCATTGTATTCTGAAGCGCTCAGCGCAATTTTAAAAGACGATAATAAAGAAGCTATTAAATTATTAAAACAAGTTGTTAGTAATGACTCGGACAATATTGGTGCTTATCTTCAATTAGGAAATTTGTTGAGATCCGTAAATCCGCAGCAATCGGCTAAGATCCATCAATCGCTCACGGTGCGACCTAAATTAAGTAAATCAATTAGTAAAGAAATCCACCAATCTCTTGCAATGGATTATGCGGAACTATCAGATTATAAACGTGCTAAAATTGAAGCAGAAATGGTGTTTAAATATGATAAAAACAGTTTATGGGTAAATCAGTTTTTATTACAAATAGCAGAAAAAGAACGCGATTGGGAGTATGCCAGTAGTTTAGCTTCCAAGATACAAAAATTAACAGGTAATCACGATAATCGTCAATTAGCTGAAATTCAGCTGCAAGCCGGTAATGATCAATTAGATATTGATGAAAATAAAAAAGCTCTACAACATTATCACAGCGCGGTTAAACTTGATCCAACGTTTAGTACACCATATCTGTATATTGGTAATATTTATGAAAATGAAAATAATTTAAAGAAAGCTATACTAAATTGGGAAAAGCATGTCATCAATTCTGAGAATAGTGATACTAATATATATAAAAAAATTGAATCAGCATTATTTGATTTAGGTCGATTTAGTGAAATTGAGCAGTTTTATTTAAGGGTTCTTGCAGAGAAACCATACGATAAAAATGCAATTGTAAAATTATCCAACCTATTAAATGATAAAGGGGATAAGGAAGAAGCTATTGAATTAGTTGATAATGCAATCAATTTAAATGAAGAATCAATTACTGCGAGATTAATGAAAATTAAAATTTTATTGGAACAAGCAAATCCGGCTGATTTGAATGATCAGATTGATGAGGTGATTGAAAGAATAGATAAATAGTTAGAATATGATTTTCCGCTTAGTAATCCCTATTGTCCTAATATTCCTGTCTGAACTTACATGTCAAGATTTTAGTGTTTATAAAAAATTACTAGATGAAGGGAAAATAGTGGAAGTTCAAAAATCCTTACCATATTTGACTTCACAATATCCTGACCATCCCTTTGTATTATATTTAAATGCGGCGGTTAAAAATAATGCAGAAGAAGCAATAGAGCAATTTAAGGCGATAATCAAAGACTATCCCGATTCAGTTGCAGGTGAATTAGCAATAATGAAAATTGGGGAATATTTATATTCAAAAGGTCTTTATACACAGGCAAGTGAACAATTGAGAATTATACCGTTAAACTATCCTCATTCAAAGAATATTGAGAGAGCTGTTAAATTGATGAAGAAAAGTTATCTTGCTACCGGCGAGCAGGACAGCATAGATTTTTATATTGAATTGTTTAGTAAAAAATATCCTCAATTAAATTTTAAAGATTATGATTATTATTCTGCTGTTATCACCCAAGAAGAAAAACCAGCAACCGCAGAAATATTAATTGATTCTGTTGAAGTTGAAGAAACTGAACCAGTACAAAGACAAGTAAAATTTGGAGAAAAACCTTGGGTTGTTCAGGTTGGGGCGTTTAGAGAAAAAAAGAATGCAGAAGTTATAATAAAAAGGTTAGAGTCGGCTGGTTATAGTATTGAATTGATAGAAAATTCTGATGCCGTGAACCTATATTTAATACAAATTGTAAGATTTACAACAATTGAAGAAGCCATAAACATTGGTGAAGAAGTAAGCGACAAATTTGGCTTAGAATTTCATATCTTAGAACGGAATTAAATTTGGGAATGATTGCGAGGCTGGTGCCCGTCGCGGTCTTCAAAACCGTTGTCCCTGGTTAATCCCGGGAGCTGGGTTCGATTCCCAGACATTCCCGCTGGTGTTATTTTAAAATTTACTAACAAAACATGCTCTCAAAATTCTGCCTTGTCGTCGGTGAAACATCTATTTTTTACAGCATTTTTATTGTAGTGTTTTGTATTCAATTGTAATCAACTGATCGCGTTTTGGTCACACTGTGGTCACATTAATTTAGTTCTTTACCGGATTTGGGATTTTATTTACAAATGTCCTAGCTAGCTCAACATTAGGGTGTGTATATATTTTTGTTGTTTCACTAGAAGAATGTGCAAGTAAAATCTGTCTGTCTTGAATTGATAAACCTAAATCTCGAAGTGTATTGTTAAACGTTACACGAAAGCTATGTAACGTTGCACTGGGAAAATTGTAAGAACTCAATATCGATTGCATATGTTTTCGAGGTTTAGAAATAGCATAATGTAACCTTTTTTCATTAGGTATTAATTCGCCACTATCAGTTTTTATCACATAATATAGCGTTGGGAATAACGGTTTATTTTTATCTCCATTGGGTGTTTCAGCCAAAAGTACATCTGATATCGGGAACTCATGAATTCGTCTTGATTTACGGATATGATTAGTTATCATGCGCCTTTCTCTGTTGATATTGCCATAAGTAAGCATTGCTACATCGCCAGCTCTTAAACCAGTTTGTTGTAACCAGAGATAATAAAGTTTCCATTTACCAGAATTGTTAAAAATAATATCAATTTCTGCCTGATTTAACAATCTATGCTTTGTCACTTTTTTTATTTCTGGAAGAGTAGCGTTGCGAGCCGGATTACCAATCATAATTTCTTCCTTATTGGCTTGATCAAACATCAAAGCAATTATATTTATATGATTCTTCTTTGTTCTGGGTGCACACGTTAACCAATCTATATAACCATTCATAGTAAGTACTTTTATTTCATCTAAACGGACAATGCCAACAGAGTTGAGATAAAACATAAATTGTTTTAGTACTCCTATTGAGATTGAAACCGTTCCATCAGATTTCCTTGTTCCAATGAATTTGATATAATGCTGGCAATATTGATTAACAGCTATATCAGGATGGATACCTATTCCAAGAAATCCGATTTCTCCTTTAATCAAGCATAAATCCCAGTGTTCCTGGACCTTTTTTGCTAGATGCCTTTTTGTCATTGTTGTTGACCTACGTAACCTTCTGCCTTTATAACGAGTAGTCCACCAATAATATGGACTATTCTTTCTTTTATAAAGGCTAGACATGATTATTTCTCCTTTAATTTGTCAATTAGCAGTCTTATCTAGATACCATTGTTTAGATAAGAACTACTATAAATTAATAATTAATTCTGATTTATTTTGATACTTTCTGCCAAAATGATTTTGTTTTGCATGATTGCAGAAATTTTTCTAATTCATGCGGTGCTATAAGATATTTAATTCCGATTTTAAATGCACTCAATTTCCCAAGAGCTATTAGATCTAACACTTTTCTATAGCCGACTGATAGAATTTCGGATACTTCCTGTACTGTATAGAGTCGATTCATTTAGTAAGTTAACAAATTGATATAAAAGTGAAATTTAATTTGCCCTACATTTTTTTTCCATCCATTGGATAATTTCTTCATGCTTAAACAGTCTCTTTTTACCAACGATGAAATGTGGTAGTTTTTTATCATAACACATTTGCCGAATCGTTCGTGGTGTTTTATGAAGCATGAAGGCAACACCATCAATATCCAGGTATTGAAATTGATTCATATTATTTTTCATGATTATCATCATTTGTTTTATTGTTAATTGAAAAAAAAGTATCATATTTTTCTGCTGCATCATTTGCGTCAAAATTGCTATAAAGGTTTATTGTCACATTGATGTCTTTATGACCTAACAATTTTGATACTGTCAAATAGTCGCCGAATTCCTTTATATACCAATATGCAGCTATATCACGCATTAGATGAGGATAGATATGCATGTTTAATATTCTCCTTGTATTATTTGTAATTATCCGTTGTACCGTGCTTGCACATATATGAGTACCATTAGGGGAGGGGAAGACCCAAGCACAGTTAGAATCAGCATATATATTCTTTCGATAATTTTCTAAATAATCTTCCAATAATGGAACTAAATCCTTCGGAAAGGAAATTCTAAATGATTCATTATTTTTCATTTCATCTGAACTATATTCAACATACCAGCTACCGGCATCATTTTTTAGATTTTTACCAAGTTTCATTTCACGGATATTTTTTGATCTCAATGGTCTGAGGCTAAGAAAGCGAAATACTAATTCATCCCTTACTAATGAACTGATGTGACGTAAACTGGGTTTTGTATTTCTTTTTCTTGCATTGGATATTCCTCGTAACCGTTGCTCTTTAATGCCATCTGCAACTCGTTTTAGATCGTGTAGTGATACGATGAGTGCTTTCTTATTTTTAATGGGTTCAGGATGACCAATAGATTGTTTTAATTCTAATAACCAAGATACTGCACCAGGTCTGTCAAAATGTCCTCGTGCCATTGAAAGTAACATCGCTACCGTTCTTTCAGCTGTGACAGTAAGTCTACCTAATCGTTTATTTATGTACCAATCAAAAAAGGAATTAATAAAATTTTTATCGAATAATAAATCTGGACTCACTTGATCAATAGAATATCCATCAATATTAACAGCAAAACCAAAAATCCTAGAAGTTGTACTAATGTTTTGTTCTATTGAAACCACACGCTGACGGTATCTTCTTTTACGACCAGGCATAAAATCAGCAGTACACCAATCTCCGTACTTTATAAATTCTTTTTTTGTTTTTTCCGGCCAATCTTCAAAATTTAATCCATATGTACTTTTTTGACCTGATGGCAATATTGGCCACTCTAATTTGGGCACTTCATTGGTTGACTCCAGACTTTTCCAGTATCTCACTATTCTATTATAAATTTGCCGCCAGTCCTTAATTCCATATTCGTGTTCAAGATATTCTAGGAATTTTTCAATAAAAGATGAAGTTAAATCCTGAGGCTTTAAATTGTACTCAGATGAGTACCAGGCTAGAATTCGCATTGCATACCGCCATCCCTTTTCACCGGATGATATTCCTTTAATAGGTTTTGAAATATCCACCCATTCATCAAGCATTGATTTTTGAATTTTATTTGGCAGCAAACCGTTTGATATCCCATATTCTATTAGTCGTTTATAAAATGAAATGTAATTAGTCTGTGACCTTTTAGATAGGTCAGATTTCACTATATACGATTTTAACTTATTTAAAGTAGGCACTATCCTATTGACAGGTATTTCTTTAAGAGAACCAGCATTAGTAGCTTTTTGTACATAACTACAAGCGGTCCGAGTCATGTTTTTCCTCGATTGAGGGATAGATGGATCAGAACACAGTTTATGTACCAATTCATCTAGATTTTGAACTAACATTTTCATCCTCTTTTGTTATTATTGTTTACATTAATATACCATAACGTACAAATACATACAATTAATATTACTGCTACGTTATTGATATCTCGCAAGTTACATATAAATATATGTACATAATATTGCAATGCATTAGTAGAATTACTGTGAATCATTATTAAATTTTTTAATTGTCATTGTTCTCTTCAATTTCAATATCTATGTATAATGGATATATTCCATTATCAATGAATTTGAAAAACTCAGTGAAAAGTTTTTTGTGAAAATTTGGTAATATTGTTGTAGCCAGTGCAGGGATTAATTCAATTTCTTTTTTCATCTTTTTTGCTGCTTTAACTGTGATAATCTTATGTATTTTTTTTTCGTCAGGATCCGTGTCAATATATTCACGTTTTAATCTGGTCATAAAGTTATTGATTGATGGTATTCCAACACTGAAAAATAACTTTATTTCCAATTGTTGCAAAGAATATATAGTTTCATATAATCCGGATTTAGACTTTTTTATACTATAAGCTAGCTTATCAATAGGGATTAAATACCTATTCTTTATGACCCACAAAGCAATTAGATCATAGATGGTTCGAAAAGGATATTTCCACACTTTACCTCTTCTTTGAGACTTATTGATAATACCTTTATTAGCATACCACACAATATTCCTTTCTTTCAGGATAAAATTTCCATCAGTTTCAAATTGTACTTTATCAATCAGTTCTTGGTAATTTACCTCTGGACCATTTAGATTATCTAAATCGAATTCGTGTACTTGAAACTTACTTTCAATTAATTTGAAATTAGTTGTTTTAATCATATTCAATAATTGTCTTTCACTTAAGTGAAAGATAATGATATTTTGCTACAAAAAACAAGAAAATTAAAATTTAATCTTCTTCACAATATTTATGGATTTTTTCAAATGATTCACATAATTGATTGAATTCGAATTCATCGAGTGACTTACCAATTTCTATTTTTTGATTACAATTATTGTAGATTAAATATTTTCCATCGATTGAAAAGTCAATATAATTGGTATATTTATCTAATGACAGATCCTTAGCCCAAAACATTTCAATATGATTTACCAATTCTTCATCAATTAAATCAATTTCTTCATTTGAATCACTATCATAATATGTAATACGATCAACTTTTTGTCCTTCTATTAAGTAGATATTTAATTTGATAATGTTTTTCATTTTTTACTCCATTTATTTTATTTTTATTATTACAAATAGAGTATACACCCAACATTTTGAAACCGTTATTTGAGACCGAAAACTGCTATATAAGTACTTTTAAGGTTAGTATTTGTATCACTAATAAGTCACGAATTAGTCATATATTTGGATAGGTTACTTAATAATCGATGGCTGGTTGGGTTAGGTTATCTAGCAATTATCATTTAGGATTATTTGACCTGTCCTCTAAAACAATACAATGTTTAAAATACGGTTCGGTACGACAAAAAAGATGTAAGATTATGTCAATGAAACACTATAGTCTTGAATAGTCTATTTAATAACTGAAAGAAGTAGAAAGTCAGTCGAGTCAATGATAAGCAATCAGGATGTAGCCCCTCGGGTAGGGGTACAGACTTACTACCAATTCAATAAAATGCATCATTTTTTCAAAAACTGTACAAATTTTATTATAGACTTTTATTAATATTGAATAATACTTTTGTAATACCTCTTTTTGGACAAATATTCATTTTTTCAACGGTTTTTAGAATTTCAACATACTTGGAAGCTAGTGGATTGTTGTGATGAGACAAAAGAACACATAATCCCAATTTTTTTTAGAAATTTTAACACAAAACATTGAAAAATACTGTATTTCAAGTATTTACAATACTATAAATTATACTGTAATATCACATCGTGTTTTACTAATATATACGAATTATAGTGTTTTTACGCCTTATTGAAATTTAGTAAACGGTAAATTGGACTAACTGAAACATTTTTAGTCTTTGCAAATATTGTTGTACGTCAGTGAGTGTATAATTTGGGGTTTAAAAAATCTGTAAATAAGCATATCTATGTTATAATAATATTTTATATAATTAATTCCTTCAATAATCTTTTAAGTCAAAATAAACAAAATACAGATCGTGAATATTTAATTAGTTTCTACAATTCTCTTTCAACGCAGGAAACGATTGACAATTATTGGGCTTCCCAAAATAGATCTGAAAGAAGTATTATCGAGAATAAGATTTTTGAAAACAGAGAAATATTTCTTCCTCATATTTCTGAAAAATTAAAGACAGGAACAACTTTACAATAAATGTCAGCACTAGCTTTGATTAGAGATATGAAAGACACAAATTATACAATATCATTAACTGAACTGCTTACGGATAAAGATAAAAAAGTAAAAGTTAGAGCAGCAAATGTATTAGGAAAAATTGGCAATAAGACTGCATTAGTATCTTTTCGGAAGGCTATTTCAGAACCCAATATATCTGTTACATTCACCAAAGCGCTTTTAATTAATATTGGCAGATTAGGTTCTCAGGAGGACATACAACTCATACGCAATTACCTATATCATTCAAATCCGGAAATATCTATATACGCTGCTGGTTCGTTAGCTATGCTAGGGAGTATTGAAGGTGAAGAAATATTATTTGAAGCCTCTCTAAGCGAGGATGGATGGATTCAGAGAATTTCTTACCACGGATTAGGCTTATTAAGAACCACTAAATCAAGGAATAGACTTGAAGAAATAATAAATGATGAAAATGCTAGTTGGAAAAGCTATGCATTATTAGCATATCACATACAGCAATTTGATGACAACGATGACAAAAAATATATAGACCAATTAACTAATCTTGCTGAAAATAATGACAGAGTAGTTGCAAAATGGGCAATAGGTCAATTGGTTGACTTGCTTGACATTGAATTCTCCTAATTGGTTAATGAAACAAAAAAGCAGCCGAAGCTACTTTGACATCTTTCTTATACCATTATTATTAGAGGAGCAAAGAAGTTTGATTAACTTAGTATTTATCGTTACTTTGCACTGTGAGATATTTATAGAAAGATTCAAATACTGCATTATAACAACTTATTTTAATAGGAATTGATAAGTGTATTAATTAAAAGGAGAGACAAGACTGTATATTCAATTATCCTATAAGATGTATATTTTGGCTCAACTATTAGTAAGAAAAACAAAAGTAGGAGTTCTGAAATGAAAAGTATGGTTTCTGATAAAATTTTACGGTTACTAAACTCACGAAAAATGCTACAGTTCCTATTTATCGTTCTTTTTATTACTTCTTTTGCTTTTTATATTTCTCGAATCCTCCTTAAGAAGGGAGTATGGGATAGCCACCTCGCAGACGGTCTTCTTTTTATAAAAGGAATAATTCCTATACCACCAGCTTATCCTATGTGGGGTTATTCCTTATTAGCTGGATTATTAAAAGAAAATATTATCGTATTGCAAGGAATATTGATGGTAATAGTTTTAATCTTTTGGTTTAGATCAATCTTAAAATTTACAACTTCTGTTTATCCTACCCGTAAACTAACCAAGATCATCAACAATCCATTCTTTGTTGGTACAATACTCATGCCATTTATTTTCCTAAGTCTATCCTATTATAGTAATTCAATGGCAAACATTCTCGGTTTTTGTGGTGCATGGTTATTGTATCTTGCCGTAGAAAGAGGGAAACAAAGAGGCATAGGATACTACGCAATGAGTGGTTTAGTAATCGGGTTAGCGTATAATTTTCGTTCTGAAGTTTTCATGCTCGGAATCCTGTTATTCTTTGCCCTGCTTATTTACGGCATCATAAAACATAGCATACGCTATTACACTAGAATGGCGGTAGTGTTTTTTATACCACTACTTTTGGCGATTCTTCCTTGGATAACATATACAAGTTTCACAGTCAAGCAACCATTATTCTCTTCCACGAATGCAGGAGCTGTCATGTATCTTGGCTTGGGAATTCTACCAAATAATCCTTGGAACATTATTGATCAAGACGATTGTGTAGCGAAAATCGCCCGTGAAAATAATCTTGGTTCGGTTTGGTCAGCCGATGCAAATAGATACTTCAAACTGCAATATCTTCGTTCGATAAAGGAACATCCAAAAAGCTTCGCAAAAAGGATCATCCTAGGTTGGAGACATATGCTAACTGAAGGACTTTATTTACCAAATTTTCGTCTAATTTCCTATTTTAAGAATAATAGCGATGAAATACTAATTAACTACCTAACTCAACAACTAAGACTTACGCTTGGATTTAATGTACATGAAATACAATGGGAAGAATTTAGTACAATGGAAATTGATATAAACGACATTTCATTTAGACACTATGCGGTGGTTGGATTGGAGTTTCTAATTAGGTTCTTATATGCGGTTATTTTTATTATGATGCTGGTCACATGTATATTGTTGTCTCTAAAAACGAAGTTTAATAGTTTTATTTGCTATATTTTTGCAACACACCTTCTTTTCCTTCTATTGACAGCAGGTTTAATCCAAACCCTTACTAGACATACAACACTACTATTACCACTTTCTCTATCCACAATAATCGTACTTATTTGTAAGCCAACATAAAATGAGGCTGGCAAAAATGATGCAGCATTGGACAGGAATTCCGTTGCGTTTCAAAGCGGCACGTTAGTTTCGAAGTTGGGCGATTGAGGGGAAAGTAATATTGGTGGAAGGAAAAAATATCTGTACCTTATAGTGTTTCTTGTCTTTTAAACTAGTTTGGCACACGCACAAATCAATTTATAACAAGAAACGCTTCTTGTACTCATTTGCAATCTTTTTATCAGAGACTTGGTTAAACATTATTTCTGACATGGAAATCTCCTAATAGGTTATAGAAAATCAAAGCAGCCGAGGCTACTTTGATTGGTTTTCTTATACAAAATTATTAAATCATATTATGTTTATATAATGACAAATAAGTACAATACTATTCTATATACCGGTGTCACAAATGATTTAGAAAGGCGTGTTTTTCAATATAAAACCAAAGCAATCAAAGATTTTACAAGTAAATATAACTGCACAAAACTGGTTTATTACGCAGAAACTGATGATATTAGTGTGGCTATTACCGAAGAAAAAAGAATCAAGGGTGGTTCAAGAAAAAAGAAGACTGTATTGATTGAGTTAATGAATCTTGATTGGGAAGATTTAGCGGGAGAATGGTTTGATCTATAAACACATAGTTGTCATTGCAATTCTGACTTGTCGGGAGAAGCCTGTCCGGCGTCTATCTACGCTAAAGCTACGATAGATAAATAGCATCGCCGCAGACGGGCAATCTCCTTGCGTTGGGGGATTGCCGCGTTGCTTGTTCCTCACTCCTCGCAATGACAATTCCATTTTTTAACTAAGTATATCCAATGTCATTTATATTAACTGTTTTAACTAAATTGTTCAGTATTATTTGTCAGCTGGATACTGAAATAGTACAATTTAGTAGGAGTAAAGAGGTTTGATTAACTTATTAACTATTGCTAATTTGTATTGCATAAAAAGTAATTATAGTATTGGAAAGTAATGAGATATAGTAATCACAAAGATTTTGATTTATAATTAGAGTTTAATAACTAAATAGGAATGAACATGAGATTTAATATTGTTTTTATTGTCTTAATAATTTTATCAGTAAATATCTTAAATAGTCAGACGTTGGATGATATCGAAGAATTAAAAGAGTTATATGATAAATATAAGAAAGGCCAAAATATGAATCTTGGTAAAACTTTGCTTAGAGAAATAGATATTGATACTGATAAAAATGATTTTGATCAACCGTCAAGAATAAATTATTTCAGAAAATTAAGTCTAGATAAGGCTCTCAAAGGTCATTGGAATTCTAAAGAAGAATATAAGAATTGGCTAGATGAAACTTATGGTGATGTTAATGCAATGAAGTTGTATGGTTTTGTTGAAGATTCACTACCATATTTTGGATATGATATTTTTACGCAACTTGATTCAATATCATTTTGGCCAAATATATCAATACCGGAAAATTATATACTAGGTTCAGGAGACAATATTGAAATATCGCTATGGGGACGTGCCCAACTGCGTGAATCATATACAATAAATCGTGATGGAAACATTTATAATAATAGTATAGGAATTATTCACTTAAATGGTAAGACCCTAAAAGAAGCAAGATTCTTCTTAAAAAATAAATTTTCCGATAAAATTTCTTCTTTACAAGGTAAAAATCCCACATCTTTTATTAATGTTACTCTCGGAGAATTAAAATCGATTAATGTACATTTCATCGGAAATGTTAAACTACCTGGAGTGCATTTAGTGCATCCACTGTCTTCTGTGATAACTGGATTGTTTCAAGCAGGGGGCATTAATACGACAGGAAGTCTTAGGAAAATTCAAATTCATCGAAATGGCAAATTATACAAAGAAATCGATCTTTATAGTTATCTAGTGTATGGTGATATTTCAGTGGATATTTTATTGCAAAATAATGATATTATTATTGTTCCTACTCGCTTATCAACTATAACTATTAAAGGTGAAGTATTTCGGTCAAGTAAATATGAAGCTCTTGAAAATGAAAATCTAGCTAATATAGTTCAATATGCGGGAAGATTAAAACCAAATGCTGCAAATCAAATGATATTGAAAAGAATTGTACCATTAGAAAAGAGAATTATATACGATGAACCTGTAGAATATAAAACAATATATTCTAATCAACTACATAATATGCTTAGTCAAGATGGTGATGTGCTCACAATTAATGCAATACCGCCAATAATAAATGAAGTTACAATTAGTGGGCAAGTTAAAAATCCCGGATCGTATGTTTTAACAGAATCAATGACAATTAAAGATATATTAATACGTGCCGGAGGCATCGAAGATAAAAATTACTTAAAATCTGCCTATTTAGATAAAATAGAAATTGTAAGAGTTGACGAAAATAGTGAAAATGATATTGTTATTGATTTTAATTATAATGATCTGATATCAATAAATAAATATGAGAAATTTAAACTGCAAAAGGATGATCAAATTATAGTACGAAAAAATATTTATTATCAAAAAGGAAATAATATAAAAATCAGTGGAGAAGTATTAGTACCCGGTCTATATCCTCTCAAAGAAACAGAAAAATCATTACAGGAAATTATCCAAAAAGCCGGCGGTTTTACCAATAAGGCATTTATTGATGGTATACAAATAACTAGAAATGGTAAAAAATTAGTATGGAAAAACTTTTCAATCCCACTTATCAAAGGGGATAATGTATTTGTACCACAAAGACCAGGAGTTATAGAAGTTAAAGGAGAGGTTTATAACCCAGGTCTAATACATTTTACAAAAGGGCAGTCAGTGATGAGTTATGTTAGGAGTGCCGGAGGTCTAACAAGTGATGCCAAACGTTTTAATATAACTCTTATGTATCCAAATGGTAACGTAAAAACAAAAAAATATTTTCCTCGTAAAGTTACGGAGGGCTGCATAATTACAGTTCACCGCAAATCAGTAAAAAGTCCTTTTGACATTCTTACTATATTAAAAGAAACAACTGCAATTGTATCATCAATCGCATTAACATATATAGCTATTAAGAGTATCAAATGAACAATATGAATACAAAATACAATGATTCGGAAGTTGAAATTGATCTTAAAAAAATATATTTATCTTTAGTAAAAGGTATAAAATGGGTAATCATAACGCCATTAACTATCGTTATCATATCAATCATTTATGTACTTTTTATAGCAAAACCAATATATACTTCTGAAACAACACTATTGCTTATAAATAGTGGTAGCAATCGATCAAAATTAAGTGGTTTAGCGAGTCAATTTGGATTTTCTTTACCATTATCGCAGGATGATAATGTTAATTACTTGTCCGCCGAAACCCTGCCGGAGATTCTGGTTAGTCGTACTTTAGCAAAATCTCTCCTTTACACAACTTTTAATTCTCGAGAATTTGAAAATCCAACCTCATTATTAAATATTATTACAGATCAGAAAAATATAACTAAGGCTGATTCTAATAAAATAATGATTAATGCAATTAAGTACATTCAAAATATTTTAGATATAAAACAAGTAAAGAATACACCTATATTTTTATTGCGAGTCAATAGTCCTGAACCACAATTAAGTGCAGAGATTTCCTCGGTGGTTATTTATCAATTAGAGAAGCTCCGATCAGACTTCACAAAACTCGAACTTTTAGATAAAAAAGAATTTATTTCAGAAAGATTGGATGAGGTGCAAAATGAATTGTTCCAAGCTGAAACAAAATTAAAAAATTTCCGTGAACAAAATTTGCAAATCAGCCTTTCTCCATCACTATTACTTCAGCAAGAACGATTAGAAAGAGAAATAGAAATTCAAACACAAATTTATATATCCTTAAAACAACAATTTGAGCAAGTAAAGATTAATGAAGCACAAAATACATCCTTTTTGAAAATTATTGATCCTCCTGATATTCCCATATATCATAGTAGTCCAAAAAGGAAACGAATAGTTATACTTACAGGAATTATGGGGCTTATTTTTGGGGGGATAATTGCTATCGCAAAAAACTATTGGGAAGGATAGTATTAACAGAAAAAAAAACTTATTCTTAAACAACTTAAAATGTAACATATTTCATTACTTTTTTGAACCTTACCACTAGATATTTTGAAATGTTAAGATATATTTATAAAAAATTAAATTTAGTCTTTAGATTATTTGATCCAATTATTAATATAAGAAAATTATTTTTTTCTGTTCCTAATTATTTTGGTTTTTTCAGGGATATGATTAAGTATAATCGGAAAGATAGTAAGCATTCAGTAAAATTCAGAAATATATATCCTTTAATTCATGATAAAACAAAATCTGTTCCATTCGAAGAACATTATATTTATCACCCGGCCTGGGCTGCAAGGATATTAAATAAGACAAAACCGGCTATTCATATTGATATTGCTTCTTCCATACATTTTTGTTCGATTGTTTCTGCTTTTATTCCTATAAAATATTATGATTTAAGACCTGCCAATTTGGAATTAAGTAACTTGTCATCAGAACAAGCCGATTTAATAAATCTGCCTTTTGCAACTAGTTCAATTCAGTCGCTTTCTTGTATGCACACTGTTGAGCATATCGGTTTAGGTCGTTACGGAGATATTATTGATCCTGGTGGTGATATAAAGGCTATAAATGAATTAAAAAGAGTTTTAGCAGAAGGTGGCAATTTATTATTTGTTGTCCCGGTTGGAAAGCCAAAAATTATGTACAATGCTCACAGAATATATTCTTATGATCAAGTTATTGAATATTTTAAAGAATTTAGCTTACTAGACTTTTCTTTAGGTCCTGATGATAAAGAAATAGGTTTTATAAACAATGCAACTAAAGAAACAGCGGATGATCAAAAATATGGTTGCGGTTGTTTTTGGTTTAAAAAGGTTTAGGTTTTGAAAATCTTCCTTTTATTACATCCGTCCGATAGTTCAAGTGAACCTAATAGTAAAACCGGGTTACACAATTTGTATGAACCATTGTTAGATTTAGGTCATGAAGTTTGTCTTATACGTACTGATGAAGCAGCTATGTTATTAAATGCAAAATATGGTATTCCCATATTTAAATAAAAATATTTAGTGAGTATATTTTGCAAACATTAAAAGAAGAAATTTGATTTGTTATTTTCTTATTTTCAAGATAAGTATACCTGCACTGAAGTCATAGATAGGATAATAATAATGGGGGTTCCCACAACAAATATTTCCTGCAAGAATACGCATCAATTCTATCTCACGGAAATGATTACTCCATATTACTGTTATAGTCTGCACTTTGAAGAAAGTACTGGTGAATAATTTCATAAAATTGAAACAAATCCTTCATCTACCCAAATGATAAATATTGAAGCAATCAGGCAATTGGTTGAGGATCTTAGTAAGCAACAATTGCTTAAATATGCAGGTACAATATCATTATGTGGTAGTAATGAGTGTACCGAAGATATACTTGTAGCTCCGGTTAGTCATTATGGGTGTACAAAATTGATCGCTGAAAGTATTTTATTACAGCGAGAATATTTACTCACGCTTCGATTCTCTACTGTATTTGTTATAATCACTCTTTAATCATGTTAATAATTAAAATATCAGGAGGACTAGGTAACCAGTTATTTCAACTATTTTTTTGTAATTATCTCAAAGAACGATTTGGGGTAGAAACTGCTATAGATCCATCATCTCTGTTAGGAAAAAAGGGAGAAAGATATAGAAAAATTTACAATAATACTTTTTTTAGACTTGATAAGTTTAATGTAAAACATCCAATCCTAAATAAGACGAAACAGTTTGGAATTTCGTTGATTAGAAAAAAGAAGATATATGTTTTAACAGAATGGTTTTCGAAAATAACGTTTGGCAAGATATTACCGATCTATAGAAAAGAGGATGATTTTGATGAAATTAAAATAAACTCAAAATATGATTATTATTTTGATGGGCATTGGATTGATTACAGATATGTTAAAAACATTTCAAAAAAATTAATTAATGAAATTAAGCCCAGTTTTGAACTATCATCATCAAATCAGACGTATTTAAAAAAAATTAATAAATCAAACTCTGTTTCTATACATTGTTTAAGAGGCGTTAAAGTTGAGGATCTAGCACACAGACAGATTTATCATACAAGTAAATTGGAATATTTTCTAGATGCATATGAAGTAATAAAAAGCAAAGTGAATAATCCAAAATTCATTATTTTTTCAAATGATACTAATTGGATCAAAAAACATTGGCCCAAAGATAAGAAAGTTATTTTCATTGATAATGATGGTCCGGATTATGAACATCATTATTTAATGCAAAAATGTAAGCACAATATTATTGATAATAGTACATACAGCTATACGGCTGCTTTATTAAATAGTAATGAAGATAATATTGTGATCGCACCAAAAATTTGGTCTAAAACTATTCAAATTTTATATCCCAAATCTTGGATTATTATTAATAACTAATATATTATACAAATCGTCAATATTTTAGAATTTGTAAATGAAATAATTGATAAAAGCCGTTGATATAAGAATATGCTAAAAAGGCAAATAATAAAGAATTATACCATATTATTAATTTATTATAAGGTTATAAATATATGTTGAGTGATGGTATTAGAGAAAAAAAGAAAAACTATGTAATTGCAGGTCTGTTATGTTTAATCTTTTTAAGTATTTGCTTAACAAATTTCTATCCTCTCTTAAATAAGAATCATTATGATGACTCTTACATTACTTATCGATATGCTGTTAATTTAGCAAACGGTAATGGGTTTGTTTTTAACTCGTATGAAAAAGTTAATAGTGCCAGTTCTTTTCTCTATACTTTGTTACTTGCAAGTATTTACAAACTCGGTATCTATAATATGGAAATTATTGCATCTATAATTGGATTATTGAGCGGTACTATGTTGATTTTTCTATTAACTCTATTGACTTGTAGTTATGTGAAGAATAGTTTTGTTGCTTTTGTTTTTCTTTTACCGCTAACCATAGCAGGCTCTATAACCGGCTGGACTGTTAGTGGTATGGAAACCATATTTTTTATAGCATTGATAGTTTTATTTCTATATTTATATGCTTCTGATAAGATAATAGCTAGCCTTTTTGTTCTTTCACTTTGCCTTATTTGCCGGTTTGAGGCTGTTTTACTTCTTTTTTCTGTTTTAACTACAGAGTTAATAGTGACAAATTTTAGATTATCGAAAAGATTTTATTTGTTTTCAATAGGGATCTTAGTTTTTGCTGGATATTTAGGTTTTAATCACTTCTATTATGGAAATCTGTTACCCCATGCACTTTTATTTAAAAAAATTGTTTTTTATTATTCTCCTGGATTATTACTGAAGTTAGCTGGCACTATCAAGTTTTTTATAACAAACTTTTTTGTGATTTCCGTTATGGGAGGTATATGGAGTGTTATGGTAACGGCACAGATATTATTACTGTTGCTAGCCAAATTAAGAAAAAATGAAGATAGTAGAGTTGTGGATAAAAGGTTATATGCTTTAAGTGGAATTTCTGAAAAACAAGATTCTATAAAGAGAGTAGTTGTCCTATTAGCTATTTATATTGTAATAAGTATAACTTCTTTTATCATAGGTCCACGCACTGACGCTTATAGATATACTTTTCATCTTTTACCGATATTTGTATTAGCTTCTGTATTATTATGGAATTATTTATTAAACAGATTAAAATTACATGATAAGAAAAATATGTTCGCATTATTAATATTTTTAACATTAGGTGTATATCAGGCTATGGGTAATTTAAAAGAAACTGTTTCTTTTTTTATATCAGGTAGACAACATCAGAGCGCAAGAATAAAAATAGGACATTGGATTGATACGAATATTTCTACTGATGAATTAATAATTTCGGATGATATAGGTGCAATTGCTTATTATGCTATACGTCACGATTTCATAGATGTTTCTGGACTTACGACGGCTTTGCCTTATTTTAGCGCTAAACAAAATAAGTGGGAAAATTTTACAGATTGGTTACAGAAAATAAAACCGGGCTATGCCGCGGGTACAAACTCAGATCAAATATCTTCGTTTAAAATTATTGATTATCCACATACTTATTATTATGGAATAACACACCAAGATGAACCATATCTCAACATGAATATGCGTATCAGTAAAATACTCAAAGAAATTGATACCAATTATCGTAAAGTAAAAATTACTATCGCTAAAACAGACTGGTCAAAATAGGAGTTTTGATATGAGGCACTTGCTGCTAAAAGATATCCTGCATTTATTATCACAAGATTTACAATATAATCTAAATTACTAGGATGGTAGTTAAAAACATATTTTATAACTACATCGGTAGAATCGTTAGTACCGTTTTACCTTTGGTAGCAATTCCCATTTATATAAAAGGATTGGGGCTTGAATTGTGGGGCTTGATTAGCTTTATAAGTGTACTCCAAGGTCTGTTAGGGATAATTGACGGCGGCATTAATCAGGCATTGACGCGCGAAATTTCTCATTCACGAAGCAATACTGAAAAACATAAAGATTTAATAATATTAAAATATTATGAGAAATATTATTTTTTGTTTTCGACTACCGTATTTTTAGTTCTAGTAGCAACACATTCTATTATCATTAATCAATGGATAAATATTGGGTCACTTCCGAGCAAATATGGTATTTATGCCGTATTAGGCGCTGGAGCAATATTTTTCTTTAGTTTCCCAGGTTCAGTTTATAGGAGTTATTTAGTTGGTAAAGAAGAACAATACCAATTAAATGTAGCTATTATTATCGGTCAAAGTATCAGGCATGGTGGTGGGATGATTGCTATTTACTTTACCCAATCATTCATTTTGTATATATTATTTCAAGCGATTGGTGCCTTTTTTGAAACCTTCCTAAGAGGTTATTTTTGCTGGCATGGAAAATTATCGTTACGTAAACATCTTTCCAACGATAGTAATACAATAAAAAAAATGAATCATTTTATTATTTATACTTCTGTAGCAGTGGCGCTTGGTGCACTTATACCAAACATAGATAAGATTTTTATTATCAAAATGTTACCGATAAAAGATTTGGGAATTTACAATATAGCGAGCATCATAAGCTTAAGAATATTAGTATTGTTTTATCCAATTACAACAGCAGTTTTTCCAGCAGGAACGAAATATATTGGAGACCGAACGGAATATAAAAAGTTCAATTTAAAATATTTTGGTTCATTATTTGCAATGGTTATTTTAATGATATTTTTTGTTATATTTTTACTTGATGATATTTTAAAACTATGGCTAAATATTGACGAAATAACGGGTAAAGTCTTGGTGATTACAAAAATATTATTGATAGGCACAGCGTTTAATGCTCTGTCCCAGGTTGGATATTCTTTTTGGTTAAACACAAAAAGAACAAACCGGATTCTTATAGTAAACATTATTTCAATATTAATTGCCATTATTGTGCTTCCATTTACAATTACTAAATTTGGTATAATTGGGGCAACCGCAAGTTGGGTATTAAGTAACTTGATTGTAATGATCGCAAGTTTTGAATGGATTATCAAATTGCAGAAAAGAAAGAATAAGAATCAAACATCTTTACTAAAAAAACACCAATGAAAAGCTGTTTATCGAATGTTAGTATAATTACAGCAGTATATAATTGTGATAAGTATATCTCAGAAACAATAGATAATGTTATTAAACAAACTCTAAACACATGGGAATATATAATTATCGATGATGGATCAACAGATTCAACAAAAACTAAAATTCACCCATATTTGTCAGATAAGCGAATAAAATACTACTATCAAGATAATCAAGGGCAGGCTGTGGCAAGAAATAAAGCTTTCTCACTATCAAATGGTAAATATATCGCCATTCTGGACGCTGATGATATCTGGCATCCTCAAAAGATTGAGAGGCAAATAAATATATTTGAGAAGAATCCCAAACTTGGTTTAGTTTACACAGGTATCCAAAAAATAGATGAGAATGGTCACAATCTGTCAACAAAAAAAACTGTTGATATTACGAAAACGCCATTAAAACACCAGATTGTTTCGAATGAAATGGCATTTTCATCTTTCATTTTATAAAGAGATTGCGTTTAATATCCGGTCGATGGATGGATATATTTTTTTTGTTAAATGCAAAACATACTAGATTTAAGTGACCAATATTATCTCAATTATAATTTCCATTATTGCGCTTCCTAAGATTATGGCAAAGTTCGGTATCTTTGTAGTGATAGTAAGTTGGATTGACAGTAATTTTATTGTATTGATTACAAGTTTTGATTTGACTCTCAATATGCTGAAAAAAAAAGAATAATAATCAAACATCTAAGTAAAATTAGCACTCATGATAAATTATTTACCGACAGTTAGCATAATAACGGCAGTTTATAATGGTCAAAAACACATAGCTGAAACAATAGAAAGTGTATTAACCCAGACGCATATTAATTGGGAAATGATCATTCTTGATGACGGTTCCACTGACAATACAAAGGAAATTGTTACTGCCTATCTAAAAGATAAACGTATCAAATATTTTTATCAAAAAAATCAAAAACAGATAATAGCAAGAAATAATGCCTTCAATTTGACTCAGGGTGAATATATTGCTATTTTAGATGCAGATGATATTTGGATGCCAACAAAACTTGAAAAACAACTAAATTTAATTAGAAATGATCCATCTATAGGTATAGTATATACAGATATACAAAAAATTGATCACGATGGAACAAATATTTATACTCGTTCTTGTAAAGATATTACAAGTAATCCAATTAGATATCAAATAGTGTCAAACAACTTAGCCTTTTCTTCATTCTTGATTAGAAAAAGAGCAATAAATTCAAGTTTACTAGATGAGCGTTTTTTTGGTGTGGGTGATCAGTATCTTACCATAAAATTAGCCCTTGATGGTTGGCATTTTGCTTTTGTTGATGAAAAACTTCTTAAATATAGAGTGCATAAACTGGGCCTTTCAAAATCATTATTTTTTTCTGAAATTGTATTTAATGAAAAGTTAAAATTAATTGACAGCATATCATATCAGTTTAAAAAAGATAACTATTACAATTCAATTTTATCCATAGCAAGAGCAATGGCATATTTAGGACGCGCTGTAGGATATATTAAATACGGTAAAAAACAAAGTAAAAAAACTGCAAGGGATAATATTTTAAAATCTCTAAATTATTCACTGAATTGGTCTATTTTACTAAGAGCTATAAAATGGTATATATTGTCATTTAAATGAAATATAAAATTTTTAAACTATTTTATAACAATTACAATAATTTTGGACTAAGTTTTAAGAATTTGATTGTTGGAAAATAACTATGAAGAAGTTAAAAATTGTGTCACTCGAAAAATATCATTTTGAGGGCGTTAAAAGGCTTATATCAAATTCAAACTTTCAACCATATCGGTATTTAATAAGAGAAATATCAATTAAAAAAGTAAATGACTTTTTGTACAATCAAATAATTGAAACTCTTACTACCAAATTTATTACTCCATATGTTGTTTTGTTAAAGGATGAGGTATTAGGTGTTGGAATCTTAGAAGAATTGAAGTGGGATTCAGAAATATTTAGAATCAAAATGGCAAAGATAAGAAATATAATTGCTGACGATAATTCATTAGAAAAAGAATTTGTAATAAGAAATTTAATTGAGTTTTTCTCTCGAGAGTGTGCATTCAGAGGAATTAAACATTTATCATGCAAAATTAATACAGATGACTCTATTAGTATTAGCGAGCTCGAAAATAATGGTTTTATGCTAAAGGACACATTATTAGACTATGCCTTTGATTTTAGAAAAAACTCAATAAATAATGTTATTTCATCTTGCACTATTCGGCCTTTGAAGGAAGGAGAAATTGAGAGTGTTGTTGAAGTAGCCAGAAATTCATTTAGTAAGCATTTTGGTCGTTTTAATGCAGACAAAAGTCTAGGGAAAAGAAGCATCGAACTTTACACAAAATGGGCCGAAAATGCCTGTAGAGGATATAGCGATGTGGTTTTTGTGGCTGAATTAAATAAGAATATTGTTGGATACTCTGCGTGGAAATCTGCAAATAAAACTGAAAAGCATCTTGGTGTTGGGATTGGCTCATATAGCATTGGTGCTGTTCACCCTAATGCATATGGAATGGGAATATTTAAAGCGCTAACAAGAGAAGGAATGAAATGGTTAAAAGGAAAAGTAGATATTGTTCATGGTCCTACTCATATTAATAATTATCCAGTTCACCGGGGATATGCAACGTTGAATTGGAAGATCGTTAATGCTACACATACATTCCATAAACTTATAGGAAAATGATAGGATAGATGAAATCAATATTAATAACCGGTGGGGCAGGTTTTATTGGTAGTCATTTTGTGAAATACTGGTACAAAAACCGGCCTGAATACAAAATTATAGTATTAGATAACCTCACTTATGCTGGTGATATAAATAATATCCCCGACCATATTCAAAATGATAAAAATAGATTTGAATTTTGGAAAGGTAATGTTTGTACAGCAAATCTTGTAGATAATCTTGTATCACAATCTGATATTATTGTGCATTTTGCGGCTGAATCGCATGTTGCACGATCAATTTATGATAACAAATTATTTTTTGAAACTGATGTGATTGGAACATTAACAATTGCCAATGCAATAGTAAAATTCAAAAAAAAGATTGAAAAATTCGTTCATATTTCGACTTCAGAAGTCTATGGCACGGCTGAATATACTCCAATGGATGAAACCCACCCGCTAAATCCAATGAGTCCATATGCTGCAGCAAAATGTGGAGCCGATAGATTAGTTTACTCATTTATTAAGACGTATAATTTGCCAGCAGTTATTATTAGACCATTTAATCAATATGGACCAAACCAACATTTAGAAAAGTTAATCCCAAGATTTATCACATCAGCATTATGTAATGAACCCGTCATAGTACATGGCGATGGAAGTGCTAAACGAGATTGGTTATATGTGGGAGATACATGTATTAGAATTCATCAAATTATTGACCAAAATCAAAATTTTCTGGGCAATGTTTATAATATAGGTTCAGGAGAAGTTTACGGAGTTCTTGAGATAGCAAATATGATTTTAGAAATACTGGATAAACCGAAAACACTAATAAGGTTTATTGGCGATAGACCTGGGCAGGTAGACTTACATATGTCATCAACTACTAAAAGTGAAGCTGATTTTAATATGGTTAAAGGTAAACCATTTATAGAAGGTCTAAAGCGAACAATTGAATGGTATAAGAACAATCAAAATTGGTGGAGATCGCGATTAGATATGAAATCTGTAAAAATAAAAACAATTTCAGGAATTATAGAAGAACATTGATATGAAAGTTGAATTTTATAAGCACAATATTGGAGATACTGAAAAAGAGTCAGTTCTTAAGACACTTGATTCTATCTTTTTAACCACAGGTCCAAAAACAAAGGAGTTTGAAAAAATATTCGCTGAGTATTTGAAAGTTACCTACTGTGTGGGTGTTACTAGCTGGACAATGGGAGGCTTGATTACGCTTAAGGCTTTGGGCATTGGCCCCGGTGATGAGGTTATTACCACTCCTTTGACTTTTATTGCTACCGCAAATATAATATTGGAAGTTGGAGCAAAACCTGTTTTTGTGGATGTTGAAAAGGATACCGGTAATATTGATGTTTCAAAAATTGAGGCTACTGTTACAGGGAATACAAAAGCAATCTTACCGGTTCATCTTTATGGACAAATGTGTGATATGGTGGCCATTAATAATATTGCAAAAAAATACAATCTTTTTGTGATAGAAGACTGCGCACATTGTATTGAAGGTGAACGCGATGGTATCAAACCGGGCCAATTAAGTACAGCAGCAGTTTTCAGCTTTTATGCAACAAAAAATATCACTTGCGGTGAAGGCGGGGCAATTGTTACAAACAATAAAAAATTATATGCTAATTTGCTTTCTTACCGCTTACATGGGATGAGCAAAAGTGCTGCCGATAGGTACAATAATACTTATCAGCACTGGGATATGGAACTGCTTGGTTATAAATGCAATATGAACGATATACAGGCAGCTATGCTGATACCTCAATTGGATAAAATTGAAGAAATCCTAAAGCTTAAAGAGCAAATATGCCAGCGATATGAAACTGCGTTTTCAAAGTTGGATGGAATAGATTTTCCTAAAGTACTGTCATCTACTAAACATGCTCGTCATGTCTTTACGATATGGGTTGACCCTAATAAAAGAGATTATATTCTGCAAGAATTGCAAGATGCTCATATCGGTGTCGCAGTAAACTTCCGTGCGATTCATTTACTTAGTTATTATAAAAACAATTTTGGATTTCAGCCAAGTGATTATCCCGTTTCGGAAAAGATAGGAAACTCAACTATTACTATCCCAATGTATACGAAAATTACTAGTGATGAACTAGAGTATGTAATTACTACTGTAGCAGGATCTATAGAAAAATAGAAGAATTAATTACAATTATTACTAAAAGTAAGGAAATGAAAAATAAAAATATACTTATTACTGGAGGCGCTGGAGCAATAGGTTCAAACTTAATAAACCAGTTGTACCAAAAGAATAACATATTTGTTGTTGATAATCTGGTGTCGGGTACAAAAACTAATATCCCCATTAGTCCCAATATAATTTTTATTGAAGGGGATATTTTAGACAATAATCTGCTTGAAAATATTTTTAAAAATAAAATAGATATAGTTTTCCATTTAGCAACATTTTTTGCAAATCAAAATTCGGTAGATCATCCGCAAAAAGATCTAGATGTTAATGGTCGTGGCACACTACTTCTCTTACAACTATCCCATAAGTATTCGGTTGAAAAATTCATTTATACTTCGTCCTCATGTGTCTATGGCAATTCTGCACTTCCTGTGTTAGAAGATTCAAAAATCGAATTGGAAACTCCATATGCAATTACAAAATACCTAGGTGAACATTATACTATATTTTTTAATAAACACTATAATCTTAACACATGTATATTGAGACTTTTTAATTCTTTCGGTCCAGGGGAATATCCTGGCAGGTATAGGAATGTGATACCCAATTTTTTCGAAAAAGCAATAAATGGTCAGCCTTTAAGTATAACGGGGACAGGTAGAGAAACGAGAGATTTTACATTTGTTACCGATACTGTTGAAGGAATAATAAAAGCGGCTGTTTCGAATATGAGTAATGGCGAAATTTTTAATATTGGTACACAAAAAGAAATTACGATAAGCTATTTAGCTAAACAAATAAACAGAATAGTTGGAAACAGGGCGGGAATAATTGTAACCAAAAAGAGAGATTGGGACGGAATTTCGAGAAGGTGTTCGGATATTTCAAAAGCAAATAGTATTTTGAATTATGATCCGCAAATTAAATTTGAAATTGGCCTTTCCTTAACATATGATTGGATAAAGGAAGTTTTATAATTGATTTACATACTACTCCCAGCCTATAACGAACAAGAGGGTATCGAAAAACTTTTATTAAGAATTAAGAGAGTATTCAAAATAATTGAATTACCACATGAAATAGTTATTGTAAATGACGGAAGCACCGATCACACTGCCCAAGTAATAAAATCATATAAGGATGATTTACCGATTGATATTATTAATTTTAAAAAAAATTCAGGTGTTAAGACTGTTTTTAATGAGGGTTTCAAGCTAATATTAAAAAAATCTAATTCTGATAACGATATACTAATTACTCTTGATTCAGATAATACACAAAATCCATTTTATATTTACGATATAGTCAATGAAATAAATATTAATCATTACGATTTAGTTATTGCATCTAGATTTAAAAAACCCGGCAATATGGTTGGTGTCGGTTTTTTCAGAAAAGTTTTGAGTGTTGGGGCTTCGAAATTGTTCAAAATCAGATTTGGTGTAGGAGGAGTTTCTGACTATTCAATTTTCTTCAGAGGATATAGATTAGGATTATTGAGGAAAGCATATACAAAATATGGCGATAATCTTCTTGAAGGCGCAGGTTTTTCATGTATTGCTAACTTATTAATTAAAATTAATACTTTAAATCCTAACATTGTTGAGATACCTTTTATATTAAGATATGACCTCAAAGAAGGTGGAAGTGGTTTACATATATTTAGAACTATTTGGGGTTACTTAAAATTTTTATTTAAATGATTTATTGTTATAATCCATGAATAAATTTAATTCATATTTTAGAAGGGCACAAAAATATAAGTATCCGCATATTTACATATTCATATTAGCATTTCTTATCAGAATTATCAATTTGGGCTCGAAGAGTTATTTAACTGATGAGACATTAGATTTAATAACTGCTAGTAGAGAATTCGCTGGAATTATTGATATGTTAATAAAAGGTGGGTATAACCATCCACCTTTTCATTTTTTGTTATATTCGCAATGGGTAAAGTATTTTGCATTAGATAATTTATATTTTCTAAGGCTTTACTCAGTATTATTCTCAAGTTTAAGTATTGTATTTTTCTATCTAATTTTTAAACTTTTAACAAATAAAAAAAGTGTCATTATTTTTTCAACAATTTTACTAATTACCTCACCTCTACACATATTCTACGCACAAAACTTAAAGATAAATTCATTCGCTGTATTTTTACTATCAGTCTCATTATACTATCTATTAAAAATTTCAAGAACTGGTTTTAGAAATATAATAATATTTACTATTCTATGTACAATTTGTTTTTATTCTTATTATTTCCTACCAGCAATTATAATATTTGCAATTACCTATGAAATATTCAGATCAAATTTTAACAAGAGTATTATATTTAGCTTATTATTGCCGTTTATTACGTCTTTTATTTTGTTTTTACCATGGTGTTTTCAATTATATAATCACGTAAATATTTTAAAGGCTAGCAGTTCTGATGATATTGAAATAGTAGGTCAGCCCGACAAAAGTCATAAATCAGAATATTTTGACGATTACTATGAAATGACAAAAAAGAAATTATCAAATATCTTCCTCATAAAATATTTCACAGATCTTACAGTAGGCAAGTACCCTTTTATTTTATATCAAAATAAATATAAAAATATCAGTGAAATTAATTTAGCTATAGGTATTCTTATTAATGCATACGCACTATTTTCTATAGTTCTACTTTTACTGCTAACCTTGTATTTTTCAAGTAGATATAAATATGAATATTTTCCGTTTTACTTGTTTATATTTTCTCCCTTAGCTATGTACCTACTATTAAAAATTCTAGGTATTAGTAATGAGATAGCATTTAGATTTATTACTGCACATCATTTTCTTGGACTTATTCCATTTCTTTATTTTTCATTAGTACAAACATTATCTTTTATGAAATTAAAAGTATTAAGGAATAGTGTACTTATTAGTTTGTTAATTATTAATCTTTTAAGTTCATATGAAGTCTACATATCGCCAGACACTGATTATAAAAATGCAATTAAATACATTTTAAAATATCAACAACCCGGTGATATTGCTATCGCAAGTTTTTTTGGTGCTGGTGAGAAATTATCCCTATTTGATTTAAAAATTGAAACTTTAAACTATATTAATCTAAATCAGTATGCTTGGTTTAGTGTAGATCGTTTTGAGAAGAGTAGAAAATATGGTGTGGCAAAAGGAAGAAAAGTTATTATTATTAGTGACTCAGAAAAAGATGATGATTTAATGATTAACAATCAATTATTAATTGACTTCAAACCATTAAGAGTATGGCTTTTTAAAGAGAACGGTATTATTGGAGATATGATTGAATCAAATTATCAAAATGATTATATTGTATATTTCTCGAATAATAAACTAATTCATCAAGAATCATTTTTTAATCTTAATCTATATTGTTTTGAACTAAATCACAAAATAGATTTAGAATCTGAGTAAAGCGATATTTATGAATTCAAATAACTATATTGTAAACTTTACTGAAAAAGTTAATACCCTATCATTTCTACCGGTAGAAATAATAAGTTTAATCTATCGGAGATTCAAAAGAAAATTAGAAAGCTGATGTTGTTTATTTGGAAATATCATTATACAAATTGTCATAAGAATTGGAATTAGTCGATGTATGGCATCAATACACTCTTGACTTATTCTAATATGTAGACTATAGTAATATCATTGTTTTTTCTAAACTGGTACGATAAGCAATTATGAAAAAGAAATTATGAAAAACTAAATTACAGGCTGTATAATTAAAATTAAAATTTCAAATATTATTTTCTTTCTAGCCTACTGCTATTTGATTATCGATTCTATAAATGGCGTTACAGTAAGAAATTATGACTTTTCAATATCACAAATATATAAATCAATTTATCTATTTTTAGTTTATTACTGGTTAATAAGAAACAAGGAATATAAGCCAATTTATATACTTTTGGTTTTTTTAGTATTAATTTTTATCCATCTATTCAATTATGATAATGTGTCAGGTATTGCAAGAGATGTAATATTGGCAAGTAAATTTTTAGTTATTGTTGTTTCATATTATTTTTTTAAAAAACAACTTTGTATAAATCCAACGAGTTTTATTAAAATTATGAGATTATTTATTTTTTCTTTTTTTGTATTATTATCGAATCTGCTATTTGGGTATTTTGGCTTTGGTTATGAACAATATTCTTCGTTTGAAATTGGAACAAGAGGATGGTTTTATTCAGGGAACGAAGTAAATTTATTATTTATAGTTCTATCTTTATTTTTATTGTCTTATTTACAAATAAAAAGGAAACAGATATATGCCGTAATTCTTTCATTGTTAATAATATTTATTGGAATAGTATTAATCAGTAAGACTGCAATAATTGGTAGCATTATTATTATTATTGGATTGCCGATTATAAATGTTGTTATTAACAGGAAGATATTTAGTATATATCAGATAATAATTCTTGGAATTATTCTGATTTTGTTTAGTTCATTATTAATCAATTTCTTTCTATATGAAAGTAAAGCAATATTACGTTATGGAAATATAACTGAAAGTAAAGAATTGATCTCGATTATAACACATGATAGTGGTCGCTCAATAAGGAAAAACAATGTGATGGAATCATATTATGATGATCCCAAAATAAATGAAATTCTGTTCGGAGCATCATATAGTAGAATAGCTATGGATGGAAGTACAGAAATCGATTATATTGACATATTTGTTGTTTTTGGATTAGTGGGATTGATATTAATGTACGGTTTTTTAATAATAATACTAATACATAATATTAAACATAAATTGTTAAGAAAAAACAGTTTTGCTAATTATAATATTTTTGGAATAGTGTTGATATTGCTAATAAGTGTCACTGCCGGTCACGTAATGATGTCTGGGTTAGCAAGTATAATACTGGGAGCTTACCTTGCTTTACCGTATTCAGAAAATAGATATATATAAGTATATAGTAACTATCAATCAATATATCCAAAAAATAAAATGTAAAATATGTCTTCTCAAAAGATAGAAATTATAGGACCTTTCCCGCCTCCTTATGGTGGAATAGCAGTTCATATTGAACGACTAATTGATTATCTTAAAGAAAATAATCTTGATTATATTGTACATAATCATGGTAATTATGAAAATACAGAAAAAAATATTCTAGCATATAAGAAAAGTATCTTTTGGTATATTACATACTTATTTAAAAAAAATTCTAATATTATTCATTTTCATCAAACAATTTATGGTTTTCACTATTTATATTGGTACTTGTATTCAAGATTTAGAAAAAATAATATGTTAATAACATTACATAATGAAAATTTATTAAAACAAAATAAATTATTGCAAACTTTAAACGTGTGGTTGTTAAAAAAAACAAATAATATGACATTACTAGTTGTATCAAAAAAAGTCAATGAATGGCTAAAGAATAGTAGTATTATTTCTAAGTACATGCCAGCTTATGTACCACTTATTTCGTCAAAAACGATAAAAAAACAAAATGATATATATAATATATTTTGTAATGTTTGGAAAATAGTCGATCATACATATATAAAGAAATATGGATTTGATTTGATATTGGATTTAATTAAATACAATAATGAAAAAAATATTAAACTTTTTGTTTTTGTTGGTGCTAGTAAAAATATAGACTTTTTGAATAAAGAGATAAAACAAAGAAAAATTAATGAAAAAGTAAAAGTACTAATAAATGAAAACTTAGTAGAGCACTTTTATTATGCTGATTTGCTTATAAGAGCAAATCGTGATGATGCTTTCGGAGTTTCAATACAAGAAGCTCATGATAATGGTGTACCAACATTATCTTCAGATGTTTGCGAAAGACCAAAAGGAACTCACTTATTTAAAACGGATGATTTTAGTGATTTACTAAGATTATACAATGAAATATATAAAAATGATAAGAAAAAGTTATTAAATGAAGTTTGTAAAACAAAATATCATCAAGATTTAATTAATATTTATAAACATTTAATGGAGTGATAATAATTAAACAAATGTTATCTAATCTTATACAAGAATGTCAGAAACGCATATTATTCTAGATAGTTTTAATGACTTAAAGGCATATTGTGAAGCAGAAAATTATAAAGGTTGGGATCCTTTTGATGGACTGAATAGCAAACTCTGTCATATTTTAAGGCTAAATAAAATAAAACATTTTAGATTAGCTTGGATTCAGTTATTTAAACGCAATCCGGTCAATTTACGTCCCCTGATGCTAATTCATAGAGAGTATAACCCCAAAGGGTTAGCTCTTTTTTTAACTGGGTATTGCAATCTCTACAAAATTGATTCTAAAAACGAATATATCGATAAAATAGTGTTTTTAGCCGGCAAACTAATTGAACAACAAACAGCAGGATTCTCTGGTACATGTTGGGGTTACAATTTTGATTGGCAAAATAGAGCTTTTTTTCTTCCAAAATGGACTCCGACCATAGTTGTCACCTCATTCGTAGCTAATGCTTTAATTGATGCCTATGAAGTTACACAAAGCAGTAAATATTTGGATATTGCAATTAGTAGTACCGATTTTATTTTGAACGATCTAAATCGTACAAAAACAAAGGATGGATTTATATTTTCTTACTCTCCACTTGATGAAACTGGGGTTTATAATGCATCTTTATTGGGAAGTAAGCTGCTGTCTCGTATATACCATTATACAAAAGATCAAAAATTATTCCAAGCTGCTAAGGAATCAGTTACTGCCTGTACGAATGCTCAGCAATTAGATGGGTCTTGGGTTTATGGAGAATTAGAAATCCATAACTGGATAGATAGTTTTCATACTGGTTATAATCTTGAATGTATTAGTGAATATCAAAAATATTCAAAAGATAATAGTTTTCAGAAGAATATTGAAAAGGGAGTGAAATTCTATATTAATAATTTTTTTCTAAAAGATGGAACGCCTAAATATTATCATGATAAGATTTATCCAATTGATATTCATTGTCCTGCCCAACTTATCGTAACGCTATATCATTTAAATAAATTAGAAAAATATAATCGATTAATTAAACAAGTCCTGAATTGGACGATATCCAATATGCAAAACAAAAAAGGTTATTTTTATTATCAAAAAAGAAAATATTGGTCGAATAAAATTCCATACATGCGGTGGAATCAGGCTTTTATGTTTTATGCATTAAGTTTTTATTTATTATTGAACCATAAAAAGAATCAAAAATAAATCTTATTCAACTTCACTGTAATAAGCAAATGCAATCACTTGCGTTAATAAAATCCAAATAAGTTTGCTATAGTCTTACAAGTGCCAGAGTCTGTCTTTCCGTTCCGTCGAGGAAGTGTATTATATAATTGTTAATATTATCCTTATATATTAAAGAACTGGAGTTAAAGATATTATATCAATTAATAAATTTATTATATGAATATTTAATCAATAATTTTAAGAAGAATATAGAAGATTTTGTGTTTTGTTTCGTTCTTTTTATTGGATTAGCAATCCATCTATACAACCACTCTAAATTTAATCTTATTACAATATCTGGTGTTCGCTTCTGCTTTCCAATATATGTATCAAAGCTGCCCCCTAAACCAAAGTAAGCAGCAGGATAAGCTGAAAACATTTTTTGCATAAAATATTCCTGCCTCGGCGATCCTAAAGCAACAAAAATTACATCTGGTTTCTTTTTTAAAATTTCTTCATATAAAATTGTTTTTTCTTTTTCACTTGTAAAATAGCCTTTACTAAAGCCCGCAATATTTATTCTCGGAAAGTCATTCTTAAGTTTTGATACAACTTGTTTTATGTCGTTTGGATAACCGCCAATTAAATAATAAGATTTATCAATTTCTAAATGTTTTATTAAATCTAGCCACAATTCAACGCCGGGGATTCGTGACACATGTTTATCATGAAATTTTAACGCTAGTAATGCGCCCAATCCATCTGGATAACCTATATTATTGTTAATTATATCTTTCAGTCGTTTTGAACGGTTTTCTATTTTGCCAATATTTATTGCTACATATATTTTTTTATTATGAGATATATACTCTAAAAGTTGTGCCTTCGAATAAAATGGGTAGATATTTATTCCATTAAATGATACAGGTTTTAAAATACTATTCATTTTATTTGGAGAGTTAATAGTGTTATTGAGAAATCCATAAACATATTTAAAATTACTAATTAAATTATTAGTGTTGTAATGTATTCAATAAATATTTAGCGATAATCTCCAAGATAGAAAAATGAACAATTTACTATCTCTATAATAATAAGAAATATTAAGCATATAAGCTATCAGATATTAATAACCAGTATTTATGATTTTCAATTTGGGAAAATGTAATAATTAATTGAATACTATCTCAAAAAAGTTATTAAGTATGAAGTATTATTTATTAGCCCGAAAACTGTAGAATCTCACAGAACAAATATTATGGATAAATTAAATATTTATAATTTGTCTGAGTTAACCAAATACGCTATTCGAGTAGGTCTTACTTCTTTAGACGATTAGACTATTTTACTATAAGACAATAGGATATTTTCTTATTGGTAATTAGGTTTGAATATAAAGTCTAATCCTATTCTTTCCGATTTCCAATTGGATTTCCTCCCGATTGTTGTGACTCGTCACGCTCTATAATTTTTAGTAGAAATTAAGTTCAATATAGATGATGGTGAATGGAAATTGAATTTAATTGAAAAAGTGTGAGATAGGTATTTTAGAGGAGCGGGGGAAATGTTTAAAAGGTATTTTATTTTGTTTGGTATAATTCTAACACATATTTCATTTGTTTATCCAAATCCCGGTGTAAATACTATTGAGACCGGTAGTGATCAACTTCTAAAATCTAGAATTATTATTACCGGTAAATCATCTATAATAATTGAATCAATAAATAATAATACCAATATAATAGCTGGCAAGATAGAGACTGTATCGGGTGGTAAACTTATAAAAAAAGTTGGTCAAGATGTTGCTAGTGAAAAATTATCTGACGTTAGTGCTAATTTTAATGACGAACTTCCAACTGAGTTTACAATAGAAAAAGCCTACCCGAATCCATTTAATCCAACAACGAGAATTCGTTACGGTATTTCAACTCCATTACCTGTAAATGTTGTAATTTATGATATTACCGGAAGATTAGTAAGTGACTATAAAATTGGAGATAAAGAACCGGGTTGGTATGAATTTACATGGCAAGGAACTGATTCACATGGACAACAAGTTAGTACAGGAATGTATCTAATAACAATGAGAGCGGGGGAATATTTTCAAAAACAAAAGGTCACTTTTTTAAAGTAATAATAGTATGACATCAAGGATTAGTTATGAAGTATAAAATAATAGTAATAGCATATTTAGTTGTTTCCATGATTGGTAGTATTTACGCACAAGATAATATTATCAATGAAATAGCCAAAGGCGGAAAGTTTATTGTAAGAGATGTAGAGCAGAATGAAGCGATGGTGATAGAGGATGGTAATGTAGGATTCACTGGTACTTTAAAGTTAGGGGTATTACCAAAAGGTGATATTGGTAATCCCATAGTTGTATGGGATCCTGAGGATAAGTTGTTAAAGATATTAGACCAAAGTTTAAGAACAGGATTAACCAATAAATTCAAAGATGAAAGTTGGTCTACTCTTGGTTCTGATAGATTAGCAGATGATAATATCACTACATTTAGTGCAAGTGTGCAGAGTACTACTAGTACATTATGGACAGAATCGGGGAGTAATATATATCGCAACGGTGGCAGAGTTGGCATCGGTACAACAAATCCTGAACACAATCTGGAAGTGCGCGGGGAAAATTCAAGAGTTATTGTTCATTATGCTGGGCAATCAAGAGGAGGTATTCAGGCTCTTGGTTTGCAAAATCGAGGAATCGCTTTGATGACCACCTCGAGTTATGATGATTTGTTATTTGGTTATT
>SDBT01000837.1_pt1 | contig 50923 bp, 45 predicted proteins | sample 2277101 | NCBI WGS metagenome assembly SDBT01 (sample SAMN10404973, study PRJNA504765) | marine sediment metagenome | isolation source: marine sediment core GS10_PC15, 103 cmbsf | place: Arctic Ocean: Southern Knipovich Ridge | collected 2010
CGGTCGTGGTCCCGGTTGCTCTCCTGGCTATCGTCGGACTGGTCATCATCAGTGGAACCAATAAAGAGAGCCGCTCTCTCCAGTTTAAAGATCAGATCACCGAGGTCAGCTTCATCACAGGCGATGAAATTCCAGCTCTCCTGGCGAATGGTCGATATTCGATGATCGAGTTCGGGGGACGTTCATGCACTCCCTGCAAGCAGATGCAGCCGATCCTGGCTGAATTGATAGCCGCCCATGGTGAGGTCATCGACATCGTCAATCTCTATCTGGATGATGACTTCGCACCTGCCGACTCCTTCGATGTATATCTTCTGCCTACTCAAGTCATCTTCAGTAAGGATGGCGAGGAACTCAGTCGGCATCTGGGTATCTGGCTAAAATCGGAAGTAGAGGAAGAATACCGCCGGCTGGGGATCATTGAGTGAACGAACTCGCTACCAGTCTGGCTCAGTACGTTAGCGGCAATCCCCTGGTCGCTTTCGGTGCAGTAGCCCTTGGAGGCATCGTGACAAGTGCTAATCCCTGCGTGCTTGTAACCCTGCCACTCATCATCGGTTTCACCGGCGGATACGCCCAACCGGGGATCCGGAAAGCCCTCACCTTCTCGCTGATGTTCGTCCTGGGTCTTTCTTTCACCTTCACCATCCTGGGAGTTATCGCCGCCCTGGCAGGTCGACTATTGGGCGATATCGGCGGCTGGTGGCAGTATCTCGTCGCCGCGATCGTGATCTTGATGGGTCTGCAGCTGGTCGGGCTGTTCGAGATCCCGATGCCTGCCCGTCACACCACTCCGTCGAAAACACGTGGGCCCCTGGGGGCATTCCTCCTCGGCATGGTCTCAGGACTGATCTCCTCACCCTGTGCCACACCCGTCCTGGCCGTTATTTTGACCTATGTCGCTACCGAGGGGAACGTTGTCTACGGGGGCTCCCTGCTCTTCGTCTACGCCGTCGGGCACTCCATTCTCCTGCTGATCGCGGGAACGTCAGCGGGTGCCGCCCGATGGTTGATCGAATCAAAGCAGGTTGCGAGCGGATCCCTCTGGATGAGAAAGATCATGGGGATTCTTCTCCTCACAGGCGGTGCCTGGCTCCTTGGCTCCGCTCTGAGAGTCGTCTGAGTTCAGCACTAAACTACTGATTGATCAGTCACTGGTACCAGAAGACACTCAGAGGGCATAATGGCAGTCGAACTCTTCTCGAATCTCACTTGCCCGGAGTGGGACCCTGATAGCTCATACATATTTCCTTTTTCTATTCCGGGAGTAATGCCATTTAGAAAAAGGTCGGTATGTGAAGGTCAGTGATGCAAACTCCGGCACATATCTGGCACACAAAGAAAAAGGACGTCTATAATAAGAGGAACCATAATCAGTGTAACTGGTTGTGGTTCTGCGGATTAACTGGTGGGCGATACCGGATTCGAACCAGTGACTTCCTGCGTGTAAGGCAGGCCCGGGCCAATAGGCCCCCACCGGTCCCAACCGGTCAGTACCGGACAAAACGGCTCCCAGAAAGGTTCTGTGACGAGTAAGCGATCGGACCCAACCGGTCACAACCGGCCCCTACCGGAACAAAGTTTGGCACACATCTGGCACACGCTCAGTAACAATGCTATGATCTGATCGTCATACTTGAAACCAGACGGAACCTAACCCACTATCACCCTATCGGGGAGGGACCTGCGATGAAGTCTCGTCTGTCGACCATGTATGCCCTTGTAGTCATCTGTCTGTTTATAGGCTGTTCCAGTTCGGAATCTCCTGATCATGCTTTCAGAGTCTTCCAGGAGGATGGGATCACCATCGCCGAAACCGGATTCGGTCCGAAATACTCTGGCGATCTGTTCACGTATGAGCCAGTGCTCCGACTCGAACAGGTGCCTGAGAAGCCCGACTCATATCTTCGATATGGGGTGGGATTCCTTAAGGGGCAGGACGGCTTCTTCTATGTTCCTGACACCGGGAATAATCGCATCGCTGTATTCGATCCCGAGGGGAAGTATGTACGGGCCTTTGGGCAGGATGGCGAAGGACCTGGTGATCTCCGTTCCTTCAATCTTCAGGCAATCAATGGAGACAAGCTCGAGATCTTCGACTACATCCTTGGTCGTCTAACCCTGTTCAACACCGATGGATCCCTTCATGAACTCATCCGACTGCCGGACAGCAGTGGTAACAGGAATGGTTACTATCGAACCCCAGATGGAATTCAGGTTCTTGTCGAGTTCCATGATCCGTGGGTACCGGGCCCCCAAAACGCTGTTTGGAAGCGGATACTTCTGTACGATGCTGCGGATGATACCATGGCTGTTATTGAGACCGGCAAGGTTGCCACATCATTCCGGCACGGTCCAGGACTCAGAGCTGGCACACCAATACCATATGCTCCTATCCCCGTGGGAGCTTGGCAGGAGAATAAAGGAATTCTCGTCGGAAGTAGTGATGCCCCGGTCCTGGAATGGTTCGATTATTCCGGAACATTAATTGGCCGAATCATACTCGACATACAACCGGATGTAATCGGTCCCGAACTGCGGCGGAGCATTGAAGCCCGTTACGACCGCGGTATCGAACAGGCAACCGGAGCTGCCAGGGATTTTCGGAAACAACAGCGTGAAGGACTAATCATCCCTGAAGTGAAGGGGTGGTGGGGGAATGTCTTCATCGACTCAGGTGGGTATATCTGGCTACAGCGAACAACAGCTCTCTGGGAGCGCAATCAACCCATCCCTTACCGAGTGCTGAGTCCGGAAGGAGAGTATTTGGGTGATACAACCATGCCGGTACAGCGTGCACGGGTTCAGGATGGATTCCTGATGGGTACTACTGAAGACGAGGAGACTGGTGAGCTGATTCCGACGGTGTATCAGATAGTCCCGGCAGTGCCAGGACTGAAGTACCCCGGACATGAATAGCCCGCAGTCCGAGGTCGCACCCGGCCCCCACCGGAACATGGTTTGGCACACATCTGGCACACGGGCTGAAACAACGCTACTATTTGATCGTCATACTTGTAGCCTGACGGAACCTTGCCCACTATCACGCTATCGGGGGGGTGGGATTCCCTTGACTATGCGTAGCTGCGCATAGTCAGGGGAATGCCAAGGACCAGACATGAAACTGCTCGGCTTTAACTGCTCGGCGATCTCGGGATGCACCGCAGCACTGGTGGTGGTTCTGCTCCTGATAGGCGCCTCACTTCCCATAGATCAGGAACACGTCTTCCGGGTATTCGAAGAGGACGGTGTGACCGTTGCCGAGACCAGTGGCGGTCCGAGGTACAGTGGTGAGATCTTCCGGTACGAGCGGGTAACGACGATCAACGAAGACGAGAACCGACCTGAAAGCCTCATGGGTAATCCGTCCATCTACAGCCTGATGGGTGAAGACGGTTCCGTCTTCGTGACAGATGTGAAGTATAACCGGGTCCTCCGGTTCGGTACCGATGGGGAGTATCTCCATGATATCGGAGGTCAGGGTCAGGGGCCTGGCGAGTACCTAACCCCTAAACTGTTATCGACCGGCAATGAGATCGTGACCATCTGGGATCCGCGTTTGAATCGGACATCGTTCTACCAGTATGACGGGACCTTCCTGGAGTCGGGGCAGAACTTCGGGAGACGCAGTTTAACGATAGATGGGATCTATCGGGGACCGGGAGGTGAATCCATCTATCTAGAACACCGCACAATCCCTGAGGGTAGAAGTGGGTATATCTACCATTCCTACACCGCGACTATCTACTCGGTTCAGCAGGACACCATTGCTGTCCTGGTAACCGGACCGGTCAAGGGTATCTACCAGATGGCCAGCGGATTAGTCTGCTGGCGCCTGTTCATGGGATATCCTTCGGCCACCTATCACCCGGATTTCGGTATCATCACGACTACTGGGAATGAACCGGTCTTCAGGTATTTCGATCTAGATGGCATCCTCAGCCGGATTGTAAGACTCGACCTTCCGGCTGAACGGGTGACAAGCCGAGAACGTCGGGCCTGGGCAGCCACCGAGCGGCGGATGATTCAACAGACTCCACCTGAAGAACTGGCAATGGAGCGGGAGCGGATGCGACATGTGGAGTTCAACGATCCCAAAGGGTTCTGGACCGACGTGACGGTGGATGAATACGGTTACATTTGGGCGGATCGGCCGGGGGACCTCTTTAGGGGCTGGACTGGTGCCGGAAGGACCTTTGAGCATCTGGTCTTCAGTCCGGAAGGGGAATACCTCGGCATCACGAACCTACCCGGTGCCAGCGCCATCTCACGGGGACATCTCATCACCCGCCAGGATAACGAAGAGGCCGGTGGGATCGAGATGGTTGTTTATCGCATCGTACCGGCGGTACCAGGACTGAAGTATCCATAATGAGAAGAATAATCTAGGAGGGCATCATGTTCCATATTTGTCGCTCCAAGCTTCGTATTACCGGCCATCTCCTGTTGTTATCTGTTGTTGTTCTCGTAGCATGCAGCAGTGGCTCAGGTCGTGAAGGAGTTCGTTTCAGCGAACCGTTTGCTGGTGTCCTGACCCTGGAGTTGACGTTTGGCGCAGAAGACATGCCTGAGGACTACTTGCTGGTCGATCCGCTCTGGTTCGGACTGGCGGTTCATCCCGATGGTAGACTTCTGGTGGCGGATGAGAATTGGATTAAGGTGTTCGATCCCACCGGCCAACCCGTGATGCGGTTTGGTGGAGAGGGCGATGGTCCTGGTGAGTTTCGTAGAGCCCGTGATCTTTATATGAGTCCAGACGGGTACCTTTCAGTATTCGGTGGACGGATGGGATTCACTGCACACTACTTCCGACCTGATTTCAACTATATCGAACGAGTGAACTACATGTCAGACCAGCCCTACAGCCACATCTTTGAGGCCAATGGTTTGCGAACAGACCGGCCCGAGATAGTCTGGTGCCTGGGTGAAGATTCGCGACTTCTTGTAGTCGGAGCAATGGATGTGGATCGGAGCAGGCGCGATCACCGAGAGGTGTTCCTGTTCTATCAGGATGCGGACTCGATCCATGTTATGGCTCAGCACGAGCAGACAGACGCGATCTATGGGCCGCAGGGGCCGATCATGATGACGAACTCACTGGGGAAACTACTGGCAGCTCCTCTTCCAGGGGGGCGAGCTGTTTACCTGCACAGTTTTCACGACAGTCAGCAGAGTGAGGAAGAATCGACCTATACGTTGAATATAATCGACCTTGAAAGCCTGGAAATTGACACAATCACTCATCGATATCTTGCTCATGAACTTGAATGGACCAGACCTCAGCAATCGGTGGAGCTGCGGGAAAAGAATCCCGAGCAATGGCGAGAATGGGAGGAAAGGTGGGATATCGTTGACCAGGGGATGGCTGAGCGTAAATGGGCTGTTCCCGTCCTTCTTCTCGAAACCGACGGGCCATTTATCTTCGCTTTCACACCGGCCAAGAATGATAGCAACGAAGTACTGACAGATGTTTTCAATGCGGATGACTGTTCCTACGTTGGCTCAGCTTGGTTCCTACCGGACTACTACGGAGCCCGGATCGCTGGAGGTTATCTGTACAAGTTCAACGAATTCAGGGCTGAGGAGGATTTCCCGCGGGTGGAGAAGTACAGGATCGACCCACGGGTCTACGGTCGTCGCTGAGCTGGAGGTGTCAATCCGGCCCCTACCGGAACAGAGTTTGGCACATATCTGGCACACAAAGTATTAGGATGTCTATAATAGTGGGCACTAGGGTTAGCGTAACTGGTTGTATTCTATGGAGTTACTGGTGGGCGATACCGGATTCGAACCAGTGACTTCCTGCGTGTAAGGCAGGCGCTCTGAACCAGCTGAGCTAATCGCCCGGATTGTGTTCCGAGTATATCCTGACGGTACCGTTACTCGATAATTGGATTGTCGGTTACCGGTTTCTCTTTTTTCTCTTTCGGCTCGTTTTTTACCAGGATCGCCACCGGCATGAGCACGAAATAGCCGGCTCCGAGGAAAATGGGGGCCAGTGTCAGCGACCAGAACGAATCCCACGGCCCGATGCTGAGAAAGATGTACCCCATCACGATGACCGCGATCGCGATCATGAACCATTTGCGGTTCTCCGGTCCGAACGGGAACCAGCCAGCTTTCTGTTCGACTTTACGGGCCATCGGTACTCCTGATCTCCGGTTTAGAGAGGTTCTTCAAAGTATTACCACAAACGGGCCAGTTCAAGTCTATCTCTGCGCCATGCCGCTTACCGGACATCCAACGCTTCTTCCCGCGCATCGTTCAAAAGGTTCCTGAAGGCGCGGGCCGCCTGTTCGGCACCCCGGCCGAATTCGGGGTCCCGGGTGTACAGGATCGACCGGGAGACGGAGACGATCACTCCTTCGTTGAGGTCATTGAGCGCCGCTTTCATCACTCGGCCGATATCCCCCCCCTGCTCTCCCACACCCGGCACGAGAAAAGGCAGGTCGGGGGCTGCCTTCCGCAGTCTGGTCATTTCCTCCGGACCGGTCGCGCCAACCACGAGCCCCACGTTCTCGTATTCATTCCAGTACGATGCCGTCCGGGCCACGTGGACGGAGATCGATTCACCTTCCACCTCGAGGGACTGGAAGTCGGCCGCTCCCGGATTGCTGGTCGCGGCCAGCAGAAATATCCCGCGCTCCGTATAGTCGAGAAACGGCTGTACCGAATCCCGACCCATCCAGGGACTGACGGTCACCGCGTCCACACCGAACGTCTCGAACGCCATACGGGCGTACTGTTCGCTCGAGGGACCGATATCTCCGCGTTTCGCGTCAAGGATGACCGGTATCTCATCCGGTATGTGCGCGATCAACGCCAGGAGCCGATCGAGTCCTTCCGCTCCGTCCGCCTCGAAGAACGCCATATTCGGCTTGAACGCGAGGGCGTATTCGGCGGTAACATCAACGATCGTCGTGCAGAACGTGAGCAGGGGATCGGGATCGTTGAACAGTACCTCGGGAAGTCGCTCCCGGACCGGATCGATCCCGACACAGAGCCTGGTATCAAAATGGATGGCTCGCTCATGCAGGAGCGGCATGCAGGGCGCGTCACTCACTCAATAGTCTCCGGCGGATCATCAGGTAGTTTCAGTATCTCGATCTGAACCTCGGCTATTCCCTTCTGGGCCATTTCCAGTTCCAGCGCGGCAGCGTAGGAAAGATCGAGGATCCGCCCTTCGATGAAGGGACCGCGATCATTGATGATTACGATACAGCTCCGGCCGTTCTCGACGTTCCAGATCCTGGCTTTCGTACCGAGCGGCAACGTGCGGTGCGCGGCGGTGAGTTTGTACATGTTGAAGATCTCACCGTTGGCGGTCTTCTTGCCGTGGAAATCCCGTCCATACCAGGAGGAGAGCCCCCGCAGGTAGTGATCACCCCATCGCCTCGGGCCATCAGGCACACGTCCTCGCGAGACCGGCCGGTCGGGGAGACGTTCCGGTGTTTCGGACGTGGTGGCCTCCGATCCGGTGGGGTTCCGGGTGGTTCTTGTTCCCGGTTCCGCATGGTATCGAGGCGCCGCTGCGCATCCCGCGGTAAGGGCGAGGAACAGGATGATCGATCCTGAAAGTCCGGGTATCCGCATCATTGTGGGGGAGGCTCCCTTACCTCTCTCGTCCGTGTCTGCGCAGTCGCACCCGTCTGTGTCTGCCGAACCGTCACACGACTGGTGGTGGCTCCCCTTGGCTGGAGAAGCGTCACTTTGGCCGCCTGCCGGGTCTGGAACCAGATGGTCCAGGCACCGATCTCCTGCGAGATGGCCCGTTTACGTGCCTCAACCGGATCGGGGGCAAGGGTACGGGTATCAACTCCCAGACGCCGGGCGGCGAGCAGGGCCTCCGACGTATCAGGGTATCGGTCCATGATCTGTTCGTAGGCAGCGCGCGCTGAATCGATCGGTCCGGCTCCCAGTTCAAGCAACCGCGCCATGCCGAGTTCGGCGCGTCGTGCCGTCGCTGTACCCGGGTATTGTTCGGCCACAGCCCGGTATGAGAGAACCGCGTCATGCCACTCCTCGGGCGGGGCCAGCAGATCGACCTCCTGTTCAGCTCTCCTCAGCGCCTCATCAGCCTGGACTACCAGTGGTTTCTCCGGCTCTTCCCCTCTATCGAGTCGTTCGAGCCAGGCCCAGGTGCTCTCAGGGAAGTCGGAGAGGATCCGGGATGCCGCATCTTCCTTCCGAACCTGCCATACCGCGTCGTCCGGCAGCCACCCATCGAGTGCAAAGAGTGACCTCGGCACCAGGTCTGATTCGGGATGCAGTTTCTCGAGCAGGTCGACATACGCCAGCGCCGAATCGGGTTGGTCCATCTCGAGAGCCAGGTGCTCGGCCAGCAGAAAGAGATACATCCCCCCGGGCACATCGCCATACATGAGGGCGGGGCTCAGTTCACGTTCCGCGACCTCCACCTCGACCCGCTCCGGCCTCTCCTCTTCCAACACATCCACGTCTAATTCTTCGAAATCTCTGTCCCGAGCCTGCGGGCTGGGAGTGGTCCTGGTCGCCTGCGAACCGCGGGGATATTTGAACGAGATACCCTCCTCCACGCGGTCGACCATCATCCTCAGGGCAAAGAGCCTGATAATGGCTGCGGCCCGTTTCGACGCGAGCATCGTCTGCTCGGGCGTACCGATCCCCATTGTGACGGTCCGGTACTCGGGACAGGCAAGCTCAGGGGTGTTGTCCGCCTCCAGGCGGGACGCGAGATCGAGCCGTATCCGCACCTCCCACTCCCGGGTCACACCGGTGATCAGAGCAATGATCATCTCATTCCGCGCGATCTGGGCGTCTCCCCGGAGTCCCACCAGAATTCCATTGAAGTATTTCAGCACGCCGTCGTAGAACCCCGCCTCATCGATCCGTTCGAGTTCCGCCATCCCCTCTTCGACCGCGTTGATCTCGCCGGCTGAAAAGAGCAGATGGATCAGACGGAGCAGATTCTCCTGCCTCATGGTCAGGGTGAGACGGGGATCCGCCAGCACATCCTCAACGATATCAGCCGCCGCATGGAAATCACCGTTGTCGGCAAGCCACTCCTGGAGTTCAAGCCGGGCACGCATGATGAGATCCGCCGGAGTGTCTTCGTCATCTATCAGTTGCGTCAGAATGGCAGTCGCCTCATCGAAGGAGGATGCCTTTCCGTACGCCCGGCCCATGACGAACAGAGCTTCGAAGTACTCCCTTCCCTCGAGTTCCTCAGCGGCAAGAGAAGCCTCCGCGGCGGCCGCCAGCGCGTCACCCATATCGAGGCGCGCGCGGGCAAGGAAGAGCCGGCATTCCGGGATCGTGTCGCTCTCCGGGAAGTTCTCAAGCAGCTCGATTCCTTTCTGAATGGAGGCGGCCAGCTCACCCTGCCGGTAGAGGATTTTCTGGGAGAGTTTGAGCGCTTCTTCCACCCATCGGGAATCGGGATGCTCGATGAGGACCTTTGTCGCAGACTCCAGTGACTTCTGATACGACTGCTGTGCCCGGGAGGAAATCGGACGCGACTCCCGCTCCGCCTTCTGACGCTCGTTTTCAGCTTCCTGGTAATGGCGCCGGGCGAAATAGAAGGTATTGAAGTAGACACACCCCGGAACCAGCACGATCACCGCAAGCAGGACCAGGAGCAGGTGTGTCCTTCTTCCGGAGGCAGGCAGGTTCATCAGCCGGAATCCGTTCCCGATCTGATCCCGGAGGGATCGAGGAGAATGGGGAGCCATACACCGGAAGGCCCCTGTACCGAGAGATCTGCCAGGGGTGTGAAGGGAGTTGCTTCCGGGTTTACTTCCACGACGAATGCCCCGTACTCCTTCGCGGTATATGGCAGTTGCGCTGCCGGGTAAACCTGGGAGGAGGTTCCCGCGGTGAAGACCAGATCGGCCGTCGAAACCGCCCTGAATGCCTCCTCGATCGCTCCGACAGGCAGGGCCTCGCCGAACCAGACGACATCGGGTCGGAAAGGTCCGCCGCAGACGCACTCACGCCCCTCCCCCTCTTCCCGGTATCGGCTGCAGAGATGGCAGCGGTCCCGTCGGATATTCCCGTGGAGTTCAATCACGTTTCTGCTACCCGCCTGCTGATGGAGGCCGTCCACGTTCTGGGTAATCAGCGTGAATTCTTCGAACAGGTCCTCCGCTCGCGCCAGAGCCTCGTGACCGGCATTCGGCTCGACTCCCTCGACGATCCCCCTCCTGTAATCATACCACTCCCATACGAGATCGGGGTTCCGTTCGAACGCCTCGGGGGTCGCTAGCTCTTCAGCCCGGAATTCCTTCCAGAGACCTTCCTTTCCGCGGAAGGTGGGCATCCCGCTTTCGGCGGAAACCCCCGCACCGGTAAGCACCGCACAGCTGGTGGCACCCTTCGCGACTTCGAAGTAGCGGCTCAGATCGGGCGCAGAATCATTCATGGTGATGCCGTTACTCCCCTTCCGGCTGGAAACCCGCAGCCACTATCTCGAATCCCTCAATCGCCCTGGTGATATCTTCGGCGCTCACGTTCAGATGCGTGACGGCGCGCAGAAAATCCCGTCCGAAGGAGTGAACCAGGACACCATGTTCTTCCAGCCTCACCCGTATTTCCTCTTCGCTCAGACCTGATCCCGAGGTGTTGATCATGAGAATGTTTGTCTGCACTGCGTTGAGATCGACGTCCAGACCGTCCATGGTGTTCACGCTTTCGGCAAGATGTCGCGCGTTCGTGTGGTCTTCGGTCAGACGATCAATGTTGTGCTCAAGAGCATAGAGTCCCGCGGCAGCCAGGATACCGGCCTGCCGCATGGCGCCGCCGAACCGTTTCCTGACCCACAACGCCTGATCGATGAAATCCCTCGGACCGATCAGCACAGAGCCTACCGGCGCTCCGAGCCCCTTTGAAAGACAGATCGAGACGGTATCGAAGGCTGCGGCCCAATCCGCGGGATCGATGCCCGTCGCGACGACCGCGTTGAAGAGTCTCGCGCCATCGAGGTGCATGGGGAGTCCATGCGCCTCGGTGACCGTGCGTATCCTCTGTATCTCCTCCAGCGGGAAGATCGTGCCACCCGCCTTGTTATGCGTGTTCTCAATGCCGATGAGGGCGGTCTGGGGATAGTGGTATGAGACCGGCCTGATCGTGTCTTCGACCTGTTCGGCGGTAATCGTCCCGTACTCACCATCCAGGAGATTGAAACCGACTCCGCTCATGGCCGGAGCCGTTCCGCCCTCAAAATTGAAGATGTGGTTCCAGCGATGGCAGATCACCTCCTGCCCATGATGGGTGTGGGTATTGATCGCCACCTGATTGCTCATCGTGCCGCTGGCCATGAAGAGCCCTGCCTCCTTCCCCAGTCGGGCCGCCAGCTCCTCCTGAAGCCGGTTGACGGTGGGGTCCTCACCATAGACGTCATCGCCTACTTCGGCCGAGAGCATGGCCTGACGCATGGCATCGGAGGGCTTTGTGACGGTATCACTGCGCAGGTCTATCGGTGTCATAATGAGAGGTCTCCGAATCCTTCGGGATCGATCCGTTCCAACCGCTGCCTCAGGCGATCACCTCGCTTGGGATCCTCGGCGGGATCAACTCCGAATTCTTCCTGGAAGAGTTCGTCAGAAATGAAAATGGGAGCGCCGGTACGCAGGGCGAGTGCTATTGAATCAGAGGGGCGCGCATCAATCTTCAGGATGCGCCCCTCTCCTTCCAGCACCAGTTCGGCATAGAAGGTCTGCAGTCTGATTTCCGAGATTATAACGCGCTGAAGGCGGAGTCCTGCTCCATCGATCACGCGTTTGAGAAGATCGTGGGTGAGCGGTCTCGGCGGATCCACGTCCGCCAGTCCAACGGCTATCGCATTCGCCTCAGCAGGGCCGATCCAGACGGGAAGAACCCGGTCGCCATCCAGTTCCTTCAGGAGAACGACCGGGGATTCATTGGTAGAGTCAATCGCAAGACCGCTAACGGTGAATTCCTGCATGGGACCAGTATAGGGGAGGCTATTCCTCCTCTTCCACCACGGTGTCTTCCTCTGCGACCTCGGCCGTCTCTGTCTGTTCTGCTGTTTCTACCACTTCGGCAGCACCGGCATCATCTGTGGCCTCTGCGGCTGCTTCCTCCGCTGCTTCCCTGGCGTCTTCAGCATCAACTGCGGCTTCCCAGTCGACCGTTCCCGCCTTCTCGTCAGTTGACTGTTCCACGACGACCTTGATCGTCGGTTCAACTTCACGGTGGAGACGGATGGGGACGTCGAACGAACCCAGCTCCTTGATGGGAGAAGACAGGCCGATGAGACGACGCTCGATATCGATGCCTTCTACCGCCAGAGCGTCGCTGACAATCTGGCTCGTGACCGATCCGTAGAGCTGACCTTCATCGCTTACCTCCACGGGGATGACGAGCCTGACCGCGGCCAGCTTCTGTGCCAGAACCTCGGCATCACCCCTTTCCTTCTCCGAGCGCGTTTCGCGCGCGCGCGCTATGTCTTTGAAGGTTTTCAGGTTCCCTTCGGTCGCTTCCAGCGCCAGCTTGTTCGGTATCAGGTAGTTTCGGGCATAGCCGCGTTTGACCGTAACGATGTCACCCGCTTCACCCAGCTTCTGTATATCCTCACGCAGGATCACCCGCATCACTCATCCTCCTCAGTGCCGCTCCCCTCCGCACCGGCCATGAGCCTGCGGAAAGGAACCCAGTTCTCCAGTATTCCCAGTACGATTACTCCCGGGATAATCAAGGCTACCACAACGGTCGCGAACAGCACCCTGAACCAGCGGGGTGTTCCGCGTATTTCAAAACTGTACCAGACAATCGCCAATCCCTGTGTCAGGTACAACAAACCGGCCACGATCACCAGGTTCAGGCCGATCATTGTCACTGTTTCCCAACCGGGCATCAACAGGCCGGATGCCCAGATCACCAGCCCCCCGACCATCCCCCATACGAAATAAAAGGGCAGCTCCCATGTCGTGAAAGGAGGTATGTCCAGACTCAACCGTGCTCCCTCACGCTTCATCCACCAGTTCCCGGCAAAGAGCGCGCCAAATCCCACGAAGGCCGCAACGATCGCGATCTGGGAGGGCATGATACGTATGAACAAGTCTATCGTTTGTGCTGCTCTTTGTTCGAGTTCGACAGAATCGAGTCCCAGAGCTTGAAAACGCTCGATCATGGGGGCCAGTCCCAGGGTCAGTTCCTCCCTGATCCTGGCATTCGCTCCAGCCCGGAACGGCATGCCGACCAGTGCCCAGACGAGGATCGGAGCGGAAGCGATCGTACCGACCACTTTCCATTCCCGACCTCTTCTTATGCCCACGTCAAGCAGGATGGCCACCATGACCAGGCAGAGCGCCATCAGGCCCATCCCCGGAATGACCATGGTCGCCGCAGCACCCGTAAAGAGAGCCGGCGCCCAGCGCATTTTCGATGCCTCATCCCTTCCCAGGAAGAGGACCATGAGCACAGCCGGGATTCCAACCGCCCCGATCGTATTCAGTAACGGGAGCGGGAGCAACAGCATGCCAGCGCCCACCAGAGCAACAGAGGTGGGGACGAACCGGCCCCAGTAGGAGTCGGTGTTCCCTCCCTCATCCTCGTGGTTCATCGCATCGATTCAGTAGTAAACGGCAACAGCGCCACGTGACGAGCCCGCTTGATCGCGGTCGTCAACAGCCGCTGGTGCTTCGCGCAGACTCCTGTCTGCCGGCGGGAGACGATCTTCCCCCGATCCGTGAGGAACCGGCGCAGTGTTCTTTCATCCTTGTAATCGACCCACGATTTTTTCTCTACGCAGAATCTGCAGGGTTTCTGGTGTCTCATCACTTCTCCTCCTCTGCTTTTTCTGCATCGACCTCTTCGGTATCACCCGGGTCGGCTTCCCCTGAAGCGTCCGGATCTGAAGATTCCTCCGCCTCCGGTTCCGGCTCAGCATCAGCCTCAACCTCTTCGGAGTCATCCGGGTCGGCTTCCCCCGACGCGTCTGGATCTGAAGATTCCTCCGCCTCCGGTTCCGGCTCAGCATCAGCTTCAACCTCGCCGGAGTCATCCGGGTCGGCTTCCCCCGACGCGTCTGGATCTGAAGATTCCTCCGCCTCCGGTTCCGGCTCAGCATCAGCTTCAACCTCGCCGGAGTCATCCGGTGTAACGATGTCACCATCACCGGAATCATCGGAAGCAACGCTCTCATTCACAGGCGTTGCCTCGGCTCTTTTCGCCCGGACCTGAGCCGCACCCTCAAGAGCTGTTGAATCGAGGTAGACCACCATGTGCCGGAGGACATTTTCATCGAGCCGAAGTATGTGGTCGAGTTCGGGGAGCAGATCGGGGGTACTTTCCCATTCGATGACCGTATAGAATCCCTGATCGTACTTCTTGATCGGGTAAGCCAGGGAGCGGATTCCCCAGCGGTCATCGTTCACGATGCTCCCGCCGCCGTTTTCGATGATCTTCTTGAATTTTTCCAGATGTTTGTTGAAGCCGTCCTCTGCAAGGTCCGGAGCGAGGACGACCATGACCTCATAGTGTCGCATGTGCAATGTTCCTCCCTATGGACTTCAGGCCCCGGCCCGAAGGCCGGGGCAGGGTTTTTCCCGCAACAATCATTACAGGAGCGGGGCGATCACGAGGCTCACCACGCTCATAAGCTTGATCAGGATGTTCATGGAGGGACCGGAGGTGTCCTTGAAGGGGTCACCGACCGTGTCACCGACAACGGCAGCCTTGTGGGTTTCGGATCCCTTGCCGCCGAGGTTGCCCTCCTCGATCCACTTCTTGGCGTTATCCCAGGCGCCTCCACCGTTGGCCATCATCAACGCCAGCATCACACCGGTGATCGTCGCGCCGGCAAGCATCCCGCACAGCGCGGCTGGTCCCAGGATGAAGCCGACTAGTACCGGTGAGATCACGGCCAGGAGTCCGGGGGCGATCATCTGCTTGAGCGCCGCTTGTGTCGAGATGTCGACACAGCGCGCGGAATCAGGCTTCACGCCCTCCTTGCCCTCGAGCAGACCGGGGATCTCGCGGAATTGCCTGCGTATCTCGCTGATCATCTCGAAGGCTGCTTTGCCGACACTCGTCATCGTCATCGAAGCTACGGTGAATGGCAGAATTGCACCGAGCAGCAGTCCGATCATGATCATCGGATTAAGGATCGTGATGTCAAGCAACGGAGCGCCCTTCTGGATCAGGTTCTGCGTTACGGCGCTGTGATACGCGGCGAAGAGCGCCAGCGCCGTCAGAGCCGCCGACCCGATGGCGAATCCCTTCCCGAGAGCGGCGGTCGTGTTACCGACCGCGTCGAGCCGGTCGGTGATCTTCCTGACGTCGGGGCCGAGCCCGGCCATCTCGCTGATGCCGCCGGCGTTGTCGGAGATCGGACCGTAGGCGTCGACGCTCATCGTGATGCCGACCGTGGCCAGCATCCCGACCGCAGAGATCCCGATACCGTACAGACCGGCTGCTTCGTTGGCGACGAAGATGGCGATGGCGATGAACAGCACCGGTAAGGCGGTGCTCTCAAGACCAACCGCGAGCCCGGTGATGATGTTGGTTGCCGCACCCGTTTCGCTCGCCTTCGCGATCCTCCGGATGGGAGGGCCGGCGGTATAGTACTCGGTGACAAGACCGATCATGATCCCCGTAACGGTACCGCTCAGGATCGCCCAGAACACGCCCTGGGTGACACCGAGAGATCCGACACCGAACCAGGCGAACACCAGGAAGAGTCCCGCTGCCACGAAGGTCGAGTAACGGAGCGCCGAAGCCGGGTGCATGTTTTTGAGGAACCGCATGCTGGCGATACCGACGAATGAGGCCAGAAGCCCCAGCATCACCATGAAGATCGGCAGCAGCATCATGGAGGACTTCGCCCCCAGACCGGCCACGATCGATCCTGCCTGGGCCGTTGCCGCGATGGCGATCGTCGCGATGATCGAACCGACATACGATTCGAAAATGTCAGCGCCCATACCGGCGGTATCACCGACGTTGTCGCCGACCAGATCGGCGATCACACCCGGGTTGCGGGGATCGTCTTCCGGGATGCCCGCTTCCACCTTGCCCACGAGGTCGGCGCCGACATCCGCCGTCTTGGTGTAGATCCCCCCGGCCACACGGGCAAAGAGAGCAATCGATGACGCGCCCATGGCGAATCCGCTGATGGCGCCGATAGTGTCGGCACTGCGACTCAGGACCAGAAACGTGATCCCGACACCCAGGAGACCCAGGCTCGCGACCAACAGTCCCATGACCACCCCACCTGAGAAGGCGACCTGCAACGCTCCACCAGCTCCTTCGGTCCGGGCGGCTTCGGTCGTGCGGACGTTCGCCTTCGTCGCTGCCTGCATGCCTATGAAACCGGCACTCATCGAACAGAGCGTGCCGCCGAGGAACGCCAGCGCAGTCGCGATGCCAAGCTGCCAGAACAGCAGCAGGAAGACCACCGCGATAAAGATGGAGAGAATGCTGTATTCCCTTCGCAGGAACACCATTGCGCCTTCATGGATCTGGTTCGACAGATCCCGCATGGCTTCGGTCCCTTCAGGTTTCCTCAGCAGCAACGCCAGGACCACGAAGGCAATGATGAGCCCGATGATTCCCAGAACAGGAGCGAGTACCATCAATGTCTGTTCCATTAAGGATTCCTTATCCGGGTGTCAATTGAACAGGTTCATGGCGTCTTCGAGACCGCTGGTGAGGTACGATTCAACAGCGTCGGCAGCTCTCTCAACCATTTCCTCCATTATCGACATTTCTTCAGCGCGGAACGGTGCCAGCACATAGCCCCTCAGATCTTCGGGCATGTCTTCAGCGCCGACGCCGATCCGCAATCGTGCGAATCCGTCGTTTCCAAACTGGTAGATGATGTGTTCGAGCCCGCGATGTCCCCCGCTCGATCCGCCCTTCCGGAATCGCATGTTCCCCACCGGCAGGTTCACGTCATCAGAGATCACCAGAAGTCCGTCCAGTTCGATCCGGTACCAGGAGACAAGCCCCTGGACCGCAAAACCACTCTGGTTCATCCAGGTGGTCGGTTTGGCGAGAAGTACGGGGATATCCGCGAACCGTGTCAGAGCGATGAGATATTCCCCTTTACCGCCACCGAGGGAAGCACCCCACCGATCGCAGAGCAGGTCGATGACACGGAATCCGAGGTTGTGCCTCGTCGCGGCATAATCGCGGCCGGGATTACCCAGGCCGACGATCGCTATTCGGGAATCCACCGGTCGTACTCGCGTGAGCGTGTTCCGGAACCCTGGCTATGCCGGGGCTTCGGAGCCCCCCTCCGCTGCCTCCCCGGCCGCTTCTTCCTCTACCTCTTCACCGATCACTTCAGGCTCGCCGACGATCTCGATGACCTCTTCCTCAACGACCTCGACACGCGGCGCGGCGACCGAAACGACCGTGCGCTCCAATTTCATCGAAGTCTCGAATCCCATGAGGTCGATCTCATTCAGATGGAGGGAGTCGCCGATGTTCATCTCGGAGACATCCACTTCGAATCCCGATGGTATCTCGGTCGGGATACACTCGATCTCGATCGCGTAAATCTTCAGCTCGAGGATCCCACCAGCCTTGACACCTTCAGCCTGGCCGACAAGACGTACCGGCACTTCGACCTTGATCTTCTCCTTGAGATCCACATGAACGAAATCAAGATGGCGGAGGGTGTCACGCATCGGATCCCGCTGTATCTCCCTGATCATGGTCAGCCGGTCGGAATTCTCCTCATCATCGAGAAGCAGATTGATGAGGGTGTTCTCCGTAAGTCCTTGACGGACAAGGAATGCTAACTCAGTCGAGTCGATCATGATCGGTTGGGGATCATTGTGACGACCGTAGAGTACGGCAGGAATACTGTTTGAACGGCGTGTACGACGGGCCGCTCTCGAACCCGTTTCCTCGCGGGAACGGGCATGAAGAATCGAACGTTCCATGTCAGCTCGGCCTCCTGACAGGTCACGGATCGGGAAGGTTCCCGCCGCGACCGCTGGCATGTAACCGGCCCGAGAGGACCGGTTTCTCTATGTATGTGTGTACCAGGAACCTACTTGAACAGGGTGCTGATACTTTCTTCCTGATAGGTCCTGCGAATCGCTTCGCCGAAGATATGTCCAACCGAGACGATTTCCAAGTCTGGAAACTGTTTCTCTTCAGGAATCGAAATGGTGTTTGTAACGATCATCTTCTCGATCGGGCTCTCCTGCAGGCGTTCGATTGCCGGCCCTGACAGGAGTCCGTGCGTGGCAGCACAGAAAATGTGGTTCGCCCCCTGAGCTTTGAGTCCCTTTGCAGCCGCGCAGAGCGTTCCCGCCGTGTCCACCATATCATCGATGATGAGAATGTTCCGTCCTTCGACTTCACCGATGATGTTGAGAACCTCGACCGCGTTCGGCTCAGGACGCCGCTTGTCGATGAAGGCGATCCCCACTCCCAGCCGCTTGGCGTAGGCCCGCGCCATGATGAGTGAACCCACGTCGGGCGCGACAACTCTCAGGTCGGGGATTTCCAGCGCCTTGAAGTATTCGGTGAAGGCCATGCTCGAGTAAAGGTGATCGACCGGGATGTCGAAGAATCCCTGGATCTGCGCGGCATGCAGATCCATGGTGAGCATCCGGTTCGCTCCGGCCATCGTGATGAGGTCCGCCATCAGTTTGGCGGAGATACTCACCCGTGGCTGATCCTTCCGATCCTGTCGACAGTACCCGTAGTAGGGAATGACGGCAGTCACCCGGCGGGCCGATGATTTCCGTGCGGCGTCGAGCATCAGAAAGAGCTCGATCAGGTTCGTTGCGGGACTGTTCGTCGACTGGATGATGAACACATCCGCGCCCCTGATGTTCTCTTCGTATTTCACGAAGATCTCACCATCGGCGAACTTCTTTATGGTCACGTTGCCGAGAGGGCTCTCAAGATATTCGGAAATCTCCAGGGCCAGGCCGGGATTGGATGTCCCGGTGAAGAACTTCATGTCGTGCGGCATAGGGCCTCGTCCGTCAACAAGGTGGAGGAATCCGTTCCTGAGAAGTCGGTCGATATCCAGACCGCTCCGGACCGGTCTGTTGATATCATAGTGATAACACCGACAGTACCCTCACTGCCACTACTCTTCTTTGTCCACGGGTAACTCAAACTGGCTGGGGTGCCAGGAATCGAACCTGGATAGCCGGATCCAAAGACCGGTGACTTACCCTTAGTCTACACCCCAGCGTGATACAGTGAGGAAACTGATCAAAGGAGTCTGTGACTCAGGATTGTCGTTCAGATCCGGAGTCTGAATCTGAGTCTGAGTCGGATTCTGAGCCGGATTTCTCCTCGGAACCAGAATCTGAACCGGATGACGGTTCGTCGGATACCTCACCCCGTTCCCGGGTCATTTTCAGCTGTTCCTGATATGCCGCGAGAACGGCTTCCTCGAGCGTGGTCCGCATCGCGTTGTTGATCGGATGAGCGATATCCTGGTAGGTACCATCAGAACGACGCCTGGAGGGCATGGACACGAAGAATCCATTGTGCCCTTCAATGACTTTGAGGCCCCGCACAACGAATTCGTCGTCGAACGTAATATTCGCGAATGCTTTGAGTCTTTCCTCGTTGCAGAGTGAGACCCTGACTTCGGTGATCTTCATGGCTGTGGGTCTCCTTCCCTCCCGAAGTCATTTCTCCGGATGGGATTGAAGTGTCTTCACCGCAAGACAGTCTCGAAAACAGAAAAGCCTTCGTCGGCAAGCTTCAGGGCAGTTCCTGCCGCATCATCATCGGTGGAGAAGAGTCCGAATACGGCGGAACCGCTACCCGTCATCGAGACGAAGAAGGCCCCGGAATCTCTCAATGCTGACAAAGAGCCGGTAATATCCGGGTAGGCTTTGATAACAGGTTCCTCCAAATCGTTTCGCAAGTCAATACTGGAAAGGACATCGGCAATACCCCCCATTTCGGCAAGATATCCGCCAAAACATGCCGTCTTTTCCTCTTCAAGCCCTGCGGAACCGTACGCCCACTGCGTGGATACCGTGATTGGATGGAGCAGAACCAGCGCAGGTACATCCATCAGGGGAGTAACCGCCGTGAGCCTCTCTCCGATACCTTCTGCCAGGGCACATCCGCCGGTGAGGAGAAACGGCACATCCGCGCCCAGATCCACCGCCATTGCCCGCATTTCTTCATCGGTAACGTCCAGTTCGAAGAGGTCGATCATTCCTTTGAGCACCGCAGCGGCATCACTCGACCCTCCGCCAAGCCCGGCTCCGGGAGGTATACGCTTGTTGAGTGTGATCGACACACCCGGCACATCAAAACGTTCTCTGAGGATGCTGGCCGCCTTCCATACAAGGTTTGAACTGTCCTGGGGAACCTCCTTCAACAGTTCAGGAAACATCGCGTCAGCGGCGCTTACGACCGTGAGAGCGATCTCATCGGCGGGCTCAAGCTGAAGGTCATCACCCCAGGCAAGGGTGTGGAAGAATGTCTCGATCTCATGATAGCCATCCCCGCGCTTCCGCAGGAGGCGCAGACCCAGATTCACCTTGGCGGGAGCGGCAAGCCTCACACCGTACCTTCAACTGTCCTCTCGGCGACCTCAGCGAGGATGTGGATGAGTGTCAGATGGTACTCCTGTATGAGATCGGTCTCAGTGGAGGGTACGGCCACACAGACACCCGCGATATCGAGGAGATCACCCCCACCCGCTCCGGTGAGGGCAGCGGTTGTGTGCCCCTGTTCGCGAGCCCATCGCAGGGCCTTGACCACATTCGGTGACGTGCCGGAAGTGGAGAGTCCCAGGAGCAGGTCCCCCGGACGCATCAACGCCTGAGCCTGGCGCTCAAATATCTGTTCGAATCCGTAATCGTTGGCGAGCGCGGTCAGCGCGGAGGTATCCACCGTCAGGGCCACGGCCGGTATCCCGATCCGCTCCCGCTTGAAGCGGCCCACCAGTTCAGCCGCAAAATGCTGAGCCTGAGCCGCGCTGCCTCCGTTTCCACAGATGAAGATGGTGCCGCCCGCGGCGACCGTTTCCCCGATCATCCCGCAGAGTGCCAGGAATGAATCACGCGTGGACGACCCCCAGTCGGGGCCGGAGACCCGGCGTTCCATCTCGGAATCGAACATGGTCTGCAGATCACTCATCTGGTTGCCTCCGGTCCCGAGGGGGAAGAGCCTCATTCAGCCGTCCGGTTCGGTACGGTTCGGGATCGAGTTCAACCCGGCTGAATCCGGCCGCGAGGACACCGGCGAAGATCCGTTCCCGCAGATCGGCGTCCTCAAACCGATGCATTTCATCCGCACCGATCTCTATTCTGCCCAGATCGTCATGGTGTCGGACACGGAACACTCTGAATCGCTCCTGCCAGAGGACCTCCTCGGCAGCTTCGATCATGGCGAGTTTTTCCGGCGACACCTGTTCTCCATGCGGGATCCGGCTGGCGAGACAGGCGAGGGCCGGTTTGTCCCAGGTCTCCAGACCGAGCACCCTGCTCAGTTCCCTGACATCCTCTTTTGTGAATCCGTTCTCGAGCAGGGGACTCCGGACCTGCAGCTCTTTCGCCGCCTGCAGGCCGGGCCGGTAATCACCCGTATCATCCAGGTTCGTTCCGCTCAGGATCGCGTCACATCCATCTGATTCGTAAACCCCATGGAGCACGGTGAAGAGTTCCCGTTTGCACCAGTAACACCGGTCACCGGCGTTGGCCGTGTATCCGGGGTCGTCACCCTCATTGGTCGGCATCGTTCTGACCGGTATGTCGTGCCGGCCGGCGAATTCGAGGGCCTCTTCGAGTTCTCGTCTCGGCAGGCTCGGAGAATCGGCCACGATCGCAATCATCCCTGCATGTCCCAGGAGGGCTCGCGAGGTATACGCCACGAGCGCGCTGTCGACACCGCCAGAATAAGATACCGCGACCTTTTCGAACTGCTCGTACCAGCGGGTGAGTGCTTCGACCTTCGGAATGAGATCATCGGGGAGTCCCGGCCTCATGAGCGCCTTCTGAGCCGGATCGCCGGGAAGCGCCATCAAGTCAGTCTCCTGGAGGAGGTGGAGGGGGCGCGACGGCCTGTCTGAGGAACGTGACCGGTTCGATCCGGTCCTGGTCTATCGTGAGGATGAACACGTTGTTGTTGATCCGGGCGTTCGTGGCAAAGTCAATCACACCGCTCGCACCCTCGAAGTTGGTGACTCCCGAGAGCCACCTCCTGAGCGCCTGCCCCCTGTCGGCAAGCCCTTCGGGAGCCATCTGCCACGCCGCGATCGCCAGCCTTGCAGCGTCGAAGGCAAGCGTGGCCGCCCGACCCGGCTGTTCGGAGAACATGGCGTAGTAGTTATTGGCGAATTCGATCTGCGGCATCGATGTCCAGGTATGCGAGTAGGTGTCGGTAAAAATCGCCCCCCGGACATACTGACCACCACTATTGATGACCTCATAGCTGTTCCAGGCCGGACCACCGATGAGAGTAGTCACCAGATAGAGGAAACTCACCTGCGCGGCGATGTAATTCACATCCTCTGAATTGATACCTGGAGCGACGAAGGCATCAATGCTTCCAACCGGCACCAGATCCTCGAGGGTATCCTCATCCGCTTCTGCAATGGCAACCATGTCGAACATCGAAATATCGGAAGTGTCCGCGAGGCTGAGTGTCAGGCCGGCCCTGCGGATCATTTCAAGCTGAGCCTGGAAATCGGAGGTGCCGGGATAATATTCCTGGAAGGCAATGATGCTGCCGCCCCGCTCCTCCACCTGGCTGACGAACGCCTCGGCGAACTCAAGGGCCTCTCCGGCTATCGGGGTGAGAACGGCGAACGTCCGCATCCCCATACTGTCGATCGCCGTATTGGCGAGGAGTTCGGCCTGGATCTTCGGGGTTGCCTGCAGCTGGTAGATGTTCTCACCGTATCCGGTCGCCGCCGCTCTATGGGTATGCGGCAGGAGGGTCGGTACCCCCAGCGCCTCAGCGATGCCGGCCGCGACCTGGGCGAGTTCCTCGACGACCGGACCGATCAGGATCTGCACGCCCTCATCCCTGATCAGAGAGAGCGTCCCCGTTATGGTTTCGGTGATCAATCCGTCGGTGTTCCGGAATACAAAATCAACTTCAGTCTCGGCCATTGCGGCCGCGAGTCGGACCGCGTTCATGATCTCCCGGCCCTCAGCCGCGTCAGGGCCGGTCAGGGGAGCAAGCACGCCAATGACCAGACCGGAAGGGCCGCTTGAATTCAGTCGTTCCAGGACTTCCGCGATACGGTCGGAGGCAGCCTCGCCGTACCCCCCTGTCGGCGCCTCCAATTCGATCCGTTCCAGGAGCCTCCTCGCACGGGAGAGGTCACCCCGGTTCGCGAGCTCATCGGCGGCAACCGTTGCCATCCAGCCTTTCAGATCGGTGCCGGAGAGCTGATTCCCCAGCCGCTGGAGCTCGGCGACCTGCAGCTGTTCGGCGATCAGGGCAGCGAGTTCATCACGCGCGGCCGCTCCGATTCTGCCGGTATCCTCCTCTTGTGCGAGTTCCGCGTAGATCAGGGCGGCCTCGTAATACCTGCCGGCCCGCGAGTGGGCCCGCCCCCTCAACCAGCGTCGTTCCTGCAGGTAGGGGCCATCGGGATATTCACGATCGAGTCCGTCAAGGGCGGTGAGGGCCGGTTCGGGCGCGTCAGCGCCCAGTCGCGCCGCGGCCAGCAGGAGCCACGCGGACGCCCTGCTGGGACCGAGGTCACCGGTTGTAAGAGCGGTTTCGAGGATCTCGACGGTAAGCGAGAACCGTCCTTCCCGAAAGAGCTGTCTGGCGCGCAGATAGGGGTCATCATCTTCCTGCTGTACCGGAGCCGCCTTGCTGATGGTCCAGGACTCCCGGGCAGGTTCGATTCGCCCGGACACACAATCGGAGGCCCGCGCAGTGCCCGACAGGGCGATGACCGTAACGGATGCAAGTAGTATGCAGATCGGTATTTTTTTCATTCCACCGTCACACTCTTGGCGAGGTTGCGCGGCTGATCCACGTCACAGCCACGTGCCACGGCCACATAATACGACAGCAGCTGGAGGGGGATCACTGTCAGCAGTGGATAGAAGCAATCAAGCGTTTTCGGAATGTAGGTGACCCAGTTGGCCAGTTCCTTGATGGTCTCGTTTCCCTCGGTAGCAACCACCAGGATCCTGCCCTTTCTGGCCCGGATCTCCTCGATGTTGCTGATCACCTTCTGGTAGACCTGATCCCCCGGCGCCAGTACCACGACCGGCATATTATCATCTATCAGGGCGATCGGTCCGTGTTTCATCTCGGCCGCAGGATATCCTTCCGCGTGCACGTACGATATCTCCTTGAGCTTGAGAGCGCCCTCCAGCGCGACAGGGAAATTGTATCCCCGGCCCAGGTAGAGGGCGTTGTTCACCTGGCTGAATACCGAGGCTAAATCACGTATCGAGTCTGTCTGATTCAGGATCGACTGGATCTTCTCCGGGAGCCGGATTATCTCGTGGAGGATTCCTTCGCATCGCTTCTTGCTCAACGTCCCCTTCAACCGCCCCATGAGCAGGGCGATCTGGCTCAACACGGTTACCTGGCTGGTAAAGGCCTTGGTTGAAGCGACTCCGATCTCGGGGCCGGCATGCAGATAGACGCCCGCATCGGTCTCACGAGCGACCGTGGAACCTACGACGTTCACGACCCCGAGAACGGGAATTCCCTCATCCTTCGCCAAGCGGATCGCGGCCAGGGTGTCGGCGGTTTCCCCCGACTGACTTACTGCAAAGAGAACCGTCCCCGGCGTGAATATGGGACGTGAGTAACGGAACTCGGATGCGTACTCCACCTCCACCGGGATCCTGACGAAATCCTCGAACAGACGACGGGCAACCAGACACGCGTGCCAGGAGGTACCACATGCGGTGAAGATGATCCGCTCGGCCGAGACCAGGATATCGTGGACAGATTCCAGTCCTCCCAGTTTCACCTCACACTGGTCGGCGTGCACGCGCCCCCGCATCGCGTCCTCAACCGTCTGGGGCTGTTCGTGGATCTCCTTCAGCATGAAGTGATCGAAGCCACCCTTCTCGATCCGGTCGAGTTCCCACGTGATCTTTTCCACAACGGGATCGCGGGTCTCGTTCTGAAGTGTCCTGACCGAATAATCACCGGCGGTGACGGTCGCGATCTCATCGTCCTTCAGATAGATGATGTCCCGGGTATGCTCGGCGAAAGCGGCCGTATCAGAACCCACGAAATTCTCGTTCTTGCCCACCCCGAGTACGATGGGGCTGCCGCGTCTGGCCACAACCAGTTTTCCGGGATTGTGCTGGTCTATCACCACGATTCCGAATGTACCCTCCACCTTCTGAAGGGCCAGTCGCACCGCGTCCTCGATCGGACGATCCTCGCTGTCCTGCAGGTGCTCTTCGATGAGATGGGCGATAACCTCGGTATCGGTCTCGGTCGAGAACCGGTGACCGCGATCGATCAGGAGCGTTCTCAACGCCTGGTAATTCTCGATGATCCCGTTATGCACCAATGCCAGCTGATTGGTGCATCCTGTATGGGGATGGGCGTTCAGATCGTTCGGCTCGCCATGTGTTGCCCACCGGGTGTGGGCGATTCCAACAGAGCCGTTCAGATCCATGCCGGCAATACGATTTTCCAGATCCCGGATCTTGCCGGTCACCTTCACCAGCTGGAGTTCGTTGTCGCGTTCAACCGCGATCCCGGCGGAATCGTATCCGCGATATTCGAGCCGCCTGAGACCATTCAGGAGGACACCCTTCATGGGCCTCGGTCCCACATATCCAACTATTCCGCACATATCATGATCCTCGAATGGCCGTCCATGTAAACCTCTCCGCAATTACGGAGCGGCGCACCAGGACGGTGATCTCTTATTCATACGCCTCCGCCAGAGGCCGACACAACGTCAAACACACGCGGGCAGATCATCCGGCCGGCAACAGTTCCTCCACCCCTGCCCCGTTCTGAACGGCAAGGAGCGGCCCCACGAGCATGTGGGAGCCGAGTACCACGATGATTCCCTGGTCGCCGAATCCTCTCGCGGCCTCCCTGACGGCCGCAACGGGATCCTCCACCGCGGCGGTCGGAATCTTTCTCCCTTTTCCCTGCGCGATTGAACAAAACATGGCCTCGATCTCCACTGCGGACCTTGCCCTCGGTCCGGACCAGGAAGTGGCCACGAACCGTGAGCAGATACCGATCAGGGGATCGAGAAACCGCGCCAGATCCTTGTCGTCAGCCATTGCCACAACGAAACGGATCGGTCGGCCGCCTGCTCGTGCCTTCAGTTCCCGCACAACAGTCCGGGCTGCAAGTGGATTGTGCCCCACATCCAGGATGAGGTCGGGTCCGCCGGGTACCCCCTCGACATACTGAAGTCGTCCAGGCCAGCGCACATTCCCGATACCCTCGATGATTGAGGATTCAGGCACCTCGAGACCCAGCTCTCTGAGCAGGGAGATCACGGTCAGCGCGGTGGTCAGGTTGTCGAGCATGTGCTCACCTGCCAGGGGAAGCTTCCACGCGAATCCGCGGATTCCTCCCGACCAGACCGCAGTCCCCGATTGATCCCAACCGACTCCCGGAACGGCCTCCAGCGTTACCCGTTCGACGGCGCGTATCAGAGGCGCTTCCGCCCCGGCTGCCTCTGCTTCGAGGATCGCCTCCACCGACGTGGTTCCCGGCCCCACCACTGCCGGTACACCGCGGCGCATGATCGCGCCCTTCTCTCTGGCTATAACGGCAAGATCGGTACCGAGTTCCCGGACATGGTCGATTCCGACCGCGGTAACGACCGTAATCCGGGCATCGCAGAGCCGCGTCGCGTCGAGTCGCCCGCCCAATCCAACCTCGACAACGCCCCATTCCACGCGTTTCTGCCTGAAGTGCCACATCGCGGCCAGAGTGAAGGCTTCGAAAGGAGTCGCCTCGAGTTCATCAGCCTCTTTCGAGATTGCCTGCAGGGCGATCGCCAGGTCCCCTTCGGAGATCTCCCTGCCATCGACCGTTATTCTTTCCGGCCAGTCGATCAGGTGAGGAGAAGTATACCTGCCGGTCGTGATGCCCGCCTGACAGAGGATACTATCGATAATGGCCGCAACCGTACCCTTGCCATTCGTGCCGGCGATGAGGATCGAAGGAAAAGAGCGTTCGGGGTTCCCGAGGCGATGAGTGAATTCCCTGACCCGCTCGAGACCGAGCTGCATGCCACGGAATTCGATCCCTTCAAGCCACTCGCGGGCCTGACGCGGCGTCCAGGACGCAGAAGAGAGATCAGGCAGGGTCGGGTCCGGGAACGGTATCGGACTCATTGAGAAGGTGATTGAAGAGTGTCGTCAGGGTCTGCTTCAGCTCGCTTCTGAGCGCGATAATATCGATGAAACCTTTCTCAAGAAGGAATTCACTCCGCTGGAAACCCTCCGGGAGTTCCTGGCCGATCGTTTCCATGATCACCCGGGGACCCGCGAAACCGACGAGTGCACCCGGTTCAGCAACGATCACGTCACCGAGCATGGCAAAGGAAGCGGTCACACCGCCGGTGGTGGGGTGGGTGACGACACTGATGAAGAGGAGTCCCGCCTTCCGCAACTCAGCCAGGCGGGCGCTCGTCTTGGCCAGCTGCATCAGAGAGAGGATCCCCTCCTGCATGCGGGCGCCGCCCGAGGCCGAAATGATCACCAGAGGAAGACGCAGTTCCACCGCTCGCCGGGTAGCCCGTGCAATCTTCTCCCCCACGGCAGATCCCATGCTGCCCCCAAGGAAGGAAAAATCAAGAACGGCCAGAATCACCTGCCGTCCATCGATTTCAACCAGACCCGTGCGGACAGCTTCCAGCATGCCGGTTTTCGCCTGGGCGGCCTTCAGGCGATCGGTGTATTTCTTTGAATCAACAAAGCCGAGGGGGTCTTTCGATTTGATAGTGGAGTCGAACTCCTCCAGGAACCCGCCGTCGGTGATGATCTCAAGGTAATTATCGATACCGATCCGGAAGTGGAAGCCGCACTTCGAGCAGATATGGAACTGGGATTCGAGCTCTTTCCGGTAGATGATCTCGCCGCACTGGTCACACTTCGTCCACAATCCCCTGGGGACATCCAGTTTCCCTCCCGACCCGAGCGTGCGTCTTACTTTCTTGAACCAGCCCATGCTATCTCACTGACCACGAGGTGAGTGACTGTTACCCTGCCCGTCAGGATCTGATGAGGGCAGCATCAACGGTACCGCTTCCCTGAGCAGACTGTCGAGGACCGGCTGCATCCGGGAGGCCGCCTCCACCACATCGTGATGATGCAGAACGGCGTGCCCGTGCGCACCCGTAATGTTCGTAACGAGACTGAGTCCCGAGACATCGAATCCCAGACTCCAGGCAATGAGCGCCTCGGGAGCCAGGGACATGGCTACCACATCAGCTCCCATCCTTCGAGCCATCTCGATCTCGGCCCGGGTTTCATACGCCGGGCCGGTCACACAGAGCAGCACTCCCTCTGAAAGCGGAATATCACTCTGTTCCGCGGCCTGGCGCAGAATCGCGGCGCCTGCCTGCCAGTAGGTCGGGATCACACCCTCCCCCCATGCATCCTGGAGCAGGTCCGGCAACTCCGGTCCGTGCAGCAGAATATGGTCGGTGATGATCACGAAGTCTCCCTGTCGGAGATCTTCCCGCACAGCGCCGGCGGAGTTCGTGAGCAATACTCTTCGCACTCCCAGCGCGCTGGCAGCCTTCAGGGGTGCCGCAACAGTCTCATACGAGCGGGCCTCATAATAATGGTGGCGCCCGACCATAACCAACACATTCTCCTCTCCCCTCCTCACCAGGGAGAGTTCCCCGTCATGGCCTTCTACACCCGGTGGAGCCCATCCCGGGATATCCGCATACGGTATCGTTATCTCCGTTTCACCCTCCCAGGGATTCCTCTGACCGCTGCCAAACGTTACCAGCAGATCCGCGCTCTCGATTCCCGCGTTCCGCAGCGCTTCAACAGCCTCCACCACGGCTTCCGGGGATGGACCGATCATTTTCGCGAACGTTGCGAGGCTGCCTCCATCGTCCCCAGATAGAATGGGAGGGTCTGCAGGATATCCTCACCTCCGGTGAGGAGCACTTCGGCTCCCAGTCTGAAGAGATGTTCCGGCGCTGCCCGATCTGAACCGGTAATGAGTTCCATGTCATCGGGCAGATCATGGTCAAGACCGGTAAGGAATGATCCGACGCCGGGACCTGCCAGGCGACATGGTCGCGGGACGAGCCCGGGGATGGCCTCGGCGGGCGCGATCTGGAGCAGAACCCCATCTTCACCCAGCTCGACGACGTCTTCCGCCATCGCCAGGTGGACTCCTCTCTTCTCACTTCCTGTTCCCCGCCTGAGCGGTCTGGTCTCTTCCTGGAAATAGGTCACCCAGGCGGTCCCCCGGCTTCGGGCGTCGTAACAGACACAGAGCGAGACGGCATCGGTTCTGTACTGGTCGGCAAACGCGCAGAAGGAGGGAACCGTGGCGACCGGAATCCCCAGTGATTCCGAGAGGCCCTGCGCCAGGGCGTACCCGACCCTCAATCCGGTATAAGAACCCGGTCCGCGGCTGATGACGAGACCGGTGATGCGGGTGATATCCCCATCGGCTTCTTCGAGCATTTCGAGCGCGCCCGTCAGCAGCAGGGAAGCCCCACCCTCTTTGCGAGGGTATTCACGTTGTCCCATGAGCGGCTCTCCCTCGGAGCGGGCGAGGGCAACCACCGCGGTGGTCGTGGATGTATCGAACAACAGCAGCATTACGCGATCTCCCGTTTCCCATGAGCCTGCCGGAGAAACCGACGACAAGATCCTAGTGTGCGTCTGCCCACGTCTTCCCCCACTGTGCATCAACCACGATGGGTACGTTCAGTTCCAAGGCTCCTTCCATCATCTCCACAACCACCCTGCGAACCTCCTCAACCTGATCTTCATCCACTTCGAATACCAGTTCGTCATGGACCTGAATGAGCATATCCGCCGCCACCGACTCCTTCCAGATCCACTCCTGAATGGCGATCATCGCCTTCTTGATCATATCCGCAGCCGAGCCCTGGATCGGCATGTTCACCGCGGTGCGTTCGGCGAAGGCCCTGATCCGGGGGGCAGTGGATTCGAGTTCCGGCATGTAACGTCGCCGGTTCAGCAGGGTGGTCACATAGCCGTTTTTCCGGGCCGCTTCCTTCGTCTCCTCGATGTAGCGCGCAACACCGCTGAATCGTTCGAAGTAGTTCTCGATGAACTCCTTCGCTTCCGCCGACGGAATCGCGAGCTGCTTGCCGAGACTGACACTCCCCATCCCGTACATCACACCGAAATTGACGGTCTTGGCCTGGCGGCGCTGAATGTCGGTGACCTCGTCGACGGGAGCGTTGAGAATCGCCGCCGCGGTGGTCGTGTGGATGTCCTCCCCGTTCCGGAAGGCATCTATCAGGCGCTCATCTCCGGAGAGATGGGCCATGATCCGCAACTCGATCTGACTGTAGTCGGCTGAAAGCAGCACGCGCCCTTCGGGCGCGATGAACGCCTGCCTGATCCTCCGCCCTTCCTCCGTACGGATAGGAATGTTCTGCAGATTCGGTTCCGAGGAGGAGAGTCTGCCGGTCGCGGCGACCGTCTGATTGAAAGAGGTATGGATCCTTCCGGTATCGGGATTCACCAGTCTTGGAAGCGCCTCGATATAGGTTGAGACCAGCTTCCCGAGGACGCGATAGTCGAGGATTCTGCGAGCAATCGGATGTTCCGGGATCAATCCCTCGAGCACCTCCGAATCAGTCGAATACCCCGTCTTGGTCTTCTTGCCGCGTGGAAGTCCCAGTTTCTCGAACAGGATCTCCTGGAGCTGCTGCGGAGAGTTGAGATTGAACTCCTCTCCGGCGAGTTTGTAGATCTCACCCGTCAACTGGTCGAGCTCACCCTGGAACTCTTCTCTGAGGTCGGAGAGGAGCTCGAGGTCGACCAGTACTCCCCGTGCCTCCATCTCAACGAGGACCGGAATGAGCGGTACTTCCGTTTCGTCCATCAGCGACCGAAGTTCCAGCGCTTCAAGCTGAGGGGCCATTTCTTCCAGCAGTCCGAGGGTCACATCGACATCTTCACAGGCATAGTCGCATGCCTCGGAGATTCCCACTTCGGCGAACGACTTCTGGTTCTTCCCCTTCCCGATGAGGCTTGAGATCGGGATCGTCTGATGCGAGAGGTACTCAAGGGCCAGGGCATCGAGTCCGTGCCGGCGCCGTGACGGATTCAGCAGGTATGAAGCCACCATGGTGTCGCAGACGATGCCGTCCAGCCGGATACCCTCGTTGCGCAGTACCAGCGCGTCGTACTTGATGTTGTGTCCCACCTTCGGAACCGAGTCGTCCTCCAGGAAGCTCGCGAGTCTGCTCAACGCCTCATCTTCAGGCAGGTTCCCCTTCTCTTCGTGCCGCAGCGGGATGTACCAGCCCCTGCCCCGTTCCACCGCGAGACTCACACCTACCAGGCGGGCCGTAAGAGGATTCAGACCGGTGGTCTCGGTATCCACCGCGACAATTTCCGCTTCGCGGCATAGCTCAAGGACCTCCTCGAGCGAGTCAATGGTATCAACGAGCCGGTAGTCCCGTTCCGTGGAGTCCGGGCCCGGTTCATCACTCTCGTGCAGAAGATTGTCCAGAAGACCGGAAAATTCGAGCTCCCCGAACAGTTTGGCCATCACCGGGAAATTGAAACCGGAGAAGAAAAGATCATCGATGGAGAGGTCGAGAGGGACTTCGGTATCGATGGTCACGAGTTCCTTGCTCAGCAGTGCCTGTTCGGCATACTCGATGAGGTTCTCCCTGACCCGTCTCTGCGGTATCTCATCGGCGTGTTTGAGTACCTCTTCCACCGATCCATATTCAAGCACCAGCCTCTGGGCGGTTTTCTCGCCCACCTGCGGCACGCCGGGGACGTTATCCGAGGAATCACCCATCAATCCGAGGATATCGATCGTCTGGGAAGGTTCGATACCATACCGCTCCCTGACATCCTCGGCAGTGAAGGGAGCATAATCCTCACCCCGCCTGCCCGGTCGCAGCATGTGAATGTGGTCACCGAGGCACTGCATGAAATCCTTGTCGCTGGTCACCAGATAGACGTCGAGTCCCGCCCCTTCTCCCAGCCTCGCCAGGGTCCCCATGACATCGTCAGCCTCATATCCCGGGATCTCAAGGATGGGAATCGACATCGATTCCACGATCTGGTGAACCCGGGGCAGGCTCCGGGCGAGGTCCTCCGGCATCTTCTCCCGTGTGGCCTTGTACTCCTCATACCGGTCATGTCGAAAGGTCTTGCCCGGCGCGTCGAAGATCACGGCCAGGTGGGTCGGCTCGTGCTGCCTGATCAATTTCAACAGTGAGGTCGTAAAGGCAAATGGGGCGCTCGTATTCTCGCCCTTCGAATTGATGAGGGGATTCTTGATGAACGCGAAATAGCCCCGGTAGGCAAGCGCTGTGCCGTCCACCAGGAAGAGAGTAGAGCGGGCTGGCATGATCCTGAAACTATCAATCAGCCAGCAGGGGGTCAACGTCACAGAGGATGAAGGTGTAAAAAGGCCCATTTGCATATTAAGATAGATGTGTTCACCACCAACCGGTCGGAACGGAGAGGGCTCTGGGTCACCTTGCAGGGAATCCGGCAGACTGACGCCGGGATCGAGGAAAAGAGCCGTTTTCGGACGGGAACCATTCGAAAAGGAATATAGCTGATGAAATCACATCGTCTGATTGCGGGTCTCCTGCTGGTCCCGGCAATGGTTCTGGCATTCCAGAGTGCCGCGCTCTCCCAGGACGAGGGCGGCGGCATGCTCAGCGGCTTCAACTGGCGCCAGGTCGGGCCGGCGAACATGTCGGGACGAGTCTCCGACATCGCGATACCACCGGGAGGCGAGGCCTCGACGATTTACGTGGGCGCCGCGGCCGGCGGCGTCTGGAAGACGGTGAACAACGGCGTCACCTGGAAACAGGTCTTCGAGGGCGGCAAGACCGCCGCGGTAGGAGATATCGCGATCGCGCCCTCTGATCCGAATGTCGTGTATGTCGGGATGGGCGAACCCCACTCCCGGAACTCGATCAGCTGGGGAGACGGGATGTGGCGTTCGACCGACGGTGGCGAAACGTGGAACCATGTGGGGCTTGAATACACGTATCACATCGGGCGGATCATCGTCGATCCGCGTGATCCGATGGTGGTCTATGTTGCCGCGCTCGGAAACCTGTGGGACCGTACAAAGGGGGACCGGGGTCTGTACAAGTCAGAGGATGGCGGTGATCACTGGCGGAGGCTGAAGGGGTTCGACGACGGCACGGGATTCTACGATGTCGTCCTCGATCCTGAAAATCCCGACGTGGTCTGGGCGACCTCCTGGGAGCGGGAGCGCCAGCCGTGGGTGTTCCTCAGCGGCGGCGGTCCCAACAACGGCATCTGGAAATCGATCGACGCAGGTGAAACATGGACCCGTATCGAGGGTGGAGGATTGCCACCCTCCGACCAGAACGGTAAAAGCAGTCTCGAGATATTCCCCGGGGATCCCGATCTCATCTACGCCCGGATCGAAAATTTCGCTGATGATACGAACGCGCCGGAGCAGACCGGCGGGCAGCAGCGGGGCGGACGGGGAGGATCGAGGAACATGAGCGGCACGTACATGAGCCGTGACGGGGGGGATTCGTGGAAACGTGTCGACCGGCGAAACAGCCGTCCCTTCTACTACTGCCAGCTCCGGATCGACCCGGCCGATCCCAATACGGTGTATCTGCTCGAGACCTCCTGTTACAGGATGGATGTCGAGGAAGCCATGAAATGGGTCGACAATTTCGAGCGGCCCAGTGATCCGGGTGAGACACGCGGAGTTGTCAACATCACCGGGAACCATCACGTCGACTTCCACGCCATGTGGATCGATCCCACCAATCCCGATCACCTGGTTGTCGGTTCAGATGGCGGAATCTCCATCTCCTGGGACCAGGGAGCCACCTGGGACTTCTGCGACAACCTCGCACTGGGGCAGTTCTACGCCATCGGGTACGACATGGCCCAGCCCTACAACGTCTACGGCGGCCTGCAGGACAACGGCACCTGGGGCGGTCCGAGCCGTTCGCTATACCAGAACGGCATCATGAACCGTGACTGGGAATTCTTCGTGGGCGGTGACGGGTTCCACGTGCAGATCGACCCGGAAGATCCCGACCTCATCCTGTATGCCGAGAGCCAGGGCGGAGCCATCACGCGCTTCAACCGCGCAACCGGACAATCGCAGTCGATCCGGCCGAGAGCCCCACGTCGCCAGACGCAGAACATCTCCACCGAGCAGCAACGCTTCATGCGGCAGAGCGGCGGGACGAACATCTCCCCGGCACCCGAGCCGGGAACGCAGTACCGCTTCAACTGGAGCGCGCCGATCGTGCTCTCCCCGCACAATCCCCGGACCATCTATTTCGGCGGAAACGTCCTCTTCAAAAGTGTGAACCGGGGAGACACCTGGTCGGTGATCAGTCCCGATCTCACCACTGCCGATACCACCAAGATCAACGCCCGGAACCGTGGGGACATGTCGACCGGCGCGGAGAACCACTGCAACATCATCACGATCGGTGAGTCACCCCTCATCCCGGGTCTGGTCTGGGTCGGAACCGATGACGGGCTCGTCCACATCACCAGGGACGGCGGCGGCACCTGGACAGATGTCACCGGCAACTTCCAGGGTGTGCCGGACGACACGTGGGTCAGTCGCGTGCGGCCGAGCGGTTTCGAGACGGGACGCTGCTACGTGACCTTCGACGGCCACCGGACGGGAAACTTCGCCACCTACGTCTTCCGCACCGAGGATTACGGCCAGACCTGGAAGAAACTGGGCGGAGGTCTGCCGAGTGACGATCCGGTGTACGTGGTCACCGAGGACCCGGTGAACCCCGACCTCGTCTGGGTCGGAACCGAGCGGGGCGTATACATCTCCCTCGATCGGGGAGAGACGTGGGAACCATTCAGCAACGACCTGCCGATCGTCCCGGTTCACGACATTGTGGTCCATCCGCGCGATCACGACCTCATCATAAGCACCCATGGGCTGAGCATCTGGATCCTGGACGATATCACCCCACTCCAGGGGCTCACCTCCGAAACGAGGGAAGAGGACTTCGCCCTCCTGGACATAAAAGACGTGATCTCATGGAATACCCGGTACGAGCAGGCCAGCCGCGGTGACAAGGTGTTCACAGGCCGGAACCCCGTCAGCGGGTTCAGGGTCGGATACTGGGTTGGCACATCGGCCGAGAAGGTGGAGATCGTCATCGAGTCGATCGACGGCACCGAGATGCGCCGTATCGAGGGCAGTGGTGAAGAGGGATTCCAGATGATCGATATCCCCCTGCGTCCATCGTTTGGCCGTCGAGGAGCGGGCGGGCGGTTCCAGCGCCCCGAACCGGGCGCTGCCCAGGTGAGAGCGCTCGGGGTCGGCAGCTATCGGATGACGGTGACCTGCGGTGATGAGACCGCCACAAAGATCATCACGGTACTTCCCGATCCGAGGTCATCCGGAAACGACTAGTGTCATGTCAGGTGACAAACGTCGGCACCGAGAGTGCTGCCGGGCCCGGCCTGCAAGGCGCGGCGACGAGGCATAGCGGTGGCTATGGCGAGGAGGCGGAACGCAGCAGATCGGGATTCGGCGCCGCTCGAATGCGACGGTTGTTGCTTGACAGGGCACTAGTGTCATGTCAGGTGACAAACGTCGGCATCGAGAGTGACGCCGGGCCCATCCCGGGAAGGCATTTCTTCCCGGGACGGCCTCCTGGTCGAAAGGCGATCATGAAACTGCGGATTCTGCCATCCTCACTCTTCCTCCTCATTGCGTTCCTGACGGCGCAGGCATCCTCCTGCGGCATCATCGACCCCGCTCCCGGTCCCGACGACCCTCTGCCTCTCCTCCGACTCAATCCGGAGATGCTGGTAAGCAGCGTTGTGCAGGCCTCCACGCCCGACAGTTCCGGCAGTGACAGTATCGCGCACATGCGTTTCGATCTCACGTCAGAGGCGATAGATGCGGTTGAAAACGGCGCGATCGTGGAACTGGCGCTCAGGGTGCCGGACGGCCAGGTCTTTGAACTCACCGGCTGGGCAACGGACGGTCTCACCCTGGTACCCCTCGAAGCCGATCGCGCAACCGCCGGTTCCGACTCCAACGATTACTGGTGGCGGAGAGCCTGGATCGATCCCTCCCCTGGTCAGCAGATCGTCACCGCTGATGGCAAGGTGCGAATTCGCGTAACCCCGATACCCGATCCTGGTCAGGTCGTCCTGAGGATAGTCGAAATCTCGACCCGGCTCAGGATCACTCTCTCAGCCGGACGTGTTCTGGCAGCGTCGGGGAACTCCCTGCTCCTCCAGAATGATGCCGAGGGGCGACTGATCCGCCGAAACGTGCAGGGTGATGAACTGGGTCGTATTGTCTCGATCGCGGCTCCACCGAGCCTCTGTCATCTTGATTCCTGGCACTACGGAGTTGACGAGAGAGAGCTGCGGTTTCTGCCACCTGCCGGAGGAGCGTGGCAGCGCCTGGCCACACTGCCCTGGGAAAATACGTACAGCTACGCGCTCACGGCCGATGGGACCGACCTGTACCTCATACGGCGTCCACTTCAGACAAGCAGTGAGGAGTATCATGTGCTCTACCGGCTGTCAGCCGGAGTGCTGCGTACTACATCCAGTTTCTCCTCGGCTCTGCTCGATTCCACGGTCCTCGAACGGAATGGTCTGCTGGGGGGAGGGACATCGGGACTGGCCTACTGGACGGGTGAACGCCAACTGGTTGTGCCGGGAAGACAGGAGGATCAGTTCGGACTGGTTACCTTTACGCGCGCGGGTCGATTCCGGAAGTTCATTCCGCTGCCCTTCATTGAGGGGGGAATCGGTTTTTCGTTCGTTGAGGATTATCTCTTCGTGACCCGGGGAAATCCCACGCTTGAAGCCCTGCGGTGGGAAGGACCGTTCACCCCAGCCGTCCCGTCTGACTGGCTTCTCTACCGCTGGCCCGCTCCCTGACCATCATCGATTGGCTCGTCCCCGAGCGATTGGCTTTTGATATTCAACAGCAGTTCAAAACGGGAACGCAGGGCCTCCAGTTCGGCGCAGATCGCCGCCAGCTCCTTCTTCGCGGGCAGTTCTATACGGAAGTAGGACATCCCGCCGAGCAGCGTGTCGGCTTTATTCCGCACCCGGTTCAGGAGTTCGCTGATCGTTTCGCGATCGGCCCACTCCGGTGTGAACTCGAGGACCATCGGGTCCCTGGACCTGGAATGAACGGTGGGAAAGAAGAAATCGAGGAGGAAGGTTACATGCAGCATGAAGGACTCAAGGAACGCGTCGAAGTCGACCTCCCCCACCCGGCTGTCGTGCGCTGAGAGATAATCGGATGTCTCCCTGACCACGCGCATCTCATACTCGAGATGACCGCGGATCTGGTCCACATCCTCCTGCGTCCGCGGTTCAGCACTGGATACCGGCATGGCCGGACTATGGCGCCGGTTCTCCCTGCGTCGGTCGACCAGACGCTGGTCGTTCTTCCTTCTATCTTTACTGCGTCTGTCCAGAGACATCAGAATTCCCTTTCCCGTGTCGGTCTATCGAAGGGATACCTCATAATGTAATGTCCTGGCCCACCAAAATACAATGTACCCGTTCATAGTGCCGCGATGAGCCGCTGCATGTCCTCTGGCGGCTCGGAGAACAGGGTGATCTCTTTTCCGCTGACCGGATGAGTGAACGAGAGTTCGGTGGCATGCAGTGCCTGCCGGTCGATCATCTTCAGCAGCGTCCTGGCCTGTTTCCCACGATCGGCTCGCATCCCCCTGATCGCTTTTTCCCGTCCTCCATAAACAGAATCCCCGACAACCGGGTGACCGATAAAGGAGAGATGAACCCGAATCTGGTGCGTTCGCCCTGTTTCGAGATCGCATCTCACCACCGACGCGAGGTCGAAGCTGGATTGAACAGTGTAGCGGGTAACGGCCCGGCGTGCTCCCGTCGGGATTCCTTCAGGCAACTCTTCACCCTCCTGACCTGTCAGGTCGTGATCCGCAGGCTCGTTTCCGGAAGCATGTTCATCCTCATATTCATATTCCATCGTCTCCGGAATCAGACCCGTTTCTCCCGGCCTGCCCCACCGCTTTTCCAGGGGCTGGGGACGCTCCACATATGAAGCCATCTTCTTTCGATCGCCACGGCTCCGTCCGATCCACGACCGGATCGTCCCTTTCTCCGGATCGGGAGTCCTCCAGACGACGGCCCGGTAGACCCGACGGATCTCCCGTTCCTTCATCGCGCCGGCAAGACCGATGTGGGCCTGCTGACTCTTGGCGACCACAATCAGTCCCGATGTGTCCTTGTCGAGGCGATGCACGAGGCCGGGACGCAACACGCCACCTATTCCCGACAGATCGTCACAGTGATAAAGGAGCGCGTTGATCAGGGTACCGGAGTGATGTCCCGGAGCGGGGTGCACCACCAGTCCCGATGGTTTGTCCACGACGATCAGGTGCTCATCTTCGAAGTGGATGTCGAGCGGGATCGCCTCCGGTTCAAGCGATGGTTCATCCGGCGGCGGGACTGACAGTACGATCTGCTGGCCGGGAAGCGCGGGGCGGCTGCCCTTGATTCTCTGTCCGCCGATGGTGATCGCTTCTTCCCTGATCAGCGCCTCGATCCGGGACCGGGAAAGATCATCAAACTGTCTGCCGAGAAAATGGTCGAGTCGTTCCTTCTCACCCAGGGGAGTTGTCTGCAATCCCGGCTCTGATGTTACCGTGAGCTCGCGCCGATCAGGAGTCGAGTTGTGCATCCCGTTGGTCCGGTTCACCGATAACAATGAAGTAGAGCATCAGCAGGGTTACCCCGACACTGACTCCCATGTCGGCGACATTGAAGATGGGCCAGACGACACGCGAGGAGAGCCCTACATGGATGAAGTCGACGACATCTCCGAAGCGAACCCTGTCGACGAGGTTGCCGAGAGCTCCGGCCAGAATCATCGCGAGAGCGATCCGCGGCCAGTATTCTCTCTTCGGCAACCGGATCATGTACCAGGCGATGACCAGTGATGCCACGACACCGAAGATCACGTTGAACCAGCTCGGCACCAGATCGAGTCCGAAGGCGGAGGCCGGATTGCGGATATAGGTCAGCTGGAGAAGATCTCCGATGAGCGGAATGCTCTGGTTCGGTGTCATCGAAACCGTAATCAGCGCCTTGGTCACCTGGTCTGTCAGCAGGATGAAAGCAGCGAGGCCGAATCCCCACATCAGATCTATTGATCCTTGCGAGCGTCGTCGCTGGTCTTGCACGATATGCAGAGACGGCAGTGGGGGACCGCCCCGAGCCGGTCGTCCGAGATCGGTTTGTGACACTCTTCGCAGTAGCCGTAGGTGCCGTCTTCTATCCGCTCAAGGGCCTGGTTCAGGTGGTAGAGAAATCGACCCTCACGCGAGGCCCAGAGGAAGGCCTTCTCCCGCTCCATCGCATCGGTACCCTGGTCGGCCATGTGGTATGAATATGAGGAGATGTCTCCGGTGGATTCGGTGATGGTGGAGGCCATGGTTGAATCCTCGAGATAATCGAGTTCCTTTATCAGTGTTACGCGCTTCTCCTGGATCAGCTTGCGATACTTGTCCAGTCTCGCTTTCGAAAAACGCCTGGGCATCCGTTCTACTCCTTCACCTGCACCTTTACCTGCACCTTTACCTGCACCTGTACCCCCGACAATCTGCCCTTGTTCTCATGCCTTCACTATGGAAATCGTAACAGATTCCTCATCGATGCTCCAATCCACCTGATGATCGGATTCGTCGAGCAAGCCCTTCTGCATTTCAACGGCCAGAGCCTCCCCGGTAATGTAACCGGCATGGGCCTCAATGGCCGTTTCCAGCTTCGGTGAGGCCTGATACCCGAGCCTGATCCGGTCGGTTACTTCATATCCGATCTGACGTCTGAAGTTCTGAACCCGGGTGGTGAACTCCCGTGCCAGCCCCTCCTGGATCAACGCCTCATCGAGACGGGAATCAACCGCCACGGTGACCTCTCCTTCACGCTCAACCACGAGCCCTTCCGGTTCGGCCTCCTCGAGGATCACATCCCCCGGTTCGATTATGATCTCTTCTCCATCGAGGGTCAGTCGCGCGTCCTCGCCCTCCTGCAGTATGCGCAGATCATGCTGGCTCATCGACCTGATCGCTTCAGCGACCCGGTTTACCTCACCGCCGTGTTTCGGCCCGAGTGAAGAGAAACGGGGTTGAGCCTGAAGAACCATGAACGATGAGGATGATCCCACCGATTCCACCTGTTTGACGTTCATCTCTTCGAGGATGAGGGTCTTCAGCTGGTGGAGGGCCTCCTCCTGCCCTGGTGAGCTGGTCACCACTTTCATGACCGACAGCGGCTGCCGAACTTTGAGGCCGGCCCGGTTCCTGGCGGCCCTGCCCAGCGCGACGACCTCTCTTACGAAATCCATCTGTTCTTCCAGCTGTTTGTCGATCAGCGAGGTGTCACCGGCCGGATAGTCGCTCATATGAACGCTCTCCGCGGCCCCCTCCCGCCACGCCTGGAGGTTCCGCCACAGTTCCTCGCTGGTGAAGGGAACAAACGGCGCCAGAAGCCCTGCGAGAGTGATCAGCACCTCATGGAGGGTCTGGTAGGCAGCTGCTTTGTCCGGCCCCGGTTCGCCTTTCCAGAACCTGCGCCGGGAGCGTCGCACATACCAGTTCGAGAGATCCTCGATCACGAAATGCTGGATAGCGCGTGCGGCGCGTGTGATTTCAAAGGCACCGAGGTGGAGCCGTACGAGCCGCGTGGTACTGTGCAGTCGGGAGAGCACCCATCGATCGAGAGAGGACATGGATTCAACGGGGATCGTGTCTGATCCCTCGGGTGAGTACCCATCCACGTTCGCGTAGAGAACGAAGAAGGCATGGGTGTTATGAAGCGTGCCGAAGAACTTGCGGCTGACTTCCGCGATCCCCTCCTCGTCGAATTTCGTGGGCGCCCACGGCGGGCTGTTCGTGATGATATACCAGCGCAGGGGATCGACACCCCACTTCTCGATCACATCCCATGGATCGACGGTGTTCCCCTTGCTCTTTGACATCTTCCGGCCATCCTTGTCGAGGACCAGCTCCTGCACCAGGCAGTGCCGGAAGGAAGGACGGTCGGTGAGGAAGGCGGAAATGACGAGAAGGCTGTAGAACCAGCCCCTGGTCTGATCCACACCTTCACTGATGAAATCGGCCGGGTACTGCTTCTCGAACAGATCCTGGTTCTCAAACGGATAGTGCCACTGGGCAAAGGGCATGGCACCCGAGTCGAACCAGCAATCGATTACTTCCGGAGTGCGTATCATCACTCCCCCGCTACATGCCTTGCATTGCCACTGGATGTCATCCACGAACGGCTTGTGCAGATCGAGTTCGGCAGGGAGTCCCCCCCCGGCCCGCTCTCTCAGCTCCTCGATCGAACCGATGCACTCGATTGCTCCGCACTCTTCCCGGTCGCAAACCCAGATCGGCAACGGTGTGCCCCAGTACCGGTTACGAGAGAGCGCCCAGTCCTGGTTGTTCTCAAGCCACTCTCCCATCCGGCCCGACCCGATCTCCGGCGGTATCCAGTTGATCTCCCGGTTTGCCGAGAGGAGTTTCTCCTTGATCGCGGTGGTCCGGATGTACCACGAGGGTTGAGCCATATAGAGGAGTGGTGATTCACAGCGCCAGCAGAATGGATAGGTATGGTTCTCCACACCCGCGGCGAAGAGCAGGCCCCTCTCCGCCAGATCCCTGATGATGCCCGGGTCGGCTTCTTTCACGAACACGCCCGCCCACTTTTCGACCTCCGGCTTGAACTTTCCCTCATCATCAACCGGTTCAACGATCGGCATGCCCTCACGCTTACCGGTGTTGTAATCATCCTCACCATAGGCGGGTGAAGAGTGAACGAGTCCGGTCCCGTCCTCATCGGTCACATACTCGTCTGTCAAGACCACGTTCGTGACGGATTCGTCCATCTCCATCCAGGTAAACGGACGCTGATACCGGATCCCGGCAAGCTCACTGCCCGTGAACCGTGAGACCTCTCGAACTCCATCGTGATATTCCGCCGCTTCAGGGTCGCCGAAGAGATGGAGCGCCCTTCTTTCGGCCAGGATGAGCCGTTCCCGGTCGCCCGGTTCCATCGAGGCATCGTGGATCTCACGGTGGTAATCCTCTCCGTAGAGATCGTCGAGTGATCGATGGAGATGAGGCCTGACAGCGTCAACTTCCAGTTCCACGTAGGTCAGGTCGGCATGGGCCACCGCAAAGGTGTTGCTTATCACCGTCCACGGCGTGGTGGTCCAGACCAGGAGGCTGCGCGCCATCTCATCCGGTTTTTCTGCGAACAGTTCTGCGGAGGCCTCATCCTCTCGTATCGGAAAACGGACGTGTATCGACGGGTCGTCGGCATCGCGGTATCCCAGCGAGACCTCGTGGCTCGACAGGGGCGTACCGCATCTCGGGCAGTAGGGCAGTATCCGATGGCCCCGATAGATCAGATCTTTCTGGTAGAAGCGGGAGATTATCCACCAGACGCTCTCGATATACTGGGGAGTGAAGGTGAAATAGGGATCATCAAGATCGAGCCAGAAGGCGATCCGCTCTGTGAGCCTGCGCCAGTCCTCCTCGTATCGCCGGACCGAGGCACGGCATTTCTCGTTGAATTCGGCGATCCCGTATTTTTCAATATCTTCCTTGTGATTCAGACCGAGCTGTTTCTCGACTTCGATCTCGACCGGAAGACCGTGAGTGTCCCAGCCCGCTTTCCGGAGAACCCGGTACCCCTCCATCGTCTTCAACCGGCAGATCAGATCCTTGAACGTCCGGCTCTGCACGTGGTGGACTCCAGGCAACCCGTTGGCGGTCGGTGGTCCCTCGAAGAAAACGTAATCGGGAGCTCCATCCCGCAGTTCGAGGGTCCGCGCAAAGATGTCGTGTTCACGCCACCACTCGAGGATCACCTCCTCGCGCGCCGACGAGTGGTTGAGGTCCTCGACGGGTCTGAACGGCGTATTGCTCTTTCGGTCAGTCGTGCTCATAAGCTCGTCACTTCAGTATTCAGAGTTCTGCTGTCAGATTCTTCACCAGACGGGTCATCAGCCGCCGCGCTTCAGCCAGGTTCGCGCCGTACTCCTGCGCAGATCCCGTTCCGGAACCCTCATCAGGACCGGAATCAGTGATCGCAGAAATGGCCAGGACCTCCCTGCCCAGGTGAACGGCGGCCGTGACCTCATGCACTACGCCTGCGCCAACCGCATCGGCGCCCAGAGTGCTCAGACGCTCCCGCTCGGTTCCGGACATCGATCCCGGGTCGATCACCGCAGCATAGACTCCGTCGTGAAGGGGGATACGTTCTGTAATACCGGACCTTCTGGCAAGTCTGATTAACCGGGAGCTGTATGCAGCAGACATATCGGGGAACCGTGGACCGAGACGATCATCGTTAGGTCCGATCAACGGATTGTTGCCGGTGAGGTTGATGTGATCGGTAACGAGCATCACGGATCCCGGTTCGAGAGAATCGCTGAGTCCGCTTGCCCGATCACACACGATCAGGACGGAGATCCCGATCGCGCCCAGAAGCCGTACGGGAAACGCGGCATCCGCCGGAGTCGATCCCTGCCATTCTGACGGTATCGCGTGGGCGGCTGCGACAGGCCTGCCTGCCAGGGTGCCCAGGGTGAGTCCGCTCCCTTCGCGCCCACAGGGAGCATGCGGGATATCTGCCCAGGGAACAAAGGATCCCACTTCGATCCCGCGGGTCAGTTCTTCAAGTTCCCTGCCGATCACAATACCCGCGACAGGCGCGGGACCAGCCGGGATCCCGAGGAAGGAGACAGCCTCCCTGAGCCGGTCATAGAGGCCGGTCACAGAGTCTTCCTTCCATCGTAGATCAGAACCCCCTGTTTTCTTCCTCGTCCTCTCCCTTCCCCTCCCCATCTTCGATGTCTATCGGACCGATCTCATCAATCTCGATGTCTGCGGGGTTGATCTCATCAACGATTTCGAGCAGGGAATCGGGTTCGCTCTCTTTATCGACTGTCAGCGGTTCCGACTCTCCGGCCATGGCTACCCGCTCACGGGCAGCCGCGGTGAGTTCCTCAAGCCGCTCCTCAAAGAGATCGAGCGTTGCGTCGGGGGTTTCTTCCTCCATCTCCACGAGTTTCAGCATGTCGAGCTGGGCCTGGACGAGCATCCGGAGACGGGTGACGTAGGAATCCCGCATTCCTCTCAATTTTGCCAGTTCCTTCTTTATATCCCTGATCGAACGATGGGCGTCTTCGATCCAGTTCCCGGCCCGCACTTCCGCTTCCTTGAGGATGAGGTCGGCCTCACGGATCGCCGATTCCCGTTTCTCCTCGGCTACCCGCTGAACCGTCACGAGGGTCTCCCTCATGGTGGCTTCCATCTGCTGATACTCGGTAAGCCGGTCCTTCAGGGATGCGGCCTCAGCCTTCGCCTTCTGGGCTGTACTGATCAGTTCCTCCATCTCTTCGGAGACCATGACCATGAAGGTATCCACCTCATCGATATCATAGCCCCGCATGGCCCTGCGGAACTCCTGTTTCCGAATGTCGATCGGGGTAATCCGCACTGTCGAGTCCTCCTTTGAGATGATCCGCGAATCGCTATCTCATCCGCAATCCGACGTCGATCAGACTCTGGAATATCGCGCCGTTCAGGAACCAGAGCACCAGAATGATGAGGAACGGCGTGAAATCAATCCCGGTATTCCACAACGCCTGCGGCATGACCTTCCGAACCCTCTCATAGACGGGGTCGGTGAGTCCCCTGAGGATCCGTACCGCGGGGTGCCACGGATGGACCGGGAACCAGGTGATCACGGCCGAGGCGATCACCACCAGCATATACAATCCGGTAACGGTTTTCAGCAGGCTGCCGGTTGCCACCAGAAAATTACTGAGAACGATCACGATCTTACCCTCTCGGGCCGAACAGGACTGATCCCAGACGCACGATGGTAGCGCCTTCAGCTACGGCCCATTCAAAGTCACCGCTCATCCCCATCGAGAGCTCATGCATCTTCACACCGGGAATATCCCACTCCCGGACCTCTTCAAGCAAGCGGCGCAGTCTGACAAATGCGGGGCGCACGATTGTCTCACGGGAATCGAACGGTCCGATGGTCATCAAGCCCCGCATAGTGATCCGATCCAGCCCCGAGACGGCTTCCAGAAGCGGTCGCAGATCATCTGGCGGAACGCCGAATTTGCTCTCCTCACCCGAGGTGTTCACTTCCAGAAATACCGGAATGTTCCGCTGCTCGATCTCGGCCCGCTGCTGGATAGCTGAGGCAATCCGTTCGGAGTCGACGCTCTGGATACAATCGAACCACCGTACAGCGTATCGCGCCTTGTTCGTCTGGAGGTGTCCGACCAGGTGCCAGACGGCCGCGTCACGGCCCAGTTCCTCTATCTTCTGACACGCCTCCTGAATACGGTTCTCACCGATCCCGTCGATGCCGGCCCGGATAGCGGCCGAGATGAGTGAGGCCGGCAGGGTCTTGGTTATTCCGACGATGCTCACTTCAGACGGATCCCGGCCCGCCTCCCCGGCTGCCCGGGCGATTCGTTCCCGAACCTCTTCCAGCCGTGAGGGGATGCCCTTTATCCGGGTCTCCAGATCCACGTTCAGAACTCCAGCCCGGCATCGTTGGCCAGGTCAAGCAGTCTCAGGAACATCAGTTTCGCCACATCCTCCATGACAGCTCTTTTTCGAGAAGGTGATATGTTGACCGGTCCAGTACCCTGTCACCTGACATGACACTAGTGTATCTCCGCAGCAGGGTACTTCGAAACCTGTAATCAGCCGAAAAATGGCAGTCCGGCGATACGGCAGGCTCCCCGACGGTAGCCGTCCGGGAACAGCTCCCGGAATTCTTCCAGGTCGAGATCGTTCTCTCTGCAGGTCTCAATAATGGTGGGGATGTTCTTCATCCTGGCATAGAAATCACGCAGGTAGGCGATGATTTCCAGATGCCGTTCGGTCAGGCCCTGCGACAGTTTCCATTCACGGATGATCAGATGTGCGAATCGTTTGTTCCACTGGTCGAAATCTTCCAGGAACCCGTGAGAGGTGAGCTTGAATTCTTCCAGGAGGAGTGTGGATGTCTCGTATGTGAGCCAGATGTTCGTCTGGTACATGAAATCGTAGTTGATCCCGGCGATCCTGCATGCTCCCCGATGATAGCCGGTTGGAAAAAGGAACCTCAGATCGCTCAGCCTGAGACTGTTGTCAGCACAGGCAAGCACCACCACAGGCACCGTCTCCTCTTCCAGGAACTTCTTCCTGAGGTACCTGATTAAACTCCAGTGTTCATCAGTCAGTCCTCCAAAGATGCCCTGCATCACGGCCATGCCCTCGGCGAACACCTCATCCCACTGATCGGACGGATCGAGAAAACCGTACTTATCCAGGGTATAGGTCTGGTTATCTCCGAAGGTCACGGATTCTGGTTCAGGATTGGCCACAATACTGCCCCGGTATGTGATCTATACTGCTCAATGCTCGTGTCTTCGAGCTGAAGATGGCGGATGCGGAACCGGTTTACTCGTAGCTGGTCCGTTCCGCAGCCTTCCCGTTGATTTTGATGGCTCTTGAGAGCATGTCATGCACCCCGCCGACAGCATAGTCTTCGTTGTGATACTCAACGAGCTGCATGAACTGCCTCTTGCAGTTGGAGCAGGCTGTCGCCAGGTATTTGGCCCCGGTCGCGCGTACCTGCTCGATCTTCTTCTTGCCGGAGACGTTCATCCTGAATTCCTGGATATCATCCATGGCCGAGAGACCGCCACCACCTCCGCAACACCAGTTATCAGAGCGGTTCGGGTGCATTTCACGGAAATCCATGCAGGAAGCTTCAAGGATCACGCGGGGCGCCTCGACGATCCCGCAGCTTCTCCCGAAGTTGCAGGGATCATGATAGGTAACCGGCATGGGATTCTTGCTCTTGTCGAACTCGAGCTTGCCCTCCATGATCCTGTCCGCTGTCCACTCCATGCAGTTGATGACCTTGAAGGGGAGTTCACCCCACCACTGTGCCTTTTCCATCATCATCTTCATGATCCGGTAGGCGTGACCGCATTCCCCCATGAACATGTACTTCACGCCAAGATCAATTGCCTCGTCCACATACGGTTTGTTGTCCGCCTTCATGTCGGCGTCACTGCCGGTAAAGAGACCGTAATTCGCGCCATCAAAGCATCTGGAACTCATCGTCCAGTTGTCCTGCATCCCCAGCACATAGAACACCTTTGCGATCCCCGTCGTCGCTTCCGGGTTTACAAGCACATCACCTGAGGGAGGAACGTAGAAGTAGTCGACACCTTTCACATCCACGGGGATCTTGATCTCGATCCCGTGCTCATCCTCCATTTCTTCTTCCAGGAACTCGATCGCTCCCATGAATGCCTTCGGAGACGCACCATCGGTGTTACAGGTTTCAAGCGATACCTTGACCACCCGTGCCATCGTTTCAGGAGTGAAACCGAGTGCGTCCGCGATCCCACGTCCTTTCCGGGTGAGAACGGAGTTGTCGATTCCCATGGGGCAGTAGGTCGCGCATCTCCTGCATCCGGTGCACTCATAGAACGCACGGACGAACTCTTCCATGTCACCATCGAAACCTTCGGCACCCACCAGAGACCCAAGCAGCTTCCCGGAAATGGTGTTGTATTTTTTATACACACTTCTGATGAGATCTGATCGCACGACCGGATTGCGGAATTTCTCCGGCCCACCGTAGTACACGGGGCATACCGTCGCGCAGGTGCCGCACCTCACGCACGTGTCCATATACAGCTTCATTGCAAGAGGACCATCAGTGATCGCGTTGATGCGATCAGTGACTTCTTTCACCAACTCCTCGACGCTCATCCCTGTTGGTTCTTCAGCCTTCTGCTCCGCTTCTTCCGATCCCAATCCAATAGTCTCTTCCTCTTCCTGCTTCTGCTCGTCAACAGGCATCCCGACGACCTCTTCATTGACATTGGTTTCCACGACTGAAGTCTCCTTTAAGATCTCTGTACCAGGGTTTGCGTGAAGAAAATCCCGCCAAGGTGCATGATCTTGCTGAATGGGATGTAGATGATCAGAAGTTGTGCCAGGAGGAAGTGCACCCGGAAGATGCCGCTTTGCGGAACTTCGATTCCCGAGAACGAGAATGTCATGAGCTGTGAAAAGAAGGTCCTGGTCAACTCCAGATCGAAATGCTCGCCGAATCGCATCATGTTGCCTGTTATGAGAATGGCGAGGATGAGGATGACGGCAAAGAAATCGGCCGAATTGGTGATCTCGCGGACCCGCCCGATCCCGACGCGCCGCACCAGGAGGGCGAGGGCGGTGAGAACGATAACGATTCCCGCAATCCCGCCAAAGGTAGCGCTCATGGTGTCAGCATCGATGCTCAGTGCCGCCCAGAGCGCGGGAAAGTCAGTGAAGACCCGGATATGCCCGACGAAGATCAGCAGCAGTGCCACGTGGAATATCCAGGCAAACCCCCAGAGGGTTTTATCCCCCCGGTAAAGTCCGCTGAAGAGCAACGATTCTCTCACAACTCCCCAGAAGGTACCTGCTCCCTTCGATGGAGCCGGGAACAGCGTCATTCGTCCCGGTGATGGTGTTTTTCTCCAGACATTTAACCGGTAAATGATTCCGCCGATGAAGACGATCAGGGTCAGGAAGGGTAGGAAGATGAAGAGAAGGGTATTCAACGTTCTGTCCTCCTGTCAGATGGAACGATCCAGTGAGGTGCTGCGGACTCTGCGGACTCTGGAGAGACTGATGCTGTTATGGAACTGAATGATCAGAGACAACCGAACGGTCGTGGAAGACCTGCCAACCGGTAGGCCCCCCGTGCTACACCACAGGGAAACATGTCGCAGATGTGGCTGTGTGAGAATCCCGTTTCCTGGCCGATCTTCACGATCGGTGGACCCTGACCATATTCCACGAAGTATTTCTGTACGTATTCAATCACGGTCCAGTGGTCATCGGTGAGTGGGCCGAGATCGTTCCGTTCAGCAAGGTCTTCAGCGATCTCCCGGGACCAATGTGACATTTCCTTCAGGAAGCCATCGGCATCCTCATACTCATCAAAGTTATCTCTGGTCGATATTTCGGCGTCCATTGTTTTCCCCCTGCAGGGCTGACTGTCTTATAAAATATTCGTACTTTTCAGTCGCATTTAATTATCCGCGAGTATCCGCCTTTCCAGTCCATACTGTCAACGAGATTATCGGACCTTAATATCTGTTTTTGTTAGTATTCCTAAAGAAACGCCCCTGGGGCGGCATTGCTCCAGGGGCGTTCCATCAGCCCGGGGGGATGTTGTAGTGTCCTGAGTCAGAAGTCTGTTGTCATATTTCAGGAGCCTGTCGAAGAAACCGACGATAGACGCCTAACGGCCGTTGTCGAGCAATCTCCGCAGAGCCTGCCGTGCCGCGGGATCGTTGATCCGGCCAAGTTGCCGGACCGCTTCCTTCCTGACTTCGAATGAAGAATCTCCGCGCGCCAGCCTGTCGAGCCAGGTGATCCTCTCGCTGTCGGTATCCATGCCCTCAAGTCGCTGTCGAAGTGCGGCCATCCTGATCCGCTCATCTTCTGAACGGTCGAAAATCCTCCCGAGCGCCTGAGTGGCCGAGTCGGCGGCAATATCTCCAAGGCTCGAGACCGCGGCTTCCTGGACGCGTCGTTCAGGATCGGTGAGCGCCACCCGTTCGAGCAGCGGTACCGCCCTTCCGACATCCCTCTGCTTCCAGAGCGGTACGACCCGGCGGCGAATACCCGCTTCAGGGTCGGAGAGCAGATTTTCTAATACTGTGTCCATGTCCCGGTCCTCGAACCGGTTGAGGTACCCGAGTGCCGTTGCGCGAACCTCCTCTGACTCATCACCGTCCCGCACCGTGAGTGTCAGCAGTTCCCTGCTCGCCGGCCCCTCTCTGCCCGCGATGGCGCGAAGGGCTCTCGCCCGATCCCCCGGTTCCTCAGCTCGGGCTAATATCGACGCCAGCCGGGGGGAGGTATTCTCAGGCCGACGCCCCAGATAGGAGATCGCCCGATGACGCACATCTCCGTCTTCATCTTCGGAGGCATATTGCGCCAGCATTGACACCACGTCATTCCCCTCGGGCAGGAGGCTCAGCAATCCCACAAGATCCTCCCGCAAGCCACTGTCGCTGCGGAGATCAAGGGAGGTCATCTGATCACCGATCCAGCCGGTGATCTCCCGGTCGACGGTATTGCCCAGCCAGAGGAACGTACGTTCATGCATTCCCATCCGGCCTTCGGCCAGACGTATGCTCAGGCCGCTGATCTTCGTGCCGTCCCGTTCACCGGTCCTACCGTGCAGGAGACAGAGGAGTGGTCTTTGTTCGAGCACCGGATCGGGGTCGGGCGCGGTCATGGTCATGGTAGCGAGATCGAGAACCTGTTCACCGGCCCCCGGTCGGCTCCAGGGATCGGTGTGAGATACGATCCCTCCGAATCCGGTCATCGTCCAACCGTCAGCCCGGGTGATGACCATCGATCCGCTGCCGCCGGCCCGGGCGTCGGAGGGCACCAGGCCCTCAAACCTGAAGGCGATATAGAATCGATTGTTCTGCTGCAGTCGTCCCGCGCTATCAAGCGCGCTCTCAATCCGCACCGACAGGTTTCCGGCTTCCGTGGTGAGATCCTCGACCTGACCATACCCGCTGTCGGGCGAGGTCAGAATCAGGAGGAGTATCGGGAGCGCTAGCGCCCTGTCAGGCGACAACCGTCGCATTCGAGCGGCGCCGAATCCCGACCGGCTGCGTTCCGCCTCCTCGCCATAGCCACCGCTATGCCTCGTCGCCGCGCCTTGCAGGCCGGGCCCGGCATCACTCTCGGTGC
>SDBT01000838.1_pt1 | contig 50879 bp, 51 predicted proteins | sample 2277101 | NCBI WGS metagenome assembly SDBT01 (sample SAMN10404973, study PRJNA504765) | marine sediment metagenome | isolation source: marine sediment core GS10_PC15, 103 cmbsf | place: Arctic Ocean: Southern Knipovich Ridge | collected 2010
CCGGCCGGGAGCCCCCTGAGCCACGAGGAGGTGTGCGATTTGATGTCCAAGGGTGCTGCCTTTATCGTTGAGTGCATGTTGGAAATAGGCGAACCTGCCAGGTATTATTGCGCCGACTCGCTCGTTCGCCGTCTTGTGAACTGCAGTGGAGTGTGGAAGGAGGCGCTCGACTGGAGACAACGGCTCCATGACTTCCGGACCCATCCGTTCAGATTGATTAACCGATACCGCTTAGTCTCCGGTCCGGCGATGGGGGAGACTCGGGACGCAACTGAAAAGCCCAAGCCCGGGACCTGCCGGGCGGATCAGGTCAAGGTGTTTTTCCGTTGCGCCGGAGGAGGTAGCGGCGTAGGAAAAACTACGTCTTTGAGTACTCTCCCTTTCGAAGGTATTCGGATGGCCATTAGGAAGCCACACAACGGGGACCCTGCCACCCCAGTCGAGGTCGAGGTGGTCGAGAAGGCGGAGTGGGATAGGTTGAAGGAGCAAGCGGGATTTGCCGATTCATTTGCCGAGGGTTCGGCGGATGCTCAAGACGAAACGCGAACCGTCAAGCATGAGCTGTCCGAACTCCGAGAGACGGCGGCGGTGGTGGTGGAACAACTTGATACGGTTTTGGGAGCCGGAGCCTTATGGTGTCCTGAAACGCAAAGGAAGATCGATGCACTCAAGACCGCGCTCGGGGGTGAGGGATGACCCGCAACCGCCGCAGAGATTTGTACTCCGAGCATCGCGCGGATCTGGCCATGTGTCAGTGGATGTATGGAGAGGGTCAACAGGATCGCATTATGAGATACGCTGCCATGACAATAGATCGTCGAATCGCAACACAGATTCTATATACGCGTTAACAACAAAAGGGCGGAACCACCACGGCTCCGCCCTTCCATCTTTATTTTTGCTCGGATCATCCCTCCGGCGGTTTCGCTTCCCGCTCAGGTTTCCGCCGGCGCGGTTTCCCCTTCGGGTAGCCTGTGATTCTCCCTTTGAGCGATTCCACGTCCGCCGCTGTCCATATCCGCAGGTTCCCCATCTTTAGGACGATCCCGCGATTGTCGCCCAGCGCGCGCAGCCTCGATGCCGAGATACCTAGCAGGCCCGCCGCTTGTTTCGTGGTCAGGAATGCAAATTGATTTTGCTCGGCTGATCCCTTTTGTGTGCTCATTTGTCGGTCTCGCTTTCGTCCAATGCGGCGATCACAGACTTGGCATGTTTGCACAGGCCGGGACGATACCTGCTGGCGGGACAATCACATTCCCAGAGTCCGATAAATTCCGGATCGCCGTCGCCCGATCCGCAGTAGCGGACAGTGTATACATTGTCGCCCGATCCCTGCACTCGGAACTCGTTCCCTGAAATCTCCTCAATTCCTCTGATTTTCATCGTATCTGCCTCCATTTTTGTATTTTTGGGCCGGCGCGGTTACTCTGTCAGGGCCAAGTTTGACCCGTCCGTATAGTAAGACCTGTCGGCCTGGTTGATATCCAGCTCGATTTCGAAAACGTCCTCGCCGATTCTGCCGGTTGTGCGTCCGCCTGTCATATTGACAGCGACGACAATTCCGGTTGTCCCGTTTGGTGTGTCGTCGTTTTCTATTTGCTCGACAATTGCGACTTTGTCGCCGATGCTTAAAGCGTGCTCTTGCATAGTGATTTCCTCGTCTCTCTTTGTCTTGGGCCGGCGCGGTTACTCTGTCAACCGCCCGATCCCTCACGGCCGGCCACCTGTCACGATGGCCGGGGGGTGAGGGGTCAGGCTTTAATCCCAGAAGGTTTTTTCGTGCCTCACGTCTTTGAGTCCGAGCGAGCGTTTAATGTGGGCGTCCCAGTCGTTTGACATTACGCTCACGCCCTGCATGTGCACGGACTCAAGCCCAAGCAATTCGGCCAGCTCCGCGCGGTCGTCTTTGGTCATGAATCCTTCTTCGTTTTCGCGGACCCGTGGAACGTAAATCGTAAGCCAATTATAAGCCGTGCCGGTGCTGCCTTTACAGGCCCATTGTTTCCCGCTGCGCTTCTTCAAAGCGGTTCTAATGTATTTGGTAACGGCCGTGCGGTCACTGGATCCGATGGGCGGCTCATCCAGTCCAAGGCGGCGCGCTGCGTCGTTGGCTTCGTTGCGGGCGAGGGCTTCCTTGTGCTCGCTTTTGGCTGCCTCGATTCGCGCCTCCTGCGCTTCAACCTGACCGCATGCGATCTGGTGGGCGATTGTGTTGTAAATCCATTCAATAGCCTTATATTCCGGGGTCTCGGGCACGTCTCCCTCCATGCACTGGTACAGGTACTCCCCGAAAAGAGCATGCGCGGCCAGTCGGTGTACATGACCGGCCGGGACGTACGGCGCGGTCGACACGGTGCGGAATTGCGAAGACTCGCCGGCACCATAACGGGCGTCCACTCCGGAGGCGTTGAGGTCGAGCAAGGCCTGGGTCAGTTCCCGCGTATCGTGCCAGGGCATTGTCGATTGATACGCGTGCGGGATATCTCCGTTCGGGCCTTTGGTCCATGTGCTGATGAAGCTGGCCAGCTTGGAAAGGGTTTCATCGGTTACTATGTATGCGCTCATTAAATCAACCCCCCGATCAAAAGGATTACGGAAATCAGGGCCAAGCCCCAGTTCACGCGGCGATCAGTGGTCTGGAACGGTTCGGGCGTTCCGATCATGCGGGGCTGGCCCAATGCACTCAGGGCGGCAGTGTCCTGGTAGCTGTGTGGCGGTCGGTGGTTGCGTCGGGTCGGTCGGTCGTGATATCGTTTCATCTCAAGATTCCTCTTTCTGCAATTGGGGTTTTGTTTACTCCCTCCGGTGAGCCGCTGAAAGCTTACCGGGGGTTTTTGTTTGCGGCTTTCGTGATCCGCCGGAGCGGGTTCTTGTGGCCTTCGAGCCAATGGACCTCCACGGCCGGCTTTAAGACGTGCGCCTCTTTGTGCGGCCCGTCCAACACCTCAAGGATCACCATGGGAATCGAATAGGTCTCCCGGTAGATGTAACGCACGACGGCGCTGGCGAACTTCCCTCCCACCGTTACGGTCCCCCGGTCGCCCGTCATCGGTTCGCGGTTTCTGATGTCTGTTGCTGTTTTCATTTCGTGATTTCCTTTCTCGGTTCCAAGTGGTGTTAGGCGTCAAAAACGCGGTTGATTTCCTCGTCTCTCTTTGTCTTGGGCCGGCGCGGTTACTCTGTCAACCGCCCGATCCCTCACGGCTGGCCACCCGTCACGATGGCCAGGGCGTCAGGGGTCAGTCGTTCATATTGCGGGGATGTAGATCAAATTGGCGTTCCACGGGGGGCCGGAAATCCAGGCACGGGCGACGAATTCGCCCGTATCGCGGTGGTAGATGAGATAGTCGCGTTCTGCGGTGGTGGTTTCCATGGTGTCGGTTCCTTTCGTCTTTCCGTCGACCTCCCCCTGGTCAACTGCCTAAAGCATTGCACCGTCGCTTTGCTTTGTCAACCAATTCCTGTAAATTATTTTACCCGCTCTGGCAGCGGCTAAAGTAGCGCGACGCCGACACGGTCCAAACAATCGCCTTTGTCCATGCACGTGCGAACGAACAAAAAAACTTTCGACCGCTGCTAATGCGTCTTTTCGCTTGCAAAGCGTTTCGATATCGCTCAGGATGCAATTGGAGGCTTTATGCTCGCCGAAGTAGTTCAAGCTGGTTGAAGGAGAAAAAGAATGCCGAAGAAGGAAAAGAGTGATCCGAGAAAAGAATGCCATGATCGAATCAAATGTCTGGAGGCGGAGGATAACGAATTAGCCCTTTCGGAGGATGAGCTCGAAATCCAGAGGGGTGAGCTTGAGGTCCAGCGCGCGCGGATCCAAGGTGAGATAAAGGGCAATCGGTCCACGCTGGTCAGCCTGCCGCGGCGCCGTGACGAAAAGGCCGACGCTCACCTTGTCGAGGTGGCCATGGATGATCGGGAAGCCAGCGAGGGCATCGATGTATAAGGATCAAGCTGTCCCAGACAGGCACCCCACAGAGCCACCAGAGCCACCAGAGCCCCCCGCTCCTAAACCCTCTGGAAGAATCCGCCCAGGAGCCATCAGATCCTCGCTGGGGGGTTCAGACATGAGCCCGCGACACGGTCCAAGGCCGTTCTCTGCCCCGCAGCCGACCGAAGCCGAGAGGATGGAGGACACGGGGAAGATCCAACATTCAACCGAGCAAAACATTGACACCCTCCGAAGGGAATTCGAATCTGTGATCAACGAACCGAACGCCGACGCTCACCTGTTTGACCCGCCGGCCGATGGCCAGTGGCGAATGTCCGGATTGCCCCGCGCCAGACATCCGACCAAGGCCGAAGACATGGAAATGGATTTTATTCGTCTTGGTGAGGCCTTGGGGATCAAAACACGCCGAAAATACGCCGACGTCGTTCTCGGTTTCGCGCTCGGCATCATCGCCGGCCTGATTATGGCTTGGCAATGGTGAAATATCGTTTGAAAATCTCGTGGCTGCATTGGTATCTGATCGGGCTCACTCTCGGCTTCGCAACGGGGGTTCTGACTACGTTTGCGTTTATTGCGTACATATCGGGCCACTAACCGTTGAAAACACTCGACTTACACCAAAAACACCCAACCCAGCCCGCAACCGCCCGTCGGGACGCGCGGGACTGAAAACAAACGACTTACGAGCCAAACCACGCCGAGCCCGCGAATACGATGACAAACACACCAAAATACCACAAAATATACCCTCTTTTCTCCATGCCCATGGACGTGGGGGGAGGGAACATGGAGATATATGGGCCCCCTTAAGGGGGTCCCTATATATATCTCCATAACCCCACCCGCTTCCCCACGCGTCTGGTTTCGCTGAAAGCGCAAAAAGAAAGCAGGACGATGGACTCGCATTCGCTTGACCTCGCCCGGGTTTGGGTGTAGGGTCGGGATGCCTTAACGAGCGAAGGTCGGCATTTGGTTTTGCAGCCATTGCCACAAGAACCGGGGGTGAGAGCCCCCGGCATTTCTTTTGCCCAAAGGTGAGATGAAAGGGACAGGTGAACCGATGGACAATGCTGATCCGCTTCGCATTTTGGCGGATTTCCGCGAAGAAATTGGGGGCGATCCGAGCGATAGATGCTTGGATCGAATGGAGCACACGGGCAACCCTTTGGACGCGCTCAAGGCTTCGATCTTGAAAGAAGGGTTGACCATGGAAAAGACACTCCTACGAGCGCGAAAAGAGGCACAGCAACGGGCACGAGGAATCAAGCCAGTCCCAGTGCCGCGAAGGCGAAGGATATAAATCTGTCGCGATATCACAACAGTGGTGAACTTCGCCACATGTTGGCGATAATCGCCACTCATAACTTGACGGGTTGTCTATCTCCCATAGAATCCCAAGGGAGCGCACAAATCCGCACAAAAGCACACTTTGTATCGGGAGATACAAAGGGTACAAAGTGTACAAAGTGTAGCCTGTGCTACCATGTTCGTTAAACTTTAATTTAACGAACCAAAAACCCGTATTCTGAGCGCGTTCCCGCACACTTTTCTCATTCGTGCCCTGAAACTGTGCAAAAAACATTTGACAAGGCGGGTGTACCTATGCGAACACTCGAAACATGGACAATTCACCACACCGCAATTCGATTCGCCCTGGCCGTACCCAGCAAAAAACGGAAGCCGCCGCGCATTCATACCTGAACGCGCTGGCACAGGCCGAAGAACTGGTTCCGGCAGAGGCAGACCAGCTTGCCCGAATGCTCAAGGTTTCAGCCTGTGCCATGCTCCTCGACGGGCAGACTCCCCCAGGCGCACGAACCGATGCCATGGGCTATCTAGCCCGCTGGCATGGCATGGCCAAGGCGGTATCACCCGACGGGCAGGAGGGCTCAGGCATGAGCTCAGACGCTGCCATACAGATGCTCGATGGAGGGGCGGGAGCATGAGAATACACAGGCACCCAGACGCCACCCCACCCCCCACACCCGATGTTCCAGCGAGCGGATCGCCCGGAAACGAGGCCCCCGATCATGTTCCACCCCCCGTTGTAGATGCGAGTGATACTCATGTAGAGACGCCTGCGCCCTCGCTCGGCGCCATGCTGGTGGAGCACACACGTGGGCCGGTGGGCGAGACTCCAAAATTTTCAGATTCGGAAAATGCCCCTCCTGCGGAGGCTGCGCCAGTTGAGGTTCCGGACGCCGGAGCACCGGGGCCTCAAATGGAAAATTTTCAGATTGGTGGAAAGACGTTTACGTTCGAGGCCGGCAGTGAAGCTGCTTTGGCGATGGCTGCGAGTGAGGGTCAGAATCGTGCGTTCCAGGGCGCGACTGACAAGCAGCTGGCTGAGATGAATGGTCGGTTGGCTCGTCAGGAGGGCGTGGAAAGTGAGCGGTCGAAGGCCGCCGAGGTTGCTACAGCGGCAGCCAGTGCGCCGGCGCCGTTCGATGTGGAGGGGATGATTCGGTCTGTCGATGATGTGAGTGCGGAGATGGGGGAGGTGTTCCGTACGCTTGTGAAGTACATGGATCACCGTGAGGCGTCGTTGGCCGCGGAGGTCAAAAAGGAGCATGAGAGCGGGATGGGCGCGGTTGTGCGCGACTATCGGGGTCGGCTTGACGAGGTGGGCGGTCGGATTGCCGAGCATGGTCCGGCGATGAATCAGCGGGCGGTCGAGATGGAAGCCGAGAGTTTTTTGGCTGGCAAGAGGTTTGGCGACGCGATTACGCGCGACGAACTCTTGCGGGTGTACAAGGCCACTGCGGAGGTTGCGGTCGATCCCAGGATGATGGGCGACGGCGTTTGGAGCGGCGAGAAGGTTTTTTCTGCCGAAGGGAGGTCCATGCTTATGACTCAAGCCTGGTCCGTCCTTTTGGAAGACCGTTTGCGGAAGGGCGGTGCTGCGGCATCGGCCGAAAGCACTGCGGGCAACGGAGGCGGGACTGTGGTCAATGGGACTGTTGTTCCGGTTCCTGTGGCGCGTACGACGGTGGCGGGAGCTGGCGGACCTGAAGTCAGGATACCGGGAGCGGGTCGTGCGCGATCCGAAGAAGCCGGTGATTCGGTGATAAAATCACTGGGTAAATTATATGGCTGACGGGGTCTGGCGGCTTGGCCGGGGACATATGAGTCGATGCGTGCACGTATAGAGGCCGCAAGACTTTTGAATTACAATAAGGAGGTTCGATCATGGCAAACGAAGTAATTCGTATTGGCCAGCGTCAGGACCTTGGAAATGCAGTTCGGCTGAAGCCGTCGGTGCGAGATGAGCTGGTGAAACTCAATTTCAAGCAGCATCGGTTTCTGGCGATGTTCGAGACGCTGGAGAAGGCGCAAAAAGAGAGTCCGCAGGCGATGAAATACGATCAGATCGAGCAGTGGGCGCTGGTCGACGAGATCGAGGTGACGGGTGCGGTGGACAACAGCAGCGGCACGATTCCGGTCGGTAACACCGAAGTGGTGATCGACGGGATGATGCTTGCGAACGTGCGGACCGGTGAGCAGGTGCTTACCACAGAGAATCCGGATGACAGCACGGGGCAACTGGCCAACGTGACGCGCGGCGCCTCGACGGACGGTACGCCCGGCACGGCCATGGTGGCCGGTGACGTGTTGAAGGTGTTGGCTCCGACGGTCAGGGATCGTCAGCCATGGCACGACCCGGTAACACGTCAGGTGGACAGCTTCACGCAGTTCATGCAGACGATATCGCGCGTTATGGAGATTTCGTATCACTCGGGCGAGAGGTTGCAGCAGACCTACAATCCGGAGACCGAAGAGGCGCGTCTCAATCTGATAAATGCGGACGCCTTCAAGCAGGATATTGAAAACGTGCTGATGTTCAGCGAACCTTTCGAGGGTACGCAGACGACGCCGGCAACGGCGAGCGAAGGCACGTTGTGGGCGACCGGCGGTGCGCTGTACTGGGCGAAACTCTACGGGCGGTTTGTCGTGAACGGCGGGCTGGAACTTGCCGATCTGGGCAAGGCCATGCGTTTGCAGAACCACATTGCCGACGACAAGACCGCCTGGGACTTCTTCGTCAGCGGCGAACGAATGGATGAGATCGGCAAATGGCCGCATTTGGCGGAGAAGATCCAGCACGGGCAGGGCGAGGACATCGTTGCCACCACGGACAGCGTGACGCTGCACTCCGGCAATGCGAAGTTCCACTGGTATCCGGGTTTCGACACCGACGGACTGGAAAGTACGATCCTGGGCATGAAGAAAAGCCAGCTCAGGTTCCCCGAGAACGATGTGCAGCACCTTGAACATGCCGGTCCGGAACACCTTCAGCGCTTCACCGAGGAGTGGAACATGTTCCGCACGATCGGGTTCGGGTTAAGGTCGCGGCGCGGCTCGCTCATCATACTCCAAGGTGTTACGCACCTTTCGGCATATTAAGCCGAGGAAAGGAAAAAAGGGATCATGACATTGTTAGTCAAAAAGAAAATACAGAACATCAGCATCCTGGGCATGAGCGACAAGACGCATATGCTTCTGATCTCATACGAGGGTGATATCAACGCGGACACGCCGAACTTCCAATTCGATGTGGCCACCGACGAGAAGTTGATCTTCAAGGTCGGAGGCGCGCTGGATACCGACGTGAATCAGGACGGAGTGATTCCAGGGGAGATCCTCTTCCTCAATGCAACGAAGGAGGTGACGGATCTTGAGGATCTGCGCGATCTGATCAACGACGGGCGAAGCAAGTGGTTCTGCCGTTTGCTGCTTCCTCAGGATCAGGTGATGCTCGCCGGCACCACGCCGCGTATGATCGACATACCGGCGGCCAACGTGACCGACCTGGGCGTGGATGTGTTCATCGACACCACGGTTGCCGATATAACCGCTGCGGTGATCGGTCCCGAGGCGGATACTTCACTGCCTGCCGGCGCGCGAGTGTCGTTCGGCAAGGGAAGCTCCAGCAAGGGAGGCAGAGATGTCGAGAACCGGCCTCGAGGCTTTGTCTTCAGCGGGAAGAACACCAGCTATCTCACGCGGGTGATTCAGAAGGCCGGGAACGCCGGCGCCGACCTTGAGAATACAATTGAAATCCATTCTCTGGCCCCGGGCGGCGACACGCTGCTTGCCACGCGGGTGGGCGGCGCGGACGACGTGGAGAAGGAACTGGACTTCACCGACACGAATGCGGTGTTCCAGGCCAGGCCAAACGAAGCGATTTGTGTGCTGGTGAAGCACAATATCGCCGGAACCGCGAACGAACCGAACGCCACCACGCTGGATGTATCCGGCTGGTACGGACCTCCGGGTGCGTAAGCATCCGATTGGAGATGGGCCGGCGCATAACCTACCCGGCATGCGCCGGCCTTGACTTCACAACCGCTGAAAGGAACGCAGAAAGATGACCCCAAAAAAAGGACATGACTGGAGAAAGTCTCCCAATGCCGGGCAAAAGAAGGTCCTGGCCAAGATCGCGAAACTAAAAGCGGCTGAGACGAAAGCGGCTGAGACGAAAGCGGCTGAGACGAAAGCGGCTGAGACGAAAGCGGCTGAGACGAAAGCCGATTCCCAGAAGGAGAGCACAAGTTGAGCAATAACCAACGCTCCACACAGAGCGATTCCAATCCCGCCGATGACGCAAAAAACGATCAGAAGAAGGCCATATCATTGACGGAAGAGCAGCTGCAAGCTCTCATCGCAGCCGAGGTGAAGAAGCTCGGTCTTCCGACCGCGCAGCGCAAAATCACGTCCGCGACCATCATCAGGATCTCCGGTGACGTTGGTCAGGTTCCTGTCGACGAAAAGAAGACGAAGTCGTTTCTGGCTGACAAGCGACCGGCGACGGAGTTCTTCATGTTCGGAGGCAAAGGGACTCAGAGTTACAAACTTTTGCCATCGAGGAAATCCAGAGATCCTGACACCAATGTCGAGGATAATCGTCCAGCTCTGTGGGCCACCTTTAATGTATGGAAGGGTGCCGGCGCGGAATTCCATACGGTTGACGGTAACGCTCAGAACATCAGCCTTTATTTCCCTCGACGTCTGGCCGTCCACGAACTGCAGGATGTCGATGTTTCAAAAGACGACATCACGAAGTACGGACTTCCGAAGAGCGTCAAGGTAAGGCGCGGAACTTTCAATATCGCCGAGATCGTCGAGCGAATCAGGACGCACCCGTCCTTTGTCACGGATGACGCCGAAACGCCGTCGGGCGAGGCGTTCCCGAGGTTGTCAATCATGACGGCAAGACGGTACCAGAAAATCATGCAGATCGAGTATGACATGCACTGGGACAACATCAAAAGACGGGAAGCCCAGCGAAAAGGCCTGGACCGGACGGAATCCATCGCGCCCGGGCGAAGCGATACCGGACATCTGTTGGGAGCTGAGGCCTGACATCTATAACGCGCGAACCTATCTCCAGCACTTCAAGCGGGTTGCCGGCACCGGATCGGCTCCACTCGCGGAGTCCAACGAGTCTCTCAGTGACCATTACATTATGGGGCTTGTTCGGGACGGGTTCGCGCAGATAGCGGAAACGCTAAAGATACAGACAACGAGGGAACAGACACTTGATATCGTCGAGGGGACGAACGAGTACGATCTGCCGGCGGACCGGCTTGGAATGTCCATCCAGGAGATACGGGTCGAGCCCGCATCGGGATTGGGATCCGTACCGTTGCGCAAGATCGATCCGCAGCACGCTCGCGATGTTTATGATTTCGGGAACCTTACCAACGGGGTGCCAATGGATTGGGTGATCTCCGACAACGACCAGACCAAATTCAGGATCCTTCCGCAACCGAATTTCACCAAGAGCGATTCGATCGTCATTGTGTATTCGGTGTTGCCGGAATTCGGTCGTAGCTTCTATCAGGGCACGACGTTCCCAATAACTCTCACCCTCACGTTCAACACGTCGTTGGGGATACTGACCGGACCATTGTTCGCGGGCGGAGAGGTGGAGATCGGGGATGAAATCGGACCGATTCCGACCACGCAGGAAGACGGCACAGCCTTGACCGGGCATTCGGCGGAGCGCTGGGTGAAAATGCTGGATATCGCACCAGGAACAATTACTCTGGATCGGGTATGGCGGTGGCCCACAGAGACCGCTGTGAATTTCATGACAGGCGAGGTTCATCCTATTGAAATGATGTTCCCCGGGAAACTGAGAAACGCCCCTGCAGATCTTGCACTGGCCGAGCATTTCAGACCTACGGATCCGGATCGAGCATCGGGCTTGCAGAATGCGGCTCTTGCGGCTGTGTCCAGGATCGATGTCGGATTGGATATGACCGAAATGAGAGGCCCGAATCATGCTCTTGTGCCGTGGGGAGGGACAAGGCGACGGAGGCACTCGGTAACACATCATGCCTGAGACCAGAACCATAACCGGAAAGAGACTGGCCAACGATTTCAGCGTGAAGACGCGTCAGGGCGAAGCCTCACGGCTACGGGCGAAACTATCGGACAATCGCAGAGAGGAACTCCGTGAGTTCTCCGACGCCATTACAACCGACATGGAAGACCTGCGGATTCTCAGTCGGAGCGTCAAAGACGACATGGTCATAGGCGAAGAGACTTATCTAAACCGGTTTGACCGTGAAACAAGACGCGGGAGAAACCAGTCTCGGTTTACGCATCTTCCTGAAAGCGGAGAGATTGACCCCGATTCCGTCGATGCGCACTGCGAGGTGGGCGTGACCCAGGGGCTTTCTCGCAAGGCCATCAACCTCGCCGCCGCCTTTTTTTACAGGACCATGATCGAGGACCATGAACGAACCTATATCCCGCGCGTGAGGGGAGACCGGCCAGACGAGGCAAAGGTTCTGGAAACCATGGTGACCGCATATGTGGATCACCAGTTTCGATCCGGAGATTACAGGAGCGCCATGAGGAGCATCTCGCTGACGGCTCCCACCCATGGCAACGGGATCCTCCGGTATGAGGCGTCTAAAGTCGTTCGGTTTCGTAAGAATGGAAAAGTGTATGAGGAGCAGGTGGCTTCCGAGGTTACGGCTCAGTTCACGCCTTGGAATCCGCTTCACGTTCAGGTCAGCAACCCAAGCCGGATGGGAGCGAAAGATCAGGCCATTGTCTGGTGGGAAACTCCCCAGATGGACATATTCCGGCTGCTTCGCCAAGAGGCGATCTGGGACTTTGAGATCACAAGGGATGAAGGGAAAAGCGCGGACATCGACATCAATCGAGACGTGGTCCGGAGAGTCGGAGGGAAATTCAACAATCTCGATTCGATTCGTATGGCCCTGAAAGACCAGGAGCCTCCCGAGACCTCTTCACACGACCCCGTCGACCAGGTGAACCACGAGATGGACAACAGCATCGATCGACCGGAACGTGTCGTATCGCATGCGGATGTGTTTCCCATGGTGGAGGCCGAGGGCGTGATCAACATGGCCCGATACGTGGAAGAGGGAAAATTCAAGCCGTGGATGGCTGAGTATTTTGGCGTGGAAACCCCTCGAAAGTTTTCCCCGTCGAACGAAAAAGACATGATTGAGTTCGGGATCTACCTGTCCATGATCCCGGTGTGGGAGCTATCTTACATCGTGGACAGCACGCCACATGGCGAAGCATCCGATTCACATGGAGATATGACACTCATCAGGTTTGAAGACAGCCAGTCTCTCGATGCGCGCCACAGCATGTATTCCTATCCCCTGGGCGACAATGACGGCGCTTTCTGGGCGCTGTCCATCCCGGAGATAGGGCGGGCTCTTGAAGAATCGGCCGACATGTTGCGCAACACCCAACTCTGGGCGGACTACCGTCGCACGCATCCGAACTACATTGTGAATACTGCTGTTCTTGTCAAGAAATCTGTGGATACTCTGCGAAGAATGATCCACGGCGTCAGGCAGATCATATTTTTCGAGGGAGGTCGAGGCCTCAATGTGAACGACGTTGCGAAACGGGTGGACGTTGATATCGACACGGAGATCAGTCCCCGTATCGCCGAACTGGAAAAAGGGTTTCAGGAAGTCGTTGGCGTAGCCACCGTAGGCGGCGGGTTTGCTTCGGTCACGGAAACCAAGGCGGAATTCACGGCCAACGAATCGAAGGCCGAAAGCATGCTGGTGTTCATCCTGTATGGCTGGATCGCCGAACAGGAACGGCTTATCCGGTCGATCATACAGGACGGAATCCATATGCACGGACCCGAACAGTTCGTTGCGATCTGTGCGCGCCTGGCCGGCATCGCGGACGTGCCGAAGGAAGCCCTGCAAATCATCGAGAGCAGTGACGGTCTTGAGAACGAATTCGATTTCCCGCACCCGCTGACCTTCGGACTGGATCCGGCGGTCATGGCCTCGCTCATAGAACGCGGCGCAAATATATTCGCAGACGTGTCGAATCGACCGAAGCTGGCAACGGCGTTCTATAAATTTGTAGGACTCCCGCAGGCGAGCGATTATGTTCTTGTTCCGGAAGAATCGTTCGAACCCAAGGCCGAAGAGATGCAGATGAGGGGCAGCAACTATATCAAACCGAAGGCAACGGACGATCACCAGCTTCACATGCTGGAGCACACGGATCGACTAAATCAACTTGGCGCGCTGAACGGCGAGGCGTCCGATGAGGATCGAGCCGAACTTGAACATCTCGCTCAGCACATGGAGCGACACATGACGCTGTTCAGACTTCAAAAGGCGGCTGAGGCCGAGCAGGCGGCCCTAAGCGCCGGTCCTGGAGCCGCAGGAGCCGCAAGACCATCCGAAGGCCCGGGGCCAGTGGGCGGCCTCACGCCCAATGACGGACCCACACGGGCATCCATAGTGGCCCGCGATGCCAACAACGGAGCCGGGCCTCAGGTGCGCAATGCAATTTGATTTCAGCCTGGCTGATTGTTCTCTCGGCGCTCAGGCGCAAATGGATGTTCTGAGAGCCATCCAGGCCATGGAAAGTCACTCCCATTGGCAGTTCATCGAACAGATGATGCTGGCGGAGAAGAACCGTCTGTTCACAAAACTAAGGCGAATTCGACACGCGGATGATATGGAAGATCTTTTCGATGTGCAGGCTCAGATCGACACGCTGGAATTCGTGTTGGATCTGCCGGAAACTATGAAATTGATCCTATTGGAGGGGGTGCCGAGTGGCAAAGATTGAGCCGGTACCTCTACAGCATTCAGGCGGGTTCGTCGGCGAGCCGGCGGCCAAGCACCTGACCGAACCCGGATGTCCGGACTGGCGAAACGTCATGCATCTGGCCGACGGCCAGACACTGATACCGTTCGACGGATACCGACGGGTCCTGAATTTCAAACTGGAAAACCTATCAGATGTGTCGTTGGACCAGGGGCTCAGAATCGTGTTGTTCGACGCCCCGACGGTTTTCGGCATGGACGGGGTGGGTATCGCTCTTGTGGATTACACGCTGGCCGATCCCGACCGCAGGGTGATCGCCATGGGCATCAACAAGCATATCGCCGCGAGCGCCATCGATGATGGCGGTGCCGCGTGGGATCCGTCAGCGGCCGGCAGAGAGGTCCTGGTCGTGGACCCGGGCGCGACCACGCCCACCAATATGGGTGAGTTCATGCCGGAACTCGCGCGTCTGGACGCCTTCGAGAAAGCGCGGTTTATTCAGGAACGAACGCGCACCCACATGGTTCATGAGCATAGCGAGCCGATTGTGTTGGAAGGATCGAGGATCCGACGGGCGGGCATCCGGGCTCCGGCGCTGAAACCCATCATCAACATCAAGACCGATGAGGCAGAGAGCGACAATAAATTCGAATACATCACCGGGTCTAACATTAACCCAGTGCTCGTTAACGGGGTGGGGCAAGGCGATTTTGACACTCCGCTGCATCCAGAAGATACTGTTCCAAGCGGGTATAATGGGACCAACCTGCCTGCATGTTCTGACGGGGTTATATGGCGCAATAACCATTCGGGGAACATCGAGGCGGATCACAAGTTTGTTTCTTTCTGGCTGCGTTACGACAAGCACTTCAACAACACAGCCGTAAACGAGATCCCGGCCAATATCATCGCGTTCAATGTTGCCGATACGATTGATCTTGGAGGGACGGTTCACACGCTGACCGTGGACAAGATCCTCCCGCACGATTCATGGGTCAAGCTAACCATCCCGTGGACCCACGGGGCATTCCGCGTGGCCTCTGTTGGACTCGTATTTTTGAAGGCCATGGACACGCCATCCGAGAATGCCGACCCAAATAATAAAGTGATTATCGGGTTCGATGCGATGTTCTTCCTGAAACCGCTCAAAGGCGAGTTCGAGGGAAGGGCTCAAAGCACATTTACGTGGTACAACCGCGACAGCAGGGAAGAGAGCGATCCGGCTCCTAATTCCGACTGGCTCGACACCGGCACGTTCGGCGTCAGTCTTGAAATTGACCTTTCTGGATTCAGGCAGATCGACGATGATCCGGCGCTGCCGGATCACAACATCGTCACCAAACCGGACAACGCGACGGATGCGAAGGTGTATCTTTTCCAGCCGTTCTTCGGGCAGGCCAGTTACGGCGGAGCCAAGTTTCTGAACGCCACGGGACTCGACGGATATCCGGCAATCAACCTCGCCAACGTGGGACTTCGCGACTCGAACATTGTGTCCATAGGAGGGGCGGATGACAGCACGGATTGCGTGGCGGCTCCCATCACCCTTGAAGAGCTGCTCGACGGCGAGGAACTCCACCCGTTCAACTGGCCCAGGGCCGCTGCGAAATATTCAAAGATCGACGGCGACCGGCTGCTTGTACTTGCGGAATCGGATTTCAGTGTGGGCCAGGCCATCGTTTCTCACCCGTCTTCCAACAGCTTTTCAGGCATCATAACATTCTCAACTTCCAACCCGTGGGAGCGATGGTACCCGTGGATGGAAGGCCGAAGGATCACGATCTTCGATCCGGCCGCCGGGAAGGACGGTATCAGCCAGTCGGAAAAACGATACGTCATCATTCAATGGATCGATGACACTCACATCAGGATCTCCAAAGACTTCAATCCTGACGCCAACGCATGGCGCGAAAGCTACTTCGGAAACGCAGGCACCTTCGATTACAAGATCTTCGGCGCCAAGGATGTCGCCAGGTTCTCGGCGAAGACCGGACGCAAGGGCACCAACTTTTCATATTTTCCGGTGATCAATGAGATCAATATCCCAGGGTCGGATTTGCAGGGTATCGTAAGGAGCGGGGGATTCACATGTTTTGTCGGACGCGACGGCGTATGGCGGGCCAGCCGGAATCCCATCGCGTTGGACGACGATCCGGCCGGCCCTTCGGTTTACACCAATCCGGTCAAGATCAAGGGATCTGTTGGATGCGCCGCGCCCGATACCATTACGGAGTTCAATGATTCTCAGGCCGGATGGATCTCGACGGACAATCGCATCGTGACGGGAAGCGCCGCCGCCGGGTTCACCGTGAACGAAGACCTGAGCGAAAAGATCAGGGGCTATCTAACCACGATGCTAAAGGTGTTCCCGGAAAGCATTCGCCACGCTTGGGCATGGTTCGACGCAATACGGGGTCACTGGGTGATCCATCTTGTGGAAAGGAATGACGTGGCCCTTGGCCGAACGACATATCTAGAAGAGGGATCGACTTACAACCTGGCCACACCTCCAAACGATTTTGAAAAGGTGCTCAGGATCGACATCGAGAACGGAATCGTCTATCCGGGAGAGAACATTCCGATCACTGCGATCTTGGATACGGAAGCCGGATCTCCGGATTTCTCGAAAGGTCCGGCAGAGCATGCGCGTCGATATTTTATCGCGGACAGATACGGCTATGTGTACGAAACGGGTATGGGAAGACACCACTCTTTCGGACTTCCGCGAGGGGGCGCAAGGCAGGGATTTATCTACACGGTAACGGCATCGTCCGGAGGAACAAATATTCAGATAGACATATCGGGAGGCAAACCGAATTTTCCCACGACCGGAGACGGGGCCAAGAATCTCGAAGCGGTTCTTATCAGGCCGGACGGAACGACCGAGCGTGAGCTGATCGACAGTAACACCACTACAGATCTCACGTTGGCTTCCGCTTATTCTCCCGTGCCCGCTGTCGGAGACGAGGTCATTGTCTCGCCCATCGACATGATGATCGAGTTCCCGCACAGACATTCGTCCCGGGCCATAAATCCAAACGCGCTCATCATGGACATCCAGTTTGATGTCAATGACGGGGTAAGCGCAACGGAGCCCCGGTTCGACCTTGAACTCCACGCGGCCGCACGGGCGGCCGACGGCCGGTCAGTGTCGGAGGTGGACACCTCAGGCACCCCCGCAAGAACGGTCTCGTTTGACTCGGACCGACTTCGTCGTACGGGCGGACAGATCCCTCTCCCTGCAACGAACGAAAAAAAACTGGCATACCGACTCAAGGGATTTGCGCCAACCATGGAGCTGAAAATAGGCGGTCTGGGAATAGTGGAGGTGAAGCAATGACCCCTCTGCGCGCCCAAAGACGACTGGCTTTCACCCAAGAGCTTTCCGAGAGATCGGTGCCCACTCGGACCGGAAACCACAACATCGAACTGGATGAAGAGTTCGACCGTATCTATGAAGAGATTCGGCGCGTAAGACAAAGGGAGCGTATCCAGGATCTATCCGGCGGCAGCGATCAGTATCCGATCATCAACGACAGCGACAGCGGCCAGTTTCCCGGGACAATCCTTGGCATCGACACGAACGGTTTTGTGGCCAAGGCGGAAGATAACGCGGTTCGGCCCATGATTGTGGCGCGTGAGTTTGTGAGGGACGGCGCTCAAATCTTTTATGCGTCGGGCGGGCCTGTCGGGGTGAGGCTCAAGACAGGCGACGCCCCTTCCGGCGGCACCAAGGCCTGGCTGGATCCCGAAACCCCCGGGCAGGCCACCGTTACCGAACCTGTGACACCCGGACAGGAAGCATGGTACCTGGGGCTCTTCTACGGGAGAGCCAGAAACAGAGATGAAACGTGGGACGTAATGCTGAACATCGTTCCAAGACCGGATCTTATATTTCCAACATGAGAAATCGAATCACACAAATCCTTCATATCCTCATGTGGCTGGTGCTCTTCGTATTCGCGGCGTCGGCTCAGATCACGGTTCATCCTTTGATTGGCCGCGAAGCGGCCGAGCACCGGAATTTCCCCTTCCTTGGCAATATCTCAGGAGACGCCGAGTCGGGAGACATGTTCCTTGGACGGACCACAGATATCCCGGGAGTCGGATCTTTCTTGATCGACACGGATCCTCAGCTTGCCATCGAGACCGATTCTCTTATCGGTACCGCAGTGGCGGCCATCCATGCCGGCCCAACGGGCGTGCTCGGGCCGATGTATGTGGGGTTCCGGTCTGACGGCACGGTCGACGCTCCCACGATTGTGGGGAATCAGTTCTACGGGCTCTCCATCGTATCGTATTTGCAGGCGACCAACTGGTATCTGGCATCCGCAGCCATCGCCTTGGGTTCCGATCCGGTCAATACGAACATAAGCGACACCAGCATGCCTGGGGCGATTTACTTCGAAACCGTGGAAGCGGGCGGGACAATCAAGACGGTGAAGGGGTGGATGCAGCACAACGGGAGCCTGAATATACGGCCGACAACAAGCAGGTCGTTCAATAACTTGTTCGACCTGGAGGCGGGTCGAGCCTCAAAAGGGTTTCATGTCGACGCCGAGGCCGAGGCCGGAGTGGGAATGTTCGAGGGGGATGGAGGCGGGTGGCTTTACCTCACGGATACGGATGGCGGCGTAGATACTAAAATGTTTGCCATGACTTCATTCGGCAACCGGTTCACTCTGCACGAGGTGAGTGACGCCGGAGTCAATACGCCCATAATGTCGCATTCGTCGGACGCAACCCGGTTTGAAGCTCCAAATGGCGACGTGTTTGTCGAAGAGAATCTGGGCGTCACCCTTGATCTCGACGTAGACGAAGACATCACCACGCGCGGGGCCGACAAGACCATCGTGATTTCCGGAACAACGCTAACACCATCCCTCGCGACCCGGTCTTCCGACATATTCGGCACGAATCACGTTCTGTCGCACGCGGGAAATATTTCGGCGTTTGCTCCATTTACATGCTTTGGACGATCCGGGGGAACATTCGCATCTCCGACGATTGTCCAGACCGGTTATACACTTGGTTTGATCCAGGCAGCGGGACACGACGGGACGGATTTCGAATCGGCGGCGGACATCAGATTTTCTGTGGCTTCGTTTACCACTCCGGGAAACAACGACATTCCCGGCCAAATGAGTTTTAGAACACGCAGAGTCGGAGGCGTACTTCCGGTGGCGGCCGTCATCATCGACGAAACCCAATCGGTCGAGATTATTGGAGATTTGATATCCCGTGCCGGACGGGTCGAGGAATGGGCGTCCACGGCCGTCAGCATCACCCTGGACGAAACGTTTCATCACGTGACCATAACGGCTGTCTCGACGATCACCTTGCCAAACGCAACACCTGGCAGACGGCTCGGGCGGGTGTTTGAAATCAAGCGTCGGTACACCGGAGCCATTTCGGTGGTGGACGCCAACGGATCGACACTGGACGGCGCGGCAACCGTTAATCTCTTGAACGGCGACAATATCAAAGTCCTGTGGACCGGGGCGGAATGGGAAGTGAAATGATGAACAAAAAAATAAAAGCATGGCTGATCTTTTCCTCGCTCTTGGTAGCATTTGGACTTGCGTTTACGCTGGAAGCCTCCTACTTCGGAAGCACCACATACGACTATGAGCTGACGCGCGGACAGCAAGTGCCATCCATCGTGATCCACCAGACGGGATACAACCCGGACGTGGATACGGCTGCCTCTGAGGACATCTGGGGGCGAAACGGCTACCTGAACTGGCTGACCACCGCATCCACACTCGACGCCTCCAGTGACGATGCGAACGACACTTCTGCGGGAACCGGTGCGCGTACACTTACCGTCGTGTTCATCGATGACACATGGACCAGCGTTACAGAGACGTTGACCTTGGCGGGAACCTCCGATTCTGGGGCCACCACGGCAAAGTGTATCCGATTGCTTTTTTACGAGGTCGCCACGGCCGGGACCTACGCGGCTGGCAACGACGGTGGCAACATCGGAATAATAACAGTAAGAACGACCAGCGATAATACCCAGCTTGGGCGCATTCGAAACGACGATGGATTCGGGGCCTCACGTTCCGAACTTGGCAGTTGGAGCGTCGCGGATGACAGGGCGGTGTTGCTCAAAAACATTCGGATCAACGTGAACTCCGGATCCGGCGCAACAATTCGCTTGTGGAAACGCGAAGACGCCGACACGACCAGTGCCCCGTTTTCTCCCAGGATCATGGTCGAATCATGGCCGAGTATCACGGGAACTTACTACGTCTCTCCCAACGCGCCGTTCGGGCCGTTCGTAGCCCGGACGGACATGTGGTTTTCATGCACGGCCGGGGCCAACAACACAGAGGTGACCGTATCGTTTGAAATCGAGGAATATACGCCATGAGCGAGGGGGAAAGCTGGGATGAAAACCGGAAGTTCGTTCTTGAAGCCATCGATGGGCTCAAGACGGAAAACAATCATCTGTGGGAGAGGGCTGACATGCTGTCAAAGGAAATAAGTGCGTTGAGGGTGAATCTTGCCAGATACGCGGCGGCCGGCGCACTCATCGGAACAATAGTCATAGGACTGATACAGGTCGCATTTCGGGGCCTGACAAATTAAAAGGAGATCGCTCATGAAACGATTGCTAGACCTGGCCTTGAAATTATACGGCAACGGAAAGATGGTCACGCACGGTCTTACGCTCTTGGCTTTGATCCTGTCACGGCTTGAGGATGAGACGGGCCTTCCGATGCCGTCCACGGGCGACATAGCCATTGCTGCATCCACTTTCTGGATGGTCTGGGGCGGAGTAGCCAAACGGTACCGCAAATGGCGTGCCGAGACCTATATGTAGTTCCAAAGGGCGGTTGACGAAAAAGTCTTCCGCGAGGTAGCATTATTTTGCCGGGAAAAATCAAATAAGGATGGATGATCATGCCGAGTCACACTCCGGCCAAAAAGGCCGCCGCACGAAAGTCAACTAAGCCTCGCGTAAAACCAAAGCTGAAGCCCTCTGCTGTGGTAACAGCGACCCCGAAGGCCACGGCGACCCCAAAGGCCACGGCGAGAAAGACTGCGCGGGCCAAGGCGAAAACATTGCGCGAAAAGCGGAAGCTCCTGAGGGAAATCAATAAGAGTTTTCCCAAGACCGTTAAAAACCCTGCCAAACGCTCTGTCCTGATCAGGCGTGCGGCCGAACGCCGCAGAGGCGGAGGCAAATAAAATGGCGTTCGGCAGCCCTACATCTTCGTTCGGAGGTTCCCCAACAACTGGCGCTCCATCGCCATTCGGCACCACGTCTTCATTCGGAGGCTCCCCCACGACTGCCGGCGGCTTCGGCGGCTTCGGAGGTCCGACGGTGGGCGGGAATGAAGACAAAGTTGTCGGATCTGCGCTGGGTAGTGCCAAGCCACCATCCGCGCCACCTCCATCGCCATCTCCGGGCCTTCCTCCTTTGCCTTCCGCATCTGGAGGCGACAGTGGGTTCCGGGATGCGATAGAAGCCATCCGTGAACGCTTGCGCCAGCCGGTGCAAGGACTGTCAGATGCGGAGAGGGCAAAACGCAATGCCGGTTTGCGCGCGGGTGTTGATCGACGCCTGGCCGTTGCCAACAGAGACATTTCCGCTCGGGCGGGCGGCGATACTTCCGGTTTGGCGTTCAGACGCAGTGCCGCTGCGGCGGCAGGATCGGCGGCAGGCAACCTTGGAACCGGGATCGCGTCTCTCGATGAACAGGAACGGATCAAGAATCAAGAGATAGCCGAGGGCCGACTCCGCACGGAGGCAGGGCTGACCGGTCTTGAACTGACAAGCGACCAGATCGCACTCCAGCGTGAACTGGGAGTTGGCGCCCTTGCAAACGAAAGAGCGAGGGTTGGATTCGAGGGAGAACGATTGGGATTCGAGGAACAACGTCTCGGCTTTGAGGGTGAAAGACTCGATCTGAATCGAAGTGGTCAGGACCTTCAGCGTCAACTTGGATTCCTAAACGCTGCGCAGCCCTTTGTGGGAGGCTTTAATCCGGAACAGTTCCAAGGGATCATCGACAGGCTTCTTGGAAATATAGGTTAATGAGGGCACTAAAATGGGACACAATAGTGGCGGCGGCGGTCTTCTTGCCGATGTCGACCCTTTGTTTAATGTGGGAGATGTCAACGATCCCCTTGCCGACGTCGACCCTTTGTTTAATGCGGGAGATGTCAACGATCCCCTTGCCGACGTCGACCCTTTGTTTAATGCGGGAGGAAGTGCCGAACTCGACAGAGGCGTCTTGGAGAGGTTCGAAAATGCGCCCACCGGCGGACCGCAGGAACCCGCCGGCCCGCCCACCAGTGCGTTCACCGATGACCTGGCCTCGCGTGGGACAGGCCTTGCTCCCGGACCGTCGTTCCCTTCGGGCGTCTCGGCAATATTTACGGAGGGCGGGGGAGGTACATTTCTGGATCCCGAAACAGGTGAATTCCGGTCGGTCACGCAACTCCCCACGGTATCGCGAGAGAGCGATGTCGCTTCATCTCTGGAAAAACAGAGTCGCGCTGCCGCGCAGGGTGGCCGGTTCGATGACAAGGCGTTTGTGGATGGAGTTGCAGCAAAGAAGGGATCTAGGGATCGGGCGATAAGAGAACTGACTCCGGAAGATCTGCGACGCGGCACGGGCGGCGAGCGCGGTCAGATCACGGAAGAGGTTCAAGTAGACATCAAGGCCGCCCGAGCGAGTGCGGCGCAAGCACAGGAAAGATTCAGGCAACAGCGCGACACGCTCGATCAATCTTTGAAACAGGCTCGTAGCCAGGAGCAGGAGCTGGACCGGTTCGTCGGTCAGTTCTCTGATCGGGACCGCAGGCGTCTTTCGGACATGGTCGCGTCTTTCGAGAGAGGTGGCATTTCAAGTGATATCGTGGATCTCGCCACAGGAGCGGATCTTGACCGCCGTGGACAGATTACGTTTTCGAAGCGGACTCGTTTCAAGGAAAAACAGGATCGAGTCAGGCAGTTCCAGGAGGCCACTCAGTTGCTCGACCAGATCGACAGCGCCGACAACCAGAGGGTGAGTCTCATTCAAAACAGGAAGGCACTGGCCCAGGCGGGTGCCCGTATAAACAGTCTTCCCGGTCCGATCTCTCCGGATGAAGCGGAGTCCAGGATCCTCAGCTCCATTCAGCCCAAGGGCGCGAAGGGCGGCGACTCGACGACCCGGGCGGAGATCCGGGACGTGGATTCGGCGATCAAGGATCTGTTAGGCAGTCGTGAACCGGAGGAACTGTCTGGTGACGAACGGGAGGAACTGAACGCATTGAGGGCGGAAAAAGATGATTTGCGTAAATCTCTCGGAGCGGTCGGGCGCGCGGGCGAACGGGCACGTCAGGCCCCGCAAAAGAGAGAAGAAGCAAGACAGGCCCAAGGCCGACGGTTGAATATTATGACGGCGGCCGCCAGGGCAACAGGCGTGGACGCTGTTGATCTGAATTTGAGATTGCGCAAGGACGGCCAAGACCAGGTCAGTTTCGAACGTGATTTTGAGGATTCAAAGAGGGAGCGGCCTGATCTGTCAGAAGAAGAGATTTTCAAAAAGCTGGTCTCGGTGCTGCCTCAACTCACTGGGAGGCGAGCACCTAAAGATAAAAAATCAGGAACCATACCTCAACCGACGCCAGTCCAGACGCCAGTCCAGACGCCAGTACCGACGCCAAGGCCAACGGGTGGTCGATAATGGCAGACGGACTGTCCCGAGGACTGCAAGCGGTACTCGATCTCCCTGTTGTAAATCCTGTGCCACAGCCACAGCCACAGAACATAGGGCAGAGTGACATAAGTAGAGGCTTGCAGGCTGTCCTGGACTTGCCGCGCGTATCCGAAGAGCCGCCTGTACAACAGGCCCCACAGGCACCAGCACCCCCGCCGCCGCCAGCTTTCACTCCATCTTTCGAGATCCCCCAACCCACTCCGCAACCCGTCCCAACGCCAACCCCGACTCCGGTACCAGTGGATCCGGTGGCCCTGCTTTTCCCGCAACAGGTACAGCCGCCGGCCGTCGATCAGTCGGTTCTTGCACCGCCGGAGGAGCCACAAGTTACTGAGCCGGATCTTCCGTTGGGAGAGGCTGTCATTCGGTCAGGCAAACGTGCCTTCGGAGGCTTGGCAGAGGGTGCGGCAGGCACGCTTACCTTGGCGCAAAAGCCAGGCAGGGCAATTCGGGACTTGGCATTCCGGGCTATTGAGGCTGCCGGCGGTCCCGATCTGCAACAGGCGGCGAAAAAGCAAGATAAGGGGACGAGGAACGCATTCGATTTTCTTGAACGAGTCGGAGAGGATATAACCACCCGGAATCCACCATCGGAGTCAATCCAAGGAAAAGTGTTTGATCCGAAGAATCCGCGCTGGTGGATCGAGCGTGGTGGAGAGGCCGCATTCCAGTTGGTCGGCCAGCTTGGTCTTGCCGCTGCCACCGGCGGACAGAGCGTAGCCGCCCAATTCGCTGCATTTGCGGCTCCTACCGTCATTCAGGTGACCGGACAGACATTCAACGATGCCCGAGATTCATGGCAGGAAAAGGGTCTGGAACGCGAAGAAGCTGAGACCCTTGCTTCCGGAGAGGCGATTATTGCCGGAGCCGTGTCCGCCGCCATAGAGAAGCTTCCGTTCGCCGCTCAGATACAGAAACGGATTCCATCGCTCCCCGGTCTGGTATCGAGCAAATTGCTTCAATCCCTGCCTGCCAGAGTCGCCGGAGCTTCCATCGCCGAGGGCGTGACCGAAGCCGCTCAAGACACCCTTGTCACTATAATTCAGGCGGTCGCGAGGCAGGAGCCGGAGGCCCTCGAAGGACTGGGCGAGCAGGCTCTGGCCAGCGGCGCACTCGGATTTCTCGTTGGCGGTCCTGCAGGCCTGCGCGGAGGCCGAAGGGCTGACGTTCAGCCACAGGTAGAACAGGAAGCCGCGCAGCCGCCGCCAGCGGCTCCGGAAGCCGCAGAGGCAGATCAGATCGTCCCCGGCCTGGATGATGCTGTGGCGCGCGTTATTGAACGATCCCGGATCCCTGTGGAGCCAGCCGTGGAAGCTGAGGCGCCAGCCCAGCCCGAAGCCGCTCCGGACGTGGATGAAGAAACGGGCGCGCTTGAAGATACTCCGCGGACGAGATTCAGACAGGCCGTCGAGCTGGTGCCGGAGATCCAGTCGTTACTTGACGGCGAGGCTGGTATCAGTGCTGCGATGGAAATCGCCCGAGATCCTCAAAAACGACAGGATGTGCTGTCCAGCCTTCAACTGGCCGTGGCCGCCGACGCATCTGACCTCGAGGTGGCTCAGGTCATCCTTGAGGCGCTGGTACCTGAATCGGCCGCCGCAGGCAAAATCCCTGAGGTCCAGCCCCGGCCTGCCGAAGTGTTCGAGGAATCACCCGATGATTTGCAGAGTCTGTCGGATGAATTGAATCTAATCGGCACCGCCGAGGCCGACGAACTGGCCGCCCGGGTCGGAACCCAAGCCGATGAGCTGAGGAAGGTGCAAGACGATATAGAGACCAGAACCACCGATTCCACTCTGAAACTTGAGGCGGAATCTCCCCGGGTGGAAATCAACCGCCGTATTGCCGAGGGCGAAGACATAAACAAATTCGTGCGCGGGCTCAAGGCACGGGCGGAAAAGATGATATCCGAGTCGGAGATCGACCTCGACGAACCACTGAGGGTCAGGCGACGCACGGCCGTGGAGGAGCGGATCACCGTAGAAGAGGGACAGGAGATAGGCCGAGAGGTAAGACGCCCACGATTCCGCACGCGGGAGGGTACCGGCGCAGAGGTGCGTCGGCTCAATCGAAGCCTGAAAAAGACACTTCCGGGAACAAATGCCGTCGTGGATGGTGAGGGCGCGATCGTTACCTATCCCAACGGAAATCGTATGCGAGTGGCATTTGTCCAAGAAATCAATCCGGATCAATTTCCGGGTGGTGAGCGCATTCTCCGGCTGGAAGTGGCGGATCTGCTACAGAAAACCCCGAACGAGGTCACCCAGGACGAACTGCAGGAGCACGCCCCGGAGGGCGCGTTCGCCAGCCTGTCCGATCAGGTGCGGATTACCCTGACCGAAGGACCGACGGGCGATTTCAGTCAAGTGGCTGAGGTGGTCGACACCGATGATATCCTTCTTATCGCCGGTGAGGCCTCGCGCGGAACCATAAATTTCGAATTGTTTCGGGCTGGGTTCCAGAACATCCTGGACGAACAAGGCCGCAAAGAAGTGGTCGAATCCTTTGGATCTGAGGAAAAAGCCGCCACGGCGTTCGAGGAATTGCTGTTGGCGGGCGAGGATCACCCGGTCCTGTCCCAGATCAAGAACTTCTTCAAGGCCATCGTCGACGCCTTCATCCCCGGGGCGAAGGCCAGGGGACGCAGGACTCTGGGCAGGCTGGCCACCGGACGGGAGACCCGTCGTGCGGAAGGCCGAGCACCCGCAGCGGTTCCGGCCGCTGTTCCGGCAGAGGCGCGCTTCAAACCCCGGGCCAAAAAGAAGCTGCCTCCACCAATAAAACGGAGACCACGTGGCCGGCCGGATCTGGCCAAGTCTTCAACAACGCCAGAGGGTCGCGCATTCGAGGATGATATTGACGAACTCCTTATATCCAGAGGGCTGCCAGACATCCTACCAGATGCGGTGGTGTTCAAAGCGGCCGACGAGGCTATGGCAAAAGACAAGGATGGCGAACGCGAACGGCTTCTCAAGTCTGCCATAAGCGGCAATTTCTTTACGAGCCCAGTGGATGTTGTGATCGCAAAGAGGTTGGTTGCGGAAGATGCTACCAGGGCCGCGTTGTCCGATGATCCGGATGTAGTGCGCACCGCCCAAGCTTTGACCATAGCTAATCGTCAAATGGGAACATTTCAATCAAGAGGATTTCGACTCAGGCAAGACCCCGCACTCAGCCCGGAAGAGCGTATGAGGGGGCTGATTGTGGAGAGTCTGGTCACGCCGTCGCGCAAGGTGATCAGGGAGATCGCAAATCTTAGAGAGTCCGGTGATATCGACAGAGTAAATGCCAAGCTGGAAAGCGAACTGGAAAATATAAAGCTGTTGAAAAAACGCCTCAAGGCGGCAGGCCTGGACCTGGAAACCTTGATGTCCGAAACCCAGGCGGAGACCACCGGAGTGATAAACGGTTCACTCGCCGATCTGGACCAAATGGTTGCAGATGCCATCGGCCAAGGATCTTCCACTCTGGACGGGCGAAGGGCCATCAAGAAACACAAAAAGCAGGTCGAGGCTCTGCGCGAGAAATTGACTGAGGCCCACGGGAAGGCCCCAAAAGTAGACGCCGCGATCAATTCATACAAGAATCAAATAGCAGAACTGAAAAAGCAACTTCGTGACGTTGACGAAGACTTCCTTAACAGGTCCTTGGACCGGTTCGACAAAACCCGGAAAAGGCTTGAAGATCAACTGAGCGATGCCGACCCGGACATCAAGGAACAAATCGAAGCGGTCAAGAAATGGCGCGATGAAGAGCTCGGGAAGCTGCGCAAGAAACTGGCGGAGATAAGCCCTGCAAAACTGAACGCCACCATCCAGAGAGGCATGGACCGAATCCAGACGTTAAGGGACAAGATCAGAGAACGCGGAATTCTCAACGAGGATTTGCAGTTGCTGATCGATGAAAACGCCAAGATCATCCGTGAAATGCAAACAAAGCTGACGGCCATGAACCGACAAGCCCGCAATGCAAACTCCCGCATCGACCGCCAGTTCAACCGCATAATGGGACTCCGCGACAAGCTGGCGAAGGGCGAAGACACACTGGTCAGCCAGTCAAAATGGGAGGCTGGTTTGCGTATGATATCGACCGGCAAGTCCAGCAAAACGGACATAGCCATTGAAGTCTGGAAGGCAGGCATCTTAGGCGCATTCGCTACCAATGTAAGGAACGCCGTTGGGAATGCGGCAAACGGGTTCTACATCATTACCGTAAAAAAATGGTCTGAGGTCGCGGTGAATCTGATAGTCCAGGACCCGGATTCAGCGCAAATAGGAGAACTCCCTGCTTACTATGCAGGCTTGATGCCCGGCATGTGCAGAGGCGCTGCCAATGCGTTAAAGGCATGGAACACTGAAAACCCCGTCTTAGCGGATGAGGTCGGAGTCACAGGCAGAACACGGGCCGAAAGCAAAGGTCCAGCCATCCCAGGCAAATTGGGCAGAGGGATCAGATACCCTTTTCGCGGGTTAACCGCTAACGATGAATTCTCGAAGTCTATCCTTGGCGAAATGGAAGCCTCCGCGATTGCCTGGCGTGCAGGGAAGAAAATGGGCATGAAAGGAGATGACTTGGCTGCATTCATTGCGGACGAATCGGGAGATGCAACATCCCAGTCATGGTTTCTTGCTTACGCCGGTGCGGAAAAAGGGACTTTTCAAAACGAATTCGCAACAGAGAGAGGTCGAAAGCTGAATCGGTTCATTATTGATACTCAATTGGGCGAGTTCGTCGTCCCGTTCAGGCGGACTCCCATAAACATCGAAAAAGTAGCGATTAGCAGGACGCCATACGGAGCCTTGCTACTCCTGGCGCGTGTGGGAAAGGCTGGCTATATCAAGATCAATCCTAAAGCGGGCGGGGATTGGACCTATACAAAAAGCGCTTTCGTTGAGGAATCCTCCAGACAGGTGGCTGCATGGATAACCGTTCTGGCACTGATCCCCTTAATGCTGCCTGACGATGATGATGAATTTAAAAGGCCTTTTCTTACTGGAAACAATTTGCCGTTCTCTAAAACGACGAAAGGAGAACGGTCGGTCCGGTCCGTAACGCATCCCGCAAGATCCTTTAGATTCGGGGACACCTGGCATTATTACGGTGGCATTGAACCATTCGCGACCCAAGTATCCACTATCGTTGACTTGTTCAACGCCCTGCAAAACGCATCGCTCAAGGATGTTGAAGATATAACCGCAGAGCTTTTTGGAAAAGCGATAGAGGCCGTTAACGACACGCCATACCTCCGCGGTATAGCGGAGCTGACGAACCTGTTCCAATCCAGAATAAATCCGGTCGATTATCTGCGCCGGTTCGTCACCTCGTGGGTTCCAAACCTCCAACGAAACACCGCCCGGTCCACAGATCCGTTCGTTCGGGAAACGAAGTTTCAGGGATCGGGCGACGGGTTCTGGCACAGGCAGGGGCAGAAAGCGCTGTACGAAGTGTGGCCTTCAGCCCGCTTCGCGCCTCCGCCACGGGTCGACCATTGGGGCAGGGAAATAAAGAGAGGCGCGGGAGGGATCAGCAGTACATTTGCATTCAGGCTGTTTGGCGCTGACGCCAAGCCGGTACTGCGCGATCCGGCTACGCGGCTCAACGTGGCATTGCTGTCATGGAACGAAGCCAACCCGGAGGATCAGATGTGGCCACGCGTGCCGAACCCGCAGTTCACGCGCAACAAGCAGAAGCTGGTCATGACCGACGTGCAGTATAACAAATGGCTGCGGGATTCAGGCCAACGGTCACTGCGCATCTTGAGCCAGAAGCAGATTGATCCGTTGAATCCCGGTCGGTCTCAGATCGAGGATATCGTTGGCGTCATTGGCCGGACGCTTGATCGGGAGAAGAAGAAGTTTCTGACTCGGGAGTTGAAGAAGGCGGAGTAGCAAGGTCTTCGGTCAACAAACGCCATGCAGCTACAGCCACGCACGGAACCTGCCCGTTGCCAATGGCTTTAAGTCGGTCCACCCGATGGGCCACCCCATGAGCCACTCGACCCACGGCGGGTTGAGCTGCCCGCGCTCTCCCATCTCGGACGCGACCCTCTCCAAGTTCCGGTGCCTGTCCCTTAGTCGTCTCTCCGATGCAGCCCCCGTCATCCTCGACCGAGGCGTCGGAAACATCGGCCGGGTCTTCGTCCCACCACGTTCTACCGCATAATCCAGCCGGTCCCGCAGCTCCCCGTTCACCCCCGACCCCTTGTGATCCGTCGCCGAGGGCGTCGGCCATTTGCCGTACCTGGCCATCCCGACCAGCGTGTACCTCACCGCAGCGCCCGAGCTCGCCGATTTGTTCTGGGTGTGTTCGCCCGCTGTGGGTGTAGGCCACAATCCAGAGCCTGTCACGCTTATGCGGCGCTCCCATTTCGGCTGCGGATAGAATACGCCATCGGCAATCATACCCGCTTTCGGCCAGGTCACCGAGGATGGTTCCAAAATATCCGCTGGAAACAAGTCCCCGCACGTTCTCCAAGAGTGCGAATCGCGGTCGTACTCGACGGATGACCTGAAGCGTTGCGGGCCACATGTTGCGGGGATCGTCTGCGCCCATTCGTTTTCCCGCATTGCTGAACGGTTGACACGGGAATCCGGCCGCGACGACATCAACCATTCCCTGATATGCGTCGGCGTAACCTTCCTCGATGAAGGCTCTGACATCTCCGAAGATCGGGGCGGCATCCAAAAAACCATCGGCGATTCTTTGCTTGATAACTCTTTGGCAGTACTCTTCGATTTCGACATATCCCACAGTCTCCCATCCCAATAAATGATGCGTGCCCAGGACTCCGCCGCCGGCACCTGTGAATAAAGATAATTCTCTCATACCGTCAAAAACCCAATGAGCTTGGCACTTCAAACGATGTTCGCACCATCTTGTTTGTGTATATTTTCAACTTGTCCAAATCCGTTCTACCGTGGCTAATAACTTGCGGCTCCCAAATCAACCATTGGCCGGTCCAAATCGGTACTGACGTTTCGTCAATCAGCCATTTTTTGCTTTCAAAACACCACCTGTGATTGCTCCTTATATTCAAAACCAATGGATAATGGGAACAGTCTGATTTGACTACCTGTCCTTTACCAAATCGGATCACAGCATCGAGATTTTTCTTTCCTACCTTGATCGCCTTGAATGATCGCTTCAGCCTGATAAACATTTCGTCTCCTTTTTCATACCGTCAAAAACCCCGCCGCCGCCAGCGCCAACTGCCGCAGACACAGCACGTATGGCCCGCCGCCGTCCACGGCTTCCTCTGATTGCGTCATCGCTTCATCCACGCCCATCGGCGCAGCTTTGAACCTCGCGACGTTCAACTCATCGAACACCTCTGCATTGCAGATCGTGATCTGTTCGCCGTATATTTCCGGACTCGCTTGCAGGCGAGCCAGTTCGTCTTTGCGTTCTGACCAGTATTCCAGATCCGGGAACCGAATCAGCGTTCCTTTGAGCAGCCGGTCGATCTCTTCCATGCCCGCCATGCCCGACAGGTCAGATGCGTCAACCATCGTTGGCGACGCCGCATCGGCGTCCAATCGCCGCAACTCATCGGTTAGCCGGTCGAGCCAGTCGCGCTCCTTGTTCATCATCTGCGCGCCCGGGCCGGAAGCCATGTTCCAGTGATACTCATGCGGATGATCGAACTGATCGATCGATCGGTCGTGGATCTTGCGGGCGAACTCTCTCACGCCGTAACGTGCGTCCTGCCTTATGGCATCCCAGACGGTCCACGTCCCCTCTTCGTTGATGTGAACCCAAATACAGGCCATGCGGTTGTGTCGGGAGAACCAGACCGCCCTTGCGAGGTCGCCGGGTTTTGTCAGTTCGTGCGGCCGGTTGCCCAGGTTGAGCCTCCATTCGTCCATGTACTTGCCGACCACGGCTTTCAGCGGGTTGCGGTGCATGACCGAGATGGACGGAAAAAGAGGGTCTCCCACATAGTCGTAATACGACTGCGCGAGGGCATCGATGTCATCGGGCGAACGACCGGTCCTTTTACGGTATTCCTTCTTGTCTTCGATGATGAGCCTTCCGCTCTGGGCCTGGTACCGCTTTTTGATGCCCGCCTGCGCAAGAAGGATCTTCACAATCTCTTCCGGTATGGCCAGTCGGCACAGGTTTGAGGCGAAGCTGGAATACATCTGCGCTCTGGCGTTCGCGTACCGCAACGAGTCTTTCGCCTTGCGGGCGTAGTTCACAGGCACGATGCCTTTCATGTCATTATCGACCATCGTGTCCGCCACTCCTGCGAGTCCTGTGTCATCCACGTACCAACGTTCCACGTGAAACCGTCTTGTGAGTTCAATGGAGTGATACGTGATCTGTTCGCCCGTCCACCCGCGAACAGCCTTTCGATGCAGGACCTGATCCCGCTTCTTATTGTCGCTCCGGATGTACCATATCGTTTCGTCTCCGGTGGGCGACCGCGCGATGTCGACGGACCCGATGATCGGACCGATGACTTGCTCAACGGGCAGGATTTCCATCTGTGCGCACGCGCGCAGCGTAGACCGGGCGATGATCTCATCCTCCGCCTGATCAGGGAACTCGCCCAGGATGCGAGCGTCGTACTCCGGGCCTTTCCACCTCAATTTCATCATTCGGTGCCAGTCCTCAGACGCCAGTCCTGGGATGATCTCCGGCCGCTCCTTGAACGCCTTCAGGGGGGTGTCCGACATCTCGCGAAGCAGATCCATGCGGTCATCCACGACGTACTTCACCACGTCCTTGCGTCGCTTCAACACTTTGGCCACGGCCGCGTGGTCGGCAAGATCGTCGAGCGTAATCTCTTTTCGGTTCAACGCCACGCAGATCATGTGCCACACGATGTTCGGTGAGTCCAAAGATGACACGTGTATCTGGTAGAAGTCATCGGCGGTGTCACCAAAGAACGCATCGTGAAACGCACCGGAGCCGTGCAGCGGGTTTCCCATCATGAGAGCCGCGTCGTACTCGGCCGACAGGTTGGATGCCAGAGCCTTGTCCATTTCCTCGCCCAGTCCTGACGATTCATCCGAAAGGACCAGAGTCCCGCCCTGGGTATGGTATCCGGCGGCGCTCTCCGGATTGTTGGTCGAGATGCAACTGTATCCCCACTCGCCGGTGCCTTTGCTTATGTCCCAGTGCGTGGTGAGCGGTTTATCGACGATTCCGAACTTGGCTTTCAGCTTCGCCTGCGTGTATACCCTCTTGACCGCGCGCACCAGTTTGTTGGTGATCGCCTTCCAGTCAGCGCCGGTTATGAGGACGCCCCCATACGGATGGCTCATTATCCAGAGAGGGACGAGGACCGCTCCGATTTCAGTTTTTCCGATGGCATGTCCGGATCGGCACGCTGTTTGCTTATTATTGAACACGGCCCATATGATCTCATCCTGGTAGGGCGACGGGTTGACATTCAGGATCGACCTCACTGCCTTGTTGGGGTCCTTGCGGATCTTCAGGCAGAAGTCTTTTGTGGCCCACGGATATATGTTTGTTGCGTCGATGATTTCCATGACTCGGGACCCTAGCACAAGACTGCGGAAAAAATAAGTTGTTTTTTGTTGTTGACATATCTTTTCTCTCGGGTGTAGTCTTGCCTTCAGAAAACGGGAGAGGCTTTCACGTGAAGCTCGATAAATCTAAAATAGAAGAAATTATGGGCGAAATGCGGCTGACCCAAGGAGAGCTTGGACAAATGATGTTGCCCGCCAGGTCTCAGCAAGCCGTTCATAATTTGTTGCGAGATTTGCCAAGGCGAAACGTGCGCCAGGCAACGGCAAGATCGTTAGCCCTTGCGCTCGACGTGCCCGTGGGTCTGATCATGGCCGGGGAGGCGGAGGGATGATTGATTTTCTTTCAGGTGAAGGCAAATTTTGTTGGTGGATCAACGCAATGAGCAATTGGGAAGGCTCTGCTTTTCGCTCTCATCCGCGCGGCATCATCGACGAAATGTTCAAGTTTACAAACAATTGGCACACGCATGATTATTGCTCTATATCCGTCGCCAAAGAGGGCTGGATGCGCAATCAGTCTCAAAATTCTTGCGGCAGCGGCAACCCTCACCCACGGCCAAAGAACGAGGCCGACGAGCATTGCATTTGGAGCAACGGGAAATGGACATCCGATAAGAATAAAGAGCGTTTCGAGGGCGTGGTCCGAAAGATCCTTGCACGCCGCTTTGAAGCATATATGCGGCGCGAGAATCAAGCCGTACTCGAACGTACAGCGGCTGCAATAGAGCGTGATCGAAAGAATTCGTTAAAAGAAAACGAACTCGACAGGATCGCAGGAGCAGCGGCATGAAGGAGCCATGGAATGAACCGCCAAAATAACGAAACGAAACACATCGGCAGGTTCGCGGAGATCCTGACCGACAAGAGGCGGCGAAAGCGCAGGGACCTGACCATGTGCGTCGTTATTCTCGGCTGCTTTCTGGGCCTCGTGCTGTTGAACCATTTTAATTAAGACGGGGGAGGATGAGGATTATGGGATCGAGAGTCAAGCGGTCGAAGGCAAACGTTGGCCTAAAGGGCACGCACGAATTAAAGCTCGGCGCGGTCATCGATCAGAAGCGAAAGGACGGTACTAAATACCGGGGACCGGCATTTACGCGAGCCGGTATGTGCATCTATCGCGGGAAAGACATCGCCATGGATTTGATGTCGGCGCTCGGCTGCGATGATGAGGACAAGATCAAGGAGCACGTCAATAAGGGTCGAGACGGGACGCCTGGATATCTGCCGTCCAAGGTCGCGATCTATCTCGATTGCTCTTCCACAAAAGAACCGGACGGGTCCTGGAACCACAAGAATTACATTAGCGGGTACACCTGGTGGGACAAGGCTTACGTCTGCCAGTCGTGCGGTCACATGTTCACAAAGAAGGGCGCGAATGCGCAAGACGGTATTGCCTGCGCCAAGTGCCCGAACTGCGGCGAGACTGACAAGTTCAAGTGGCACCGTGAAGGAATGACGACGTGTTGGTGTTCCGGGGACGGCGAAAACGCTTCGCGCAAGCAAGTGAACGGAGTGCCGGTCCATCGGGAATGCAACCCGGTCGGCTGCGAAGGCGTGACTTCTGATAACGTATGCCCCGAGAGCGCATCAAAGAAGTGCCGACGACAGACGCGAATCAAGTTCCGTCTTGCGCAGAGGCGTAGCGACGCGCCGGACGATCTTCCGAACTACCTGGCCTATGGCCCGATGCGAGCGGCGGCCGGTTCGGAGATAGTTTATCAAAGTGGTTCTTTCGATGTGGGCGATCAGATCGTCGAAGAACTGGACCGTGGATCCGATCGGACTAACGGACGGCTGTACGGTCAGCTCGCATACCTGGAGGTATCTTTTAAGAAACGTACGACGCCAAAGGGACCGGCGACACTGCCATCCGTCCGCCTTGCCTTGGATGAGGAGCAACTTGCGGCGAACGATGCGGCTCAAGTCGCCATTCTACAGATCGGCGCGAAATCATTTCTTCCTGTTATTTCAGGCGACCCCGTGGATCCACCCCCCATCGATGTGATCGTGGACGGTTCGAAAGATAGTCATGGCGACCTACACGGCGTCGAGGCCATGACGGACGAAATGGTGATCGAGGCGCTGAACGAAGAATTGAGCGGGCGGTCGGACAAGACTGGAATGGTGTTCGCTCATCTAATGCAGACCTTCTCAACTCGGGAGAATGGAACGAATCTCACCAGCATACTCGCGGCGACTAAAGATCTGGACCACGCGCGGTTTACTTTGCGCGCGATCTACGCGGAAGGGGAAGAATCATGATCGAACCGAAACTAGTGCGACTGGCCAAGAGTCTTGCGTCACACCTACAGGTTGAATGGTCCATTGACGGGTGGTGCGGGAGCTCTCCTCAACCAGGGGAACTAGAGGCATCGATTCTGCCGATACTGGTAGCCGCCGCTCCCGAGACCGCCGCAAGGGCCAAGAGGATGGAGGAAATTCTCCGGGGATTGGCATCGTACTGGATAGCAACGTCTGACCACGTTCAAGCCCACGAGAACACCGGCACTCTTGCCGAGTGCGCCCAATGTGGATGGGCCGACGCAACAGTGGCAATTATAGCCGAGATCGACGCCGAGAAAGCCGCCCGCCGATGCGACGAGAAAGGGGACGGATCATGAGTAAGGTCAGAGTTCTCGTCATCGAGAAATGCGTTCAGTGTCCAAAGAGGAGGATGAACTATTTGGGTGTGCCCCGTTATCGAGACGCAAGGTTTGCGCCTGGGGCTGTCTTGTGCATTTTTAAAATCGGACGAAAAAGAAGAATCCCAGATGATATCGCGTATTCGGAAGGCGGAGGCGTTCCCGAATGGTGCCCGCTTCAAACGGCGGAGGTGCCAGCACCATGAAGTTCCTACTCATCGCAGACCCACATTTTCGCGGGTCCGACCTGCCGGACCTCATGAATCAGTTCCTCGCCATTGAAGACGTGGCGCATAAGGTCAACGTGGATCACATTATGGTGGCCGGTGACGTATTCGATTCGTCATCGGTTGGGGACAGAAACGCGCCGACGGGTGAGATCGCGGGCGCGGCGATAACGGCGTTTAGCAGGCTGGCTAAAATCGCTCCCGTTCACATCATCGACGGGCAGCACGATCGAAAGAGCGCGACGAGGGTGTCGGCCATACAAGTGCTGAGCGGGATTAAAGGGGTAACTCTCTATACCAATCCGTACACGATGAGGTTCGGCATTGGGGCTGGCGAAGCAGAAGTGATCTATGCCCCGTGGTCTTATGGTTGCATGGAAGATGATATTCGCCAAATAGTGGACACAATAGGTCCCAAGACGTATCAAAAGCGCCTCCTGCTCGCCCACTGTCAGGTTTACGGGGCCTCCCTCACCAAGCTCAAGGCCCACGAAGAAAAGGGCACCAGCACGCTCACACGCGAGTTCCTCGAAGAGATGGAATTCGATCACCTGGCGCTTGGGGATTTCCATCGCAGGCAGGAAGTTCTTGAGGGCAAAGGAGGGTATATCGGCGCGCTCAGGCAGATGGACTATGGCGAAGAAGGAAATCCCATGGGCGTCGAGGTGTGGGATTCGGACACAGATGAGACGGAATGGTTCGAGTTGACTAACTGTCGTGGGTACAGGACGTTGCCAGTCAAACCCGAGTCGTTGACCGCCGAGAATATAGGGATCATGAATCACTCAAACTGGCATACCAAGCTCATGTGTAATGGTTTCCGCCTTGACCCACAGTTGATTCGAGAATTCGAGGCGGTGAACGGAAACAAGATCGAAGAGATTGTCGAAGTGCCCGAGCGAGAGCGCCGGGCCGAAAAAGCCCCCGACGATCTGTTGTTCAATGACACAGAGCTGATCGCCTATTGGAACAAACACCAGACCGAACCGTTCGATGCCGTGGAGCTGAAAGAACTGACCGACCTGGCAAAGGAGGTCCTGGCATGAGAATCACCGAAGAATGGCTCAAAGGAAAAGCGGCTTGCCAGGATCAGGTTGACTTGTTCGTTAAGACGTTCCCTGACGGCGCGGACGCTTCGGAAGCAAGCATTGCGTTGGCCGGAGAGGTTGGCCTCGATCTTTCATGGCTGTTCGACTATGTAGTCAGGGCTCCGGCGCGGGCCGAGTACGAAAAGATCACGGCTCCGGCGCGGGCCGAGTACGAAAAGATCAGGGATGCGGCGTGGGACGAGTACGAAAAGATCGGGGATGCGGCGTGGGCCGAGTACGAAAAGATCAGGGATGCGGCGTGGGCCGAGTTAGAAAAGATCAGGTCTCCGGCGCGGGCCGAGTACGAAAAGATCAGGGATGCGGCGCGGGCCGAGTTAGAAAAGATCAGGGATGCGGCGCGGGCCGAGTACGAAAAGATCAGGGATGCGGCGCGGGCCGAGTTAGAAAAGATCAGGGCTCCGGCGCGGGCTTCAGCCATCATTCGGTCTATGCGTGAACCAAAGGAGGTGTTGGCATGAGGATCCTAGAAGTCACATTAAAAGGCATCGGCACCCACTACGAAGAAACGGTTCTCGACCTGGAGAACGCAAACGGGCGGCTAATCGTGCTGACCGGAGACAATCAGGCGGGCAAGACCATGGCGTTGGAAGCCGTCATGGCCACATTTTACGGCAGCCTGCCCACGAGAGTCGGGTCGCTCTACAACTGGATGAGCTTCGGCGAGAGCGAGGCTGAGTTGAGCGTGCGGTTCGAGGCGATGGGATCGGTGTATCTGGCCACTCGCACGCTGAAAAGAACAGAGAAAGTGAAGTCCCAGAGAACCTTCCTTGATAGGATCAGTGACGGGATCGATGAGAACTATGAGCCTCTGCGCATAGCCGGCCCGGGCGCGAAGGACTTCGAGGAGAAGATCCAGACTCTCGTTGGATCGATGAAGCTCGCGAAAGCGACGTGGTTCCTGTGCCAGGACGGAAGCGGTTCGTTGGTGGATGCACGCGCCGGGGGGCGGAAAGAGATCTTCGCAGAAGTGCTCATGCTGAGCGGGCTTCAGGAGAAGTCGGAGAAGTTCAAGTTTGCGCACGGGGGCGAGTCCGCAAGACTCATTGGGCTACGTGGGCAGATTACAGGCAGGGATTACGCAAAGGAGATTGAAGGGACGAAGGCGAATCTGAATAATGCCATGAGCGAGGCAAGGGAGCTCCGAAACGACTCTGAATTAGTGCAGAAGCGCCTCAACAAAGCAAACAAGACAATCGTCAGCCTGGAAGCCAAGATGCCTGACTTCAATGCTCTCCGACGATCAGTGCACGAGGCTTACGATTTGGTCGAGGCTGTTGAAGGCAGGATCAGTGCAGCTCAGAAAGATCAGGAAGAAAAGAACGCCCAGGCAGGGGCACTCTCCGAACTGATTGAGATGCAGGGAGAGCACGCCGAGTGGTTGGAATGGATGAAAAGCATCGAGGCGGAGGAGAAAAATGCCGGGCTCTATAATGAGTGGGAAAGAGAGTTCGATTTACTGAGCAAGAGACACGAACGATGCGACAACGATCTTGTCAAGCTTCATTTGCTAATCAGCGCCAAAGAATCGCCGGACGAGGCAGACAAAGACATATGCGAACGGTGCAATCTTTATCAAATGAGAGATGGTGTTCAGGCGTCCATCGATGATGCAGACGCTGCGGCCAAAGAGGCCAGAAAAGCTCTGCTGGACTATCCTAAGTGGGATGGAGCGATGGTGAGGCCTGATCTGGATGAACGTGCCTCCAAGATGAGGGAGAAGGCTTATAGGTATGAAGGTCTGGACACGAAGGCAGCACTGGCTGAAGTTGCGGCCAAGAGGGCGAGCGAGATCGGGGCTGAGCTGATCACCTTCGGAACAGACCTTGTGATTTACGAGAGGAAGAACACGCAGGCCAAGCTCGCGTCAAGCAAGGCCGCCGAAGATGCAAAAGAGTCCATTCGATTGATGGATGAGGCTGGCAAGGACAAGGATCGATTTCAAGCGGATATTTCCGCTTTCAAGCGGGATCTTTCGCGCTTGGATTCCCAAGTCGGAGGCATAAAGAACGAGCTAAAAAACATGTCCATCGACAAAGAAAAGGAAGAAACTGCAAAGAAAGACACCGCTGCCTTGGAACTCCGCGTCAACCGCCTGTCCGTACTGAAAAACATCTTCGGCAAGAACGGGGTGCAACCGCTGTTAATCGACAACGCCGCTCCGGAGGTTGAGGCGCTGGCGAACGGGATACTCGCTGACATCTGCGGCGGAAGAATGAGCGTGGCGATTGAAACCTTGGTCAACAACGAAGACGGCGGGACCCGCGAGGACTTCGAGATCAACGTGACTCGAAACGGGTGGGTTGATTCCATCGACATCTGCGGCGAGTCCAAAGGCGGGAAGAAAATGCTGTCGCTGGCAATGAGTGCCGCCATGTGTATCTTCGCGACCCGGGTATCGGGCGTCAGGCCGGAGTCTCTGTTCGTCGACGAAGGATTCGACGGGTTGACCGTCAAGAACAAGTACGCGATGATGGAGGCTTTGGATAAAATGTCCAACCAGTTCGCTAGCGTGATGAGCGTCACGCACGACCCTGACCTTGCCGATCGGGCACCGGCTCGAATCAAGTTGATCACGAACGGGCGGCCCCGGGTTGTCGGCGTGGAGGTGTCTTGATGGGAACATATGCAGCAAACACTACGGTCGATCCAGCACATTCGAAAGCGGAAATCGAAAGGTGTCTGACACGGTACGGAGCGGACGCTTTATTCAGTGGATATGACGGGCCGATTGCCTTCGTGTGTTTTCGGGTTAATGGACTCAATATTCGATTCGATCTGGAAATGCCCGACCGAAATATGGATGAATTCACAAAGACGGATACCGGTAAAATCAGGAAAGCAGGCGCGTCTTTTAAGTCATGGGAACAAGCCTGCCGACAGCGGTGGCGTGCGTTGGCTCTGGTGATCAAAGCCAAGCTCGAAGCCGTGGAGTGTGGCATAACAGATTTCCAAACTGAATTTCTTCCACAGATCCTGATGCCAAGCGGTAGGACGGTCGCAACGGAGGTAATGCCTTTGATCGCGAAGGCACATGAGACAGGGAAGATGCCCAAGACATTGCTTCCCGGGCTTCCAGCGCCAAAAGTGGAGGTGTCTTGATGAAGCGTATGTCGTTCGGGTTGACGATTGGACAGGTTCGGGCGCGTACCAAAACGGTCACGCGGCGCAAGAGGTGGCCAAACCTGAAGCAGGGGGATCGGTTGCTGGCCGTGGAGAAAGCCATGGGGCTGGCGAAGGGGGAGAAACATGTTGTCCTAGATGAGATCGAGGTCGTGAGCGTCACGAACGAACCACTCCTTTCGATTACCCCATGGGATTTGATGCAGGAGGGGTTTCCGGACATGACGGCGGGCAAGTTTATCACCATGTATTGCCGCGCCAACGGGGGAACACCGGACCAGACGTGCAATCGGATCGTGTTTCGGTATGTGAAGGACGACGAGCGGCAGTGGGACGGGTGGGCATCATGAACAAAACTTATTCACATACAGAGATTTCGTGGCGCCCAGCCCGAATCGTCGCCTCCGCTTCCACCCGGGGATTAACTTTCCGGAGTGAATCTCCGGGGGAGGTGACCGATGACGAATCCGACGGCTGAGGAAGTGGCGACTAACATCTGGTATGACTCTGATAATGATGGCACGCCCCACTTGGGAGATTTCCTCAAGGACGCAGTCCGGCACATCCAGCCCCTGATCGAGCGCGCGGAGAAGGCGGAGCGAGATCGGAGCAAATACAAGGATAACGCGGCGCAACTTAACGCGTGCCTGAGTGGGGCGACCGAAACAAGTGGCCTTCTCTCAAAAGAACGCGACGAACTGCGCGCCGAGGTGAAAAGGCTGAAGGATGATCTTGAAGGCGCACGCGACGGAAAAAGAATGCGACGAATTGCGCGCCGATCTGCTCTTACGGAAGATGAATCATGACACTCACCCCACCGAAAACGAACGAGGAAAAGGGGGCCACTCTATGAGCGTACCATCGTCAGATGATCAACTCGCGAGCGTGGTTTGGAGGCAACAATGGCTGCATGATGAGCTATTGGCAGTCGGCCGTCCATACGAATCCTTGCAGGATTTGCGAGACTTAATCCATGAGAGCGCAATGAAGCTGTGGGAAGACGTGAAGGCCAATATAGCGAAAGGGGAGACACCATGAGCAACACGAAAATCGAATGGACCGACGATACATGGAGCCCCGTGACCGGATGCACGAAAGTGTCTAGGGGCTGCACGAATTGTTACGCCGAAAAGATGTTCGCGAGGCTGTCGAAGAATCCGATGGCGGAAGTGTATCACGGGCGTGAGTTCAAGGATGTAATGTGCCATCCGGAGCGACTCGGGCAGCCGATGAAGTGGACAAGGAAGCCGCGTCGCGTGTTCGTCAACTCGATGAGCGATCTGTTTCATGAGGACGTGCCGGATGAGTTCATCGATCAGGTGTTCGCGGTAATGGCTCTTTGTCCGCAGCATACGTTTCAGGTGTTGACGAAACGGGCGGAGCGGATGCGGGAGTACATGTCTCATTCAAATTTGAGCGGGAGGATATTTGCCGCAAGTCTCGGTGTCCGAGGTGAGATGGGAATGTTCCTCGAAGAACATTCGTGTCTTCCGTCACCACCGCTGCCGAACGTGTGGCTGGGGGTGAGCGTGGAGGATCAACCGACGGCGGATGCGCGAATCCCGGAGCTCTTGGCGACACCTTCGGCCGTGCGGTTTTTGAGTTACGAGCCGGCGCTGAGTGGGGTGGATTTATCATTCACGTGTCAGTTTGAGCACGAGGAAAACGAAGGGTACGGAGTGCCTGCTATAAGTGGCCTCGACTGGGTGATCTGCGGCGGCGAGAGCGGCCCAAACGCGCGGCCCATGCATCCTGACTGGGCGCGCAGCGTGCGCGATCAATGCGTGACCGCAGGCGTGTCGTTTTTCTTCAAGCAGTGGGGCACCAAGACCAAGAGAAAGGCCGGCCGCACGCTCGACGGTCGCACATGGGACGAATACCCCGACTCTGTACGCGAGGTCATTCAATGATCTCCATGCGTCCATATCAGGACAAAGGGATTCGAGACGGGCTTGGTCTCATCAACGAAGGAATCCGCTCGTTCATTTATTATGCTCCCTGTGGTGCGGGTAAGACTGTAGTCTGCGCCGAGACAATACGCCTGTTGCTGAAAAACAGGGGTAAGGTGTTGGTCCTGGCGCACCGTATCGAGCTGATCGATCAGGCGGTGAATAAACTAGTTGATGCGGGCCTGACGGACTATGGCGTCATTCAAGGGAACCATCCGGAGACTGACTATCGGAAGCAGATTCAGGTGGCCAGCGTGCAGACGATGATAGCCCGCATGGGGCCGCCGGCGGAAGTGCCACTGAAGTTCGATCTGGTCGTGATCGACGAGTGTCATCATGCCTTGTCAGAAAGCTACGTGCGCATCATCGAGGCCATCCGGGCACTCAACCCAGACGTGTTGCTGATCGGGCTCACTGCCACACCATACAGAACAGATGGCAGGGGTTTGGGAGAGATTTACGAGAAAATCGTTCAGATCTCCACGACCAAGGAGCTGATCGAGCTGGGGTATCTTGTGCGCCCCAGAGTTTTTTGCGGCCCTAAAATCGACATGCGATACGTTAAACGGAACCGTTCCGAATACGACATGAAATCTCTTGGCAACACGATGAACAGGCCCAGGCTCGTTGGAGACGCGGTGAAGAACTGGCGCATGAATGCTGAGGGGCGGATGACCGTGGTGTTTGCCTGTGACATCCCGCATTCCATGGCTGTATGCCGTGAGTTCAACGATAACGGGATCAAGGCGGTTCACATAGATTATGAAATGGGCAAGACCGAACGCAAGGATATCCTGGCGAGGCACGAACAGCGCGAGTTCGATGTGCTGACCAACGTCAACCTGTTGTCAGAGGGCTGGGACCAGCGGGAAGTGAGCTGCGGCCTACTTATGCGCCCGACGCAATCGCGTGGCCTGTGGAGGCAGCAGATCGGCAGGACGCTACGAACGTTTCCCGGAAAACCGGACGCCATAGTTTTGGACCATGCAGGCAATACGCACAAGCACGGGCTCGTAACCGACCCAGACAGGATCACACTCGAAGGCGGCTTGCAGGCCGAAGGAGATCCCATGGGACCCCGCGAAGCCGGAGAGGTTCGCGTCATGTGTCTGAATTTGGACTGCGGCGCTTTCTTCGACCAGTCCGATGCCTTGAGGAATGAGAAGCTCGAGGTGTTGTGTCCCGAGTGCGGCAGTCCGGTACCCGTTCCCGAGATAACAATTGATCGCAACGTCACGCTGACCGAACTGGCTTCGGATGTCATGGCCGGCATCATGCCCGTACCGTCGCGCGAAGAGCGACAGGAATTCTATAAAGCGGATGCGGAGAGAAGTTATGTTAGGGGTAGCCGGGCAGGCGAATCGGCCCGCAGGTTCAAGGATACTTTCGGGTGCTGGCCGACAAATGACGACATGAGCAAGTCGGTCACGCATGAGAAATGGAGGTTCAAAAACAACAAGCGAGAGGCGTACTGGGCCGACTGGCTCGGCAAGCCTTTGGCAACAAAAAAACCACCGCCCGTCAGAACACGGGTAGTACGAAAATCAGTAAGGAGATTTATATGAGCTCTTATATTTTGGACAAGTCATACGTGATCAGGGAAGAATCAGGCGTCAGTGCCTATCGCGTGGTCGTGGCAACGGCTAACGGAGGAGAGGCCAAGTTGCCCGAATGGCCGAACGCCGGTTCCATTCTTGGCGTCACGGTTCACAGCCAGACGCGACAGGGCGGACAGGTGGCCGTACGCAAGGCGGGGATCGTCCGGGTTATGGCGGCGGGACCTGTCGCGGTCGGCGATTGGGTGAACGTCGCGGGAGCTAGCGGGAAGGTGAATGCCGTAGATGAGCCTTTATCAAACAGTGAGCCTGCATCATACAGAGTCGAGACCGTAGGACAGGCGGAAACGGCCGCAGGCGCGGACGGGGATATCATTGAAGTTTTTGTGTGTTTCGGCCAGCGGATTGCATGACAAGCTTGCCGCCTCACGGGACCCGCGAGTTAACCGGATGAAGGATGACCCGGTGTGGGTCGGGTAAACGGCGAGTGGCCTAGCAGCGTCTCCGATTCTCAACCGGACCGTAACAATCCGCTCTGCAATAGGCGGGTCTCGTAAGGCGGCAATAAACCACCACCACTTTTGAAAGAAGGGAACCATGAAACGAACAACACTTTTACTTTTGCTGTGCATCCCGCTCGCCGGGTGCCTGGTATCGACGGAATCCTTGGCGGTCCGGGATGCCATTTCAGAGGCCGCCATCAAAGACCTGGCGAGTGGCAGGGCCGAGGCGAAGCGATGGGCCATGCAAATCCTTGAGGCCGATAAAAAGCGGCACGAGGCCGATATCCACAAGGCATATGTGACACAGATGGCCGCAGAGCGGGATGAGGTGGGGGATGGAGCCGACGGCCTGACTATCTCAGACGTGTTGATCCTGACCGCAGCAAGAGATGTCAGGAAGGCTCAGGCGCGAGAGCGTCGGTCACGCCTGGCAGAAAAGCAGTCGGAGACGCTCGCGAAGTTCACGCGCGGCATTCTTACCATTCAGGAAGACGCGGCAACTGATAAGGCCATCGATCTGGAGCGCAGTAATCTGTTTATCGGAATGTTTGCGGATTTTACTTCAACCGTCGACTCTATGATTCAGATGCTGGAAGATCAAGCGGCGGCCGCAGATAAAGAAACCGAAGACGAACTTGAAGAAGTAGCGGAATCCGAAGACCTGGGTATGAGCCCAATTGGAGATTTCGTGGAAGGCAGAGGGAACTGATTATGAACGATACTCAATTAAAACAGATCGCAATTGCAGAGGCCGCTGATGGCTTCTTCGCCCAAGTGATTGCCGCACAAAAGGCAAAGGAAGAGGCCGAAAAGGCTGATGTTCTTCTGCAAATGTTCGCCTCGGTTATCAGATCCATGGCCGCAGATGAAGCCATCCCCATTGATACGGTCAAGGAAACTCGAAATATCGACGTGCGAGACCGAGCTGCCAAGATCGGAGGCGTGGATATTTCTGTAACCGATTATGACCTGACTGCGGAAGAACAGACTACGCAGGATATCGTCTCAGGAAATGCGTTTCGTCGAGAGGACGCAGCCAGGCAGGCGAAGAAGATGCGAAAAGCCTTTCAGGCTGCGCTTTCGATAGGTTCGACTGCAGCAACTGGAGGGGCGACTGCCCCGGCGGCAATGGTCGCGCTGGTTGGCATCGCGATGGAGTTCCAGGGGGATCGCGGGGCTGACGTTATGATTGGCGGGGTGACCGATCTGGCGGAATTGTATGCCCGATATGAGAAGATCGGAAACGACGACATCAACGCCGAAGCTGACCCTTCGGCCGAATAGGTTTGCGGCCGTCGGCGCTGCGGCAGGACCGGCACGGCGGCGAAGATTCCCGGCGGGAGCAGGCGACTGGAGTGCCCGCCGAAAAGAAAGTCCGGATACGGGGTAGGCTTCTCCGTAAGGCAATGTGACGAAGCACGAGCAGGGGAAGGGCCTGCATCCTTAACTCCGCGCAGAGACTGGAGCGCGCCCAGAAAACGCCCGTCTCACCCGCGCCGGACCAGGCGCACGAACACAAATAACCCCTTCGATTTCAGCCTGTCTCGCTGTCGCGAGTGATCAGGCACGGCAATTCCTCTGCCGGGAATCGAAACCACGGGGTCTCGCCATCGGCGGCTCTGCGCGGGGTTAAGGATTGAAGGAGACAATTATGAAACGAAAAAAGAAGATCAAAACAGCGTACCGTGTCGATTGGGAGGGTGGTATTAGACCCGTACTGTGCTTTGGCATGAGGTGCCATGGAGTCACGGGGCCTCAGGACCAATGGGTTAATCTTTTTGGTGCAACAGAGGTCATTGAAAGATCCGGCATGGATCTGGATGGGCGGCCTATCGTATACCTTCACGTAGGTCGCCGAATTGAAGGCCTGTATGAGACGCTGGATGATGCAAAGGCTGCGGCTGTATACAGAATGAAGCGATCACTTACACGTTCCGTGTCTGGTGCGAAAGACCTGCGTGACAGGATAAAGGCCATGAAAAAGAAAAGCTGGAAGCCATGACCCACCCCGACCCGACCAAAGAAGATTTGGTGCGATGGTGCGCGGAGAACGATCCGAAGTTTGACCCCTGCGTGTATCTGTCTGTGGATTACAAAACGGCGTCTTATAAGGTTGTGATCCTTGGGTTCAGGGTGACATGCGATATGCCTGACTGGCTCAACTCCCGATACGAGGCCGAGCGGGTGGTCGTGGCGGAAATTCAGAAGAGGCGGCTATATCAGGAGTTTTGCCACCATCTGGCAGTCCAACTTGGAATGCCGATTTCACAAAACGATCTGGACCAAACGGAAATCAAATGGGACATCTGGTCCGTTGTAACCGCCTCGCCCAGCAAACTTGTGGTGGCTGCATGGTGGGCGACGCGATGACTGAAATCGTAGACGTTGCTCACGAGCGGGCTAAGGCCATGGATGTGTTAAAGTGAACCGCCGCAAGGATGAAGCACTCTTCCAGATCAACGCCGTCGCCAAGATACGGGAGTGGTACCCTAAATTGCTTGTGTTCCACATACCGAACCAAAAGGGCACCCGCAATGTCGTGGATATGGTGCTCCTGAAGAAGATGGGCGTGACGCAGGGAATAGCCGATCTTGAAGTTATGCTTGGGAAAGGAAAGTCCGGATACATAGAGTGCAAGATCGATGATGAAGATCAGACCGAGGAACAGGTGGCCTTCGAGCTATACTGTGAGCAAAACGGATACCCTTATTTTCTGTGTGCCACTTTGAAAGAGGTCAAGCAGGCCATGGATCAGATGCTTGATTCATGAACCACTACGCCGAGATTGACGGCTGCACCATATACCACGGGGACTGCCGCGAGATTCTGCCTGGGCTAAACAGCATAGACACAATTATCACAGATCCAGTATGGCCGAATTCCATTCCTGAGCTCGCTGGGCACGAGGATCCGAGAGGCCTTTTTGAATCCATGTTAAAGCTGATCGATCCGGGGTGCAAAAGAGCCGCGATTCACCTTGGAAGCGATTCAGATCCCGCCTTCTTGAGTTCGGTTAGTGATACGTGGCCGTTCTTTCGTGTTGTGTGGATGTACCATGCGCGTCCGAATTACAAAGGCCGGATGCTTGGCGGAGCAGAAGTCGGATATCTTTATGGCCCGCCTCCGCCCTCAGTTCCTGGAAAGCATTTGATTCCCGGGATGTGTCTATGCACGGAAAACACTCCGCGCGATGGAAGCCATCCTTGTCCTAGAAGGATGACCCACGTTAAATGGCTCGTTGACTATTGGTCGGCCGGGGCAGACACCATTCTCGATCCATTCATGGGAATTGGCACGACCCTTGTCGCCGCGCGTGACCTTGGCCGCAAGGCTATCGGGATCGAGCTGGAAGAAGAGTATTGCGAGATCGCGGCGAAGAGTATGGCCCACGCCGTGCTGGCGTTGGAGTTTCAACAGTGACCAACAAGCTCCGCATAGTCCCCGAAGATGTGTACGGCTCGCGAGAGTTCAGGACAACGAAGACAAACATCTGCCCTGTTTGTCAGCACGCGGACTGGTGTTCGACGGACAACGATGAATTTGCGATCTGCATGCGCGTTTCCGATGGCCGCATTTCCCCGTGGGGAGAGGGCAGCCTTCACGCACTCCGACCTTTACCTACAGACGGCGGAGAGCCTGAATTTCGATACGACTCGCCGATGCACGAGCTTGCCGACAAACGGGGATGGTCTCTGGAAAAAATGACTGCCGCAGGATGCCTGTCCAAAGGCGATGAAGTCCATTTCCCGATGACCGACCACGAGGGCAACGTCACCGGCTGGCGTCGGCGCATGGGGAACAACAAGGAATTCAAGGACGGATCGAAGGCCATGACCGTCCCCGGGGAGCCCGGCAAGGTTCATGGTTTATTTCAGTCGCTCGATTCTCCCAAAGCCAAGATCCTGCTGGTCGAAGGCGAAACGGATTTCATTGCGGCTCTGACCACCGGATTTCTTAATGTTCTGGGAACGCCCGGATGCTCCCCGGGAGGCCAAGTGAAAAAGTTCCTTTCTCGCCTGGTCCCTGGCCGCGAGGTCATCATGGCGCCCGACCCTGGGCCGGAGGGTATCAAGTGGCGCGGCAACATGGCTCGTCTGTGCCTGGACGCAGGCGCTTTGGCCGTTTCCTTCGTCGCGCCATGGGCCGGGGACCTAGACGACCGCCTCAAACACATGCAGGTCAGCCACAAGACCGTACTGGAGATTTTCTCCGATGCGACCCACTGGACAGAGGATTTAACCCCACCGCCCGCCGAGCCGGTCTCGCCGGAGCCTGAAACCACCCATAATTGGCGGATCCGCGAGGCTGACAGCCTTCCGGCCTTTCCTGTCGACTCCTTGCCCTATTGGATGCGAGATCACGCTAAGGAGATCGCCGAGGGCATGCAGATGCCCGTCGACGCTCCGGCTACCATGATGCTGGGCATGCTTGGCCTTGCCATAGGCCCAAAGATCAAAACTCGGCTCACCAGCAACCGGGGCCAGACTTCAGCCGTTCTTTGGGTAATTTCGGCCCTTCCCACGGGCAGCCTCAAGTCTCCCATGATGGATCGAGTCACCTACCCGGTCGTGCGGCTCGAACGTCGGCTCCGCTCAGGCTGGGCCGATGGGGCGGCCGAGCGCAAGGCCGAGCGCGAGACATGGGCGGGCAAGGCTAAAAAAGCAAAGGCTCTTGCGGTAAAGGGGAGCGATCAGGGCGAGAATGACTTGAAGGCCGCGCTTCAAGCCCTCGAAGATCTGGAAGAGACGGGCAAGCCGCCGCGCATACTCGCCCAGGATTATACGATAGAGACTCTCCTGACCCTCATGCACGAGAATGACGGCACGATGGCCATCGTCACGCCGGAGGGCGGGTTGTTCAATCACATAGCCGACGGCCGTTATGGCGCAGACACGGACCTCGACCCCTACCTCAAGGCGTACACCGGAGAACACATCATCATCGATCGGTCAACCCGCAACCAATTCGTCGGACGGCCGTGCCTGCCTATCCTGACAACCCCGCAGCCGGAGGTTATTTCGGCCATCGGACAACAAAAAGATTTTCAAAGCCGTGGATTCCTTGCCCGATGGCTCTATTCCATGCCAGAGGTTTTCAATGCGGATCGAAAAATCCCGTATAATCCGGACGCTCTGAAATTCACAAACGAATACGACCAACACATGGACGTGCTGCTAGATCTGGCTTGGGACGTTGAAGGAGAAAAGAAAGTACCGTACACTCTTACGTTCGACGAGCCGGCGGGCCGGCGCGTGGTCGAAGAGCAAAACAGATACATTGAAATCGGGCGCTCACTGGCCCTGGAGGAAGATCATCCGCTGATCGGAATGGCTGACTGGGCCAGCAAGGTCTCTGGGTCTGTCGAGAGGATCGCCGCCCTGCTCTACTGCGCGGAGAACGAAAAACATCCTGACCTGTGGGGCACATCCAGAGTCACCATCAAAGAAGTCGAGAACGCCGTCCTGATCATGGACTACTTCCAACAGCACGCCATCCGAGCGTATCGCATGATGGGTCTGCTCGATCCCAAAATCATGGCGTCCGGGTTGACCGAAGACGCCGACGAAATAATAAGCTGGATGCGCGCGCAGTGCGAAAGGACAGGCAACTACGTGACCCCGTTCACGCCGAACCGACTGGGCAGCGGGGTCTGCCGGTCGTGGGCGCAACGCGAGCGTATTGCCAGGAGAGACGCGGCGATATTTGAACTTTTAAACGCGGAGAAAATCGAATGCCCCAACGGGTGGGGCGAGCATGCGGCCGGGCGAAGCGGTCCGGTTATTGCCAGAATCAAAATAATTGAATCACAGGAGGATTGATATGAGCGAAGATGCACACGAGATTAAAGACAAGCCGGACTACTTCAAGATGAGTAGAGAGATCAAGCGTCGAGGCCTAGATTATCTGGAAGGATTTCAGCGCGGCATGGACGGGGTTGCTTCCGAGGACGGCGTGTTGACTGATTTCATGCGCCATTCCATTGATGAGCGGTGCCGCACCTTCTTTAAGCATTTCGCGGACCATGTGCAAGACACGGACCCGGATGTCTTGATCGCAGCTCAAATGACATCGTTATATCCGGCGGAGCTTGCGGGCGGACCTTACCCGTTCAAGCCCGATTGGCTGTGCGCAAAGTGCCGCGTTCAAAAGCCCAACATGGTCCCGGCGTCCGATGTGCCGGCGGGAGCGAAGGTGCGGTTGCCACTGGTTGGCCATGCAGGAAAGCCGCTCAATCCGGAGACGGGATATGATTGGCGCTGTGTTGAAGTCGAACCGGATGGAGGAGTGGTCAAGTTTCATGCACCAAATAAATCATGTTCGACTTGGTTCCCCCGCAACGCGCTGGTCGAGCTGCTGCCGGAGGATGATGAGGTTGATGAGGCCAACCACTGCAACGAGGCATTCCGCGAGGACCCGCACAGGGGAGAACCTCGGGGTCAAAAGCGAATCCCTGACCCTTCACTTGACGAATCGGGGCCGGATGACCAGCCCGACCCCGCCTACCCCCCCGCC
>SDBT01000839.1_pt1 | contig 50875 bp, 43 predicted proteins | sample 2277101 | NCBI WGS metagenome assembly SDBT01 (sample SAMN10404973, study PRJNA504765) | marine sediment metagenome | isolation source: marine sediment core GS10_PC15, 103 cmbsf | place: Arctic Ocean: Southern Knipovich Ridge | collected 2010
AAAATAAATTGGTTGACTTGTTTAATCTGATCTAACCCCCATATTTTGTAGATTGAAGTATCCGGTTTTTTCAACAACCTGCACATCTATTGATGTCAACTAAGTATTTTGTTTAAGATGTTTGTAATAAAGATAATAATGTTAATTTTTCTCAAATTCTAAAACCACTTCCGAGTAATTTCTAATTCGCTGTTATATTGAACTGCACGCCCAGGGATACATTACTGATAACCGGCAGCAAATGAATCGGTTGTTCTAAATTATGCATTTTTGGTTCTAATAATCACACTATAAACGATACTTTTTTTGAGTCGATTTTCGTCATGCTGGCTGATTCCTAATTGATGAAAATCACATTATGGATCTCCAAAATTATTCTTATTGGCCAAAATGTCATTCTTATTTTTCCACCCTATTTTGGCTCACAGGCTATGCTAACATGACTTAGACAAACATAACGCTCATTGGTATCCTAAGAACACTGCGAAGTGAGAAGGGATGCTCGGGAGATGGGCATCGGGTCAGCACGTTACTGCGTTTCTGAGAATGTGCAATGTTTAATCTGCACAAAGCTCGTGGCTCTGATTGTGTGACCTGCTCGAATTGTTCGCATGAGAAATCCATAAAGGATAAGCTCGGACTAATGAATGAAACATCCCAGACCCAAAAGGCACATCCAGCTACTAAGCAGAAAAGGATGGGTACTATGCATACAGAACGGTTTGTAGGCATCGATATTCACAAGCGACATGTGGTCGTTGCCGCCGTGGACAAACAGCAGAAAGTACTGCTTTCACCCAAGAAGATCTCCAACCAGCAATTTGCCTCATGGGCACACAACCATCTCAACCCAAGTGACCAGGTTGCCCTTGAAGCGACCAGCAATAGCTGGGCTTTTCACGATCAACTTGAACCTATGGTCAAAGACGTTTTTGTTGCTAACAGTTACAAACTCAAACTGATCACAGCCAGTTCAGCTAAAACCGACAAGCATGATGCCATGGTATTGGCAAAACTGTTAGCTGCCAACCTGCTGCCCTCAGTCTGGGTACCCCCTCAGCATGTCCGCGATCTGCGCAATATCACCCAACATCGTTGGCAATTGATCCAGGTCCGCACAGCTGCTAAGAACCGCTTGCATGGCATCTTACATCAACATAATATCCAAATCCCAACCGGAAGCCCCTTCCAGTCATCCAGCGAAGAATGGTGGCAAAACCTGGCCATCTCACCCGTTGAACAGTTACAAATCAAGCACTACTGGTTGACCATCCATCACTGTAATGATCTGATCCAAGAAACAGAAGCCACTATTGCTCAGTTATCGGTCTCTGATGATTGGAGTGAGGAGATGACCTTCCTCATTCAGCTACCAGGGATTGGCCTCTACACCGGGATGACCATCTTGGCTGCGATTGGTGACATCAGGCGTTTTCCCAGCCCACGGAAGTTATCCGGTTATGCGGGATTAGGTGCCCGCGTACGGGCGACCGGCAACACTGTGCGCACAGGCAAAATTACCAAACAAGGCCGGAAGGAGCTGCGCACCGCTTTGATTGCTTCTGCTTGGGTCGCTGTTCGCTTTTCCGTCTATTGGAGCACCCGTTTTCAAGCACTGGCCAAAAGCATTGGTGCCAACAAAGCGATTACCGCTATCGCTAGAATGATCCTGGTTGTCATCTGGCATGTGTTGACCAAGCGCCAAGCAGATCGTTTTGCCAATGGACAGGCTGTTGCTCGTTCTCTTATGGGGTGGTGTTCGCTTCACCATTTAGCTAGTTCCCAGGGTTTGCGCCGCGTTGATTTTGTCCGACAACGTCTGAACCAGCTTGGTATGCTTCATAAAGTATCTTCGTTTCGGGCTAACGACAGAACTTACCATCTTTCCGCTGGCCCTTGACATGTCTAATAACTAATGACACGATACAGGACCGATGGATGTGCTGCACAGGCGAGTAGATAGTCAACACGAGGAAGACCCTCGTGCCGTCAGGTGCGATCGGGACAGATATACCTTTTCTACGTAGGGCGACGTCATTGCCCGGAGCAGCGCGCTGTACCCTATGTCGAACTGTACTTCGTCTCCAACCTGCAGGCCCAGACCACTGACGTCCAGAATCAAATGATCGCTGCTTGCTCCCAGGACATCCGCCATTATCTTGGGCTTGATTGCAGAACCGTCAACGTCCTGCCTTCCGAGAGCGAGGATCGCTCTTTCTATATTTCCTTTGTCCTCGAATACGGGAGCGCGACCGAATGCATCCTGGGCAATTTCGCCGTAGGGCAGCGAGGGCTTCGTCTTAAGTTCGATCACCTCGGCGACCAGCGTGAAGGCGTCCGTATACAGGCCGGGAATCCGTTCACGGGTTAGCGTGTCGCAACCCAACAGGATCGCCTCGCCGATGCGCAAGTGGTTGACGAGGCCTACTTCCGGTGTCGAAATGAACCACTGGTAGTTTGCCGAGTTTCCACCGGAGACGATCTCAAAGGTAATGCCATACTGTTGTTGAAGGTTTCCGGCAATTACAGACAACTCCCGCAGTTTTGCCTGGGTTGGCCTGACACCCCCAAAACAGGCCAGGTTTGTTCCTATCCCGATCAGTTTGACACCTCGCAGACCCATCACTTCCGCCACCATTGGCTCGACATCGGAGGGCAATATGCCTTCTCGCAGGTCACCCAGTTCGATCATCAGGATGATCTGTTGAATTTTGCCGCGTTTGGCCGCGATTCTGGCAAGAAGGCGGATAATGGAAATTTCGGTATTGAGGCTCACGTCGGCAAAATCGATCACTCGCTCGACCTCGCTAGGCATAGGGGAGCGTATGAGGATGAATTGCGCGTCTAACCCGGCCTCTCGCATCTTTTGGATGTTGGCGATGCGTGAATCACCGAAGGAGCGAATGCCACTGTTGAGCAAAGCGCTCGCAATCCTGGGAGAGCCACAGACTCCTTTTGTGACGGCGGTGATGCAGATCCCCTTGGAGCCGTATAGCGCCGTCAGCTTGCGAGCGTTATGTGCCAGTTTCTCGAGTTCTATCTCTATCCGAGGTGCTGGCATCTCATTCTCCAGTCCTCAACCTGAGTCTCTTGATAGCGCTCTGAATGATCTCATCCAGCAGGTCCTTGCCGTCCTTTCCTTCCGCGCGAGCCATGAAGCCAATATAGCTGTGAGGTTTTTCCTTGGGCGTGCACATCAGCCCCGCGAACGTGTTCCCTTCCAACAAGAACGGCCCTTCCTCGGTCAATATCATGTCAATTCGACCAAAGTCCTTGAAACCCAACACGCGGTAGGCCCGGAGCGCCAATTGCTGCATCATCTGGGTTTCTTTAGCAGTCAGCGGAGCAGGACAAAGTAAAGAAGCATTATCTAACTCCTTTTTCTCAAAGGTTAGTGTGATATCTCCTTTAGGATACACAATCTCCAAGTGAGGAAGAGTTCTTGCATTTTCATTACCCAAGACCCCCAGGGTGATTTCTCTCCCTCGCAGGAACTTTTCTATGAGGACTGGTTGATGGATAGTCTCGAGCCTCTCCATAACTTCACTGACCAGTTGGTCGTAGTTGTGGACAACGGAAGAGTCGTTGATCCCTGCGCTACTCCGGCCAGCTACCGGTTTGACGAAAAGCGGATATTCAAAAGGCGGGTCATCCCGAAACACTTTGCAATCTTTCTCTGATCTGGCCAAACAGAAAGGCGATGTCGGCAGACCCACTTGCTGCCAGAGCCTTTTCGACAGTGATTTATCCATTGCGATGGCTATAGTGAATGTATCGGATCCGACGTAAGGTATCTCTAATTCTTCAAGGATCGCGGCTTCTACCAGGCTGGAAACGTTAAAGACAAGGTCAACTTGTAAAGCCTGTAGATCGTTGATGAAATTGGGTCCCCAATGAATCTGGTAGACGCTGTAGCCGGCTTCAGTTAATGCTTGTTCGTGATGTTCCACCTCGGCATCTGTCTCGTCGACGACTTTGTCGGCACCGATGAACTTTTCTTGAATCGCTAAGTAGCCTCGTTTCTTGTTCAGTAAACCGATTCTCAGTTTTTCCATTGTAGTTCGCACTTTTTTATTATCCTCTCTTACTTTTGCCGCACAACAACTGCTAGCTGAGGCGCCGGGGTTGAGGCGTTGGTTTGGAATTCCGGCTGCTTCTTCTCTCACTATCGATAAGAATTCGTGCCGCATCCCCAGTAGCCTCCAGCGAGAGATTGTGTAAAAACTCCATGCAATTTTCGAAAGTGGGTCGAAGACCCAAAAAATCAGCAATAATCTGAAGCGTTGTCCCGATTAGCCACCGAATAAACGGCTCTTGTATAACTATTTCTTTTTCTGCTTCCCGGTTGATTTCTGATGCCCCTCCAATTCCTGTTGCTCCTTTTGTCTCAGCTTTCGGTCCCGTTCCTGTTGCTCATCCAATTCCTGCTGTTCCTTAAGCCTTTGTTTTCGTTCCTCTTCTTGTTGATGTTCCAACTGTTGTCGTTCAATTTTCCACTGCTCAAGTTCATCCTCTTGTCTCGATTGTTGATTTTGTTTCATCATTATTCCCTTCTAGAAAATAAGTCTTGGTTGCATTCCACATAGGTTTGCAGATCGTGGTGTGCTTCTAACACTTCTTACAAATCTCTAGATATATTCGAAAATTCCTACCTTACGATCTTGTTTACTCATAAGATACACCCATTGATGGGGGTCGGTAATTAGATAAATCTCCAATGGCCACCAACTTTGGTTAATAAGTATCTTTTTCTGATTTAATCAAGACTAGTTTGACATTAAGATGCTACGCTACGTTCTAAAAATTGGTGCTGCTCGTTTTAAGATAAGCTCGAAGCCTTGGCCGGATTGATTTTACATCAACTTCTAAACTAGCTGCCCATTCCCTTAGTAACCGATTTTCTAATTTGTAAAGCGCTTGATCCAGGGTTAGATTGAGTTTTTTCTTCGTTTTCAAAGCAGTCAGATCACGAACAAGACTGCTGATAGCGAGAAAGCCTCCATCAGTCAGGACATCATCAATTCTTTCTTTCCATTGAATAGGATCATTATCTAAATTATGTGGAGCGCTTTGTAGTATTTCAATAGCCTTTTGAATAAGCTCTTGAGATGCTACCGGATGGATGCGCGGGTTATCTTCACTATCAATTGGAAACCAATAAATGCCATTCTCAGTTTTTACCCTGAAACAATCAACTTGAACTCCATTTAATGGTTTTTTTTCGATACCATCAATCTGTCCAATACCATAGAAGCGATGAACGATCATATCCCCTGGTGAGTAAATGGGTGAAGATTTTGCCATTGTTACCACCTTACTATCTTGTTGCAGAAAAAGAAAACGGAGGAACCTTTATGGGCAATATCAGGTTTGTTGGTGACTAATGTAACTACGCAGTTTGTGCTGTATTTCGGGATGGCGTAGTCGACGAATGGCCTGAGCCTCAATCTGCCGGATGCGCTCACGCGTAACACCTATTTTTAATCCTACTTCCCGTAACGTATGTGTTTCGCCGTTAGAAAGACCAAATCGCAGCTTTAATATCTGGACCTCTCGAGGGGGTAACATCTCTAATATTTGGTCTAGATGTTGGCGCAACAAACTTAATGTAGTAACTTCAAAAGGATCAGGGGATTCTTGATCCTCAATATAATCACCCAAAACACTATCACCTTCGACCGAGATTGGCATATCAAGTGATAAGGGATATTGAGCGTACTTGGACATTTGCTGAATTTTCTCTGAAGTTACACCCATTGCTTCGGCTATTTCGGCTACTTCTGGGTCTCGTCCCAACTGCTGACTGAGTTGATGTTGCATACGGAACATCTTAGACAATTGATCACTCATATGAACTGGCAAGCGGATTGTGCGGCTCTGGTCTGCCAGAGCCCTAGTCACAGCCTGGCGAATCCACCAGGTGGCGTATGTACTGAACTTATAACCCCGTTTATAGTCGAATCTTTTAACTGCCCGCATTAGGCCAATATTTCCTTCCTGAATTAAATCCAAAAAAGGAATCCCTCGGTGTGTGTATCTTTTGGCAATACTTATCACCAGACGTGAATTCGCGGTGATGAGATGATCTACGGCAGTCAAGCCATCATCAATCAGAAGTAATAGTTCTTCATGTCGTTTAGTTGACTTAATTTTGAAATCTGAGATTTCTTCCCTGGCGATGAAGCCTTGCTCAATCCGCTTCGCCAAGTTCACCTCTTCCTCGAGTGTGAGCAATGGACAACAAGCTGCTTCGCAGAAATACAATCCAACCAGATTATCCGGTTCAAATTTTGACAGGAGATTATCGTCTTTAAATATAGGTCTGCGGTGAGATGCTTCATCTTCATTTTCATCCGTTGAATCTTCGTCAGGGGCATCATTGAGACGGTCATCCTCAACAAACAAGATTCCCGCTTTTCGAATGGCTACGTAAATTTGGTCCAGAATGTCAACATCTTGTTCGGCTTCAGGAAATAAGTGTAGTATGTCATCGTAAGTGACATAACCTTGCTTGGATCCCAATTCTTTTAGACGCGCATAGGAATTGGTTGGGTTATCCACATCGAAATCGATGAGCAATATGTTTTCAGTTAATTCATTCATACAAAGTAACAGTGTTAATTCGGTGATCCGGGAGCAGATTGTTTCTTGGTCGATAGGTAATCCGTAATTTTTTCAGTTTATAAGGAGACATCTTCACCTATTTCCGGTCACCTAACAAAACCCAAATGTTATATCTACGCATTTTGCCGCAGAAGTAAGCAATGATCAAATGACCATTTCCCAATTTCAATATAAACTGAGTGGCAGGTAAGGCACCAATTACGATACCCTCTGCTTGAATTACTTCTTCAATATTTGCAAAATTTCACTTCTTCCAAGCACAAATAATGTGGCGCGGCAGTCAATTTCACCAAGGCAATGAATATTACGGATCATTTGTTATAACCCATTGTCTTGATAGGCGAACACCATCTGATCATTTACCAAACAATTCAATATTCATTTATTTTGTTGTTTAGAAAACTCACGTAAGGAAAAAACGCAGGATCTCAAAAAAACTAAATAAATTTAAGCAAAATTCACACCCCCATCTGGTTGATCCTTTTACAAGACTCTATTGGTGAGACTTGAGCACCATAGGCACCCTCGTTCAACCTCGTCTATTATAGCACGTTGTCATCCTGACTATAAATCAGGGTTGAATTAGGGGTACTGTCAAGGGTTTCAATATTTACAAATATTACGTAGAGAGAACTCTGCGATTGTTAATTTTTCTTCTGAGCTCTTTGCCCCAAGACTTATTGAGAAAGATGCGATTCGAGCTGTTTCTCCAATGGGGTTTGTAATCTCGTTTGGAAGTTAGCTCTCGTTTGGATTGGCACTATCGATTATTTGGTAGTCACAAATTGAAATGGGACGCTCCCAGATATTGTTTGAATTATGAGTGTTGCCACTTTCGAGCTATTTCTAATTCGCCGTTATATTGGACTGCACGCTCAGGGGTTAAAGGTATCCATTTAATGGTTACGAGTTCGAGTCCGCTATGGGTCATCAACTATAAAGAAGCCGCCAACAGATGACGTTGAGCGGTTTCTTGCTATGATTCGGTTCGAGTCCCGACTCTAATTTAGCCTTCTTTTCAACTATTTGCGGTCTTTAACAAGTTGGTTCGAGTCTCCGTGGGGCAGAATTCAGACAGACCCTATCATAACTTCGAAAATAGGGAAATTCGAACATTAGAGAAATGTGAATAATTCAAACAGCAATTTCGTTCATTCTACTTTGGATCTCTTTTTGATCCAGCCATTGCCCTTTACACAACACCCCCATAATTTTTTGTACGTTGGTGATGTCATCCAAGGGATTTGCCTCCAACAACACCAACTCAGTCCGTTTCTCAATCTCAATCGTTCCTGTTTCATCCAGTTCTTCTAAGTACTCCATGGGATGCGTGGTGGATGCCTTCAAGGCTTCGTAGGGGGGCAATCCAATATCGACAAGTTCTTGGAGTTCTTCATGAATCGACAATCCAGGGAGATTGGTTGGGATGAGCACATCAGTCCCGGTCATCAATTTGACATCTTTTTCGTGCAAAGTTTTGATTAAGGGACGCTGGAAATCTTCAAAACCTTGCTTTATGGATTGCCGAAGTTCAGGTGGCATTTTCAAATAGATATTCTCAATAAGGTAAGACCAGATTCCCTTTGCCATTGGGTGCAGATAACGCATTTCTGGACAAGAAAGTTCACCATCTAAATCAGTAAATATCGCCAGGATTTTACGGCTGGTGGTCAATGTCGGCGTAATCCAAGTATTGCTCTTGGCGATGATTTCAGCAAAATAATCGATTCGTTCAGGAGAAAAATCGCCTTGTGCTTGTTTCATAACTTCTTCAGAATGAGCAATCAGATTTTGCCCTGCTCCCAAGATATGCTCTACGGATAGTGCGTTCGGGATATGACCAGCTACTGGCATACCCAGTTCTTTTGCGGTGGCGAGAATGGCATCATAGCATTCCTGATTCAAGAAAGTATAGACCTTCATGCCATCATAGCCAGCGTTTTTCGAATCGATAACTACTTGGCGTGCATCTTCAGCAGTGGCAACCTGGGTGTTGATCGGTGGGGGCCAGGATTGTCCAATTCCATCGATCATACGGTTTAGAATCAATCTTGGACCGAGAATCTCGCCCGACTTAATCCGCTCACGTAGGGCGATATGCTCTGGCAAAGCGGACAGCACTTGAACGGTGGTGATACCGTTCGCAAGATAGGGGAATAGAATTTGTTCGAAATCCAGGTCATCTTCTGAGAATTGCTTCTCTGGCGGGAACATGATATTCCAGGCATCCCCTTCCAAGTGGATGTGCATATCAGCGAGTGCTGGAATGATGTATTGATTGGATGCATCTATTTGGATGGCATCATTGGGAATAGTTGTGTGAGCAGTATCTCCAATATCAGTTATGTGCCCACTTTGAACGATCACGGTTTGATCAAGCAATACCCGTTCTTCATCCATCGGGATGAGATTTGCATGGACAAAGGCATAGGATTTAGATGGCATCGTTGTCTCCTGTTGCTTGAAATTTATTCAGATTCTTCAATCCACTGGATAAGTGTATCCAACAAGAACCCGATATTGCCTATCTGACAATGGTTTTGGGCGTGATCATCTTTTGTGAAAATCCTGTCGGTCACCGATTTGGCATTTCCAAGTGACCTGACTTGTTCATCGTGTAGACGAATAGGGATGAAGTGATCATCTTTCCCTGAGATGAATAACACCTCTTGCATAATTTTGTCGGCATGCATATTTTCTCTGGATAAACTCAGGTTCAGCTGGGCACCTTCGACTGGAGTTTTAGACTTAGTGATTCGCATGGTATTGCCAATTTCCCACATCATCCTAGGATTTCGCTTCATTTTCATAAAAGCACTTTTATTGAAGACATTCTCAAATTTCATGAAGAATTCAAAGATCCAGCCGATAGCGGCGGGGACAATGTCCATGTATTGGATGGCGTGCCCGGAGGCGACGACGCGTTTTATTCGGGGTTCAAACGCGGCGGCCCGTAAACATAGCCAACCTCCCATGGATAATCCAAAGAGCGTAACATCATCAAGTTCAAAATAATCCAAGATTACCGCGGTAGGTTTCTCCCAGCGGATATCCATCGCCAATCCGGCTTTGATCAACGCTGCACCCTGCCCAGGACCTTCGAAGCCAATAACTTCATATCCTGCCTGGGCGAGATATTTCAACATCAAATACCATTCTTCCAGGAAGGAATCATAACCACCGTGCAATACGATGGTGCCTTTCATCTCAACAAGGGGGGCGATTTTGATGGCGGGTAAATACCCATCTTCATAAGGGATTTCAAAGCGTTCGATATTCTCATCCGCAAAGGCCTGGTAGAAGAGTTCAATAAATTTGTCGTATAGCAGTTCTTTATCGGGGTCTTGATAGAGTGTAAAAAACTCGGCACTGCGATAATAGATCGCCGCGTTCATCAAACGGTTTTCGCGCTCAGCCTGCGCTGCGATGCGAAGCATTTCAGGTTTCCAGTCTTCGTATTTCTTGATGTTTTTCCCGGCTGCCAGCATATCCTCATAGCAAGCCTGACCGATGGAGTACCAGCGGTTGAGTTGAAAATTGAAGAACTGTTTTTTGTGAAATGGATGGTATCCAACTGGGAAAGTGAGTTTATTATCTGACATAATAAATCCATATTTAGGATGAAAAGCTATGTATCGTTCTTGACCTTAGCTTGCGTGCCATCAACCAACATTTTCTCGGTGTAGACATTTTTCTGCTCACGCCGAGAAGATGCTTGGGAGCAGCTCTCAAGCCCAAAATGCGTGCGAAGCGCATGTTCAATCATCCACAGAGTGATGAGAAGTGGAATATCCTTTATCACGATTGGTTAGCATAAAACTTTCGTACACTTGGCATCAGAGCAAATAGAAGTATAAAAAACCCAGCGACCGCCGTGGCATAAGTGATCGAAAACCACCCAATTAGCCATCCTTCGTAAATCAACCAAATGGCAATTATTGCTACAAAGACAAGAGTCGCCGTCCAAGCCCAGTAGGACTTGCTCCATTGGAACAATCCATCAGCCCAATTCCAGTCTGGACGAGTGATCAATGCATAAATTAGCAAGAGGGGAAATAATCCCATTACAACGAGTAGGAAAAGACCCGGCAGGATAAAATTCGAAACCGGTAGAAGTGGTAAAATATCAGCCAATTGCAGATAGCCGCCATTAGCGGGATCCGCTAGCATCGGAATGCCGCCAGAAAAGCCCCCCAGGGATAAGAAAAGAAGAGCAAGGATCAGGGGCCAAAGCATAAATGGACGTTTCATAATATTCTCCTTATTTTTCAAGCGCCAATCTGAGCGCACAAAAGGCCATCACAATTGTTAGGGGACCAAACACCAGAGTTTCAGCAGTAATACCGGATGCGAAATTTCCCAAAGTATTCAAGATCAGGTATACAAAAACAATCCACACGCCAATATTGACTAACTTATTGGATCTGCCTGACTTTAGCAAGTTCATTTTTGTGGCAACAATACCCAAGAATACGAGCGTTAATGTTATGGCGACTATTTCTAGCTGTAGCAAATTCGATTGATCATCATTGATCTGCCCACCCCAAACGATGTTGGATGGCACAACCTGTAAGAATATCAGGAAATGTAAAACTAGCATCAAAATAAATGTACCTAATAAAATTTTTCCAGCAAGATTTGCACTTAGAAATTTTTTCATCATAATCTCCTTATTTACTTTGATTTGGTCATTTTTAGCGTTTGATTCTATTTTTCAGACCCAAAATCTATAGCAGCTGATTTGAATCCTTTAACGATCAGCCATATTCCAATTCCTAAATCAAATGGCAAGTTTGGAAGGAATATGAACATCGAAATATCATAACCCAAATGATCAAACAGGGATCCTATGAATGCCAGAGGGGCTGCTATGAGGCCCCAGAGAGATAGAACCCGTGGGAGAAATCCTGATTTGTAGAATAGGTAATAGAACAGTGTCGCCCCAAGGGTATAGGGCAACATGTGAAGAAAGTATCCAAAGTCCTGTAGCTCATAGAAGAGATTTCCCAGGGTCTGCAAATAGATGGGGTGTCCCGCGATTACAGATTCTTGACTTATGCGTAAGAGAGCGAAAGCCGCTATTCAACTAACAGCTATGATTGCTGCTGTCAGTAGATACAATCCCAGGGCCACAAGGGCTATCTTCCCGTTCTGTTTCTTCAAGGTTAGAAAGAGCAGCGCACCCAACATGACTATGCCAATAACAGCGATCATCTCGCCCACTATGCTTGCCCGAATCTGCAAGGCATTATTTGCAATATTGGTCATGCTAGCGGTTATGTTACCCGGCACAATCAACGACGTTAATAAAAATGTACTGATAAGAGATGCAACTGCTTGAAGGAGAAATGCTGCTCCTAAGAACCTGGGAGTATTCTTATCTGTATTCATTTTTTTCCTTTACGCCTTTCAGCAAAAGCCAAAAGGTAAGTGAAAATTCAGCAATAATGGCAACCGCGAGACCCAGATAAGATATCATTTCGTAGCTCGGGAAAACAAAAACCGTAAATAACTCTATCAGATAGCCAAAACATCCAATCATCAACAAGACGCCCAAAATCCTGGGAACGTAACCCGACTTGAAAACTAAATAACCAAGGGGAAGGAGAAATAAACCACTAAACATCCCTGCGATAAAATATCCGTGGCTGTGAAAATTGAGAAATAGCAACGCCAGAGCTTGCAACTGATCTATTGTGAATACTGTCAAGTAGTCAACGCCACTCAAAAGTAGCAAGGCAGCAAATTGGTTTAGCATATTGAGCATCATGATAGGGACAGCGCCCAAACCGAACACCACCATAAGCAAAGCATGATTTTTGTTAACCGGTTTGAGTAACTTATATAATGCTAGTACCAACAAAAGGAAGCACGTGTGATGGAATAGACCACTCATAAAGCCGATACGGAATAGCAACTCAGAAGCCGTAATATTGCTGGCTGTAGTTGTGGCATCTCCGGGCACAATAAGACTGAGGTTAACATACAACTCGGCGAACATACCGAATGCTATGACAAGTAGATACAGCACCCCTGCGACTCTGGCAGTCTTTTTGAGTGAATTCATTTTTTCTTCCTCATTATTTGTTATTATCTTCCACAGTGATGACAACTTTTCCTCGGGCGTGTCCTTTTTCAAGATACCTGATAGCTTCGGGAACCTCGCTCAATGGATAACGTCTATCGACAACAGGTACGACTTTGCTGGCTTCAAGAAGTTCTTTCAAGACGACCAGATCGGTTCTATTCTCTTCTGGCATAAGCATGCCTATTTTCATACTCCCGGTCATTGAAATCAATGAACCCAGGAACATAACTTGGAACAAAAGCGCAGGGGAAGAATATCCGATTACGACACAAATTCCCTTGGGAGATAATACTCGCTTATAATCTGTAACTGAGCGATTTCCTACATTATCTAAAATCAGATCATAAAGCTGCCCGTTTTGAGTGAAATCTTTTTGAGTGTAATCAATGACTTGATCTGCGCCCATTGAGCGTACCATCTCCAAATTCCGTGTGCTGCACACGCCAGTCACTTCAGCCCCAAACGCTTTGGCAATCTGCACTGCAAAGGTACCCACACCGCCAGAGGCGCCATTGATCAAAACCTTTTGTCCTGGCTGAACCTGTCCTTCATCGCGTAGCGCGTGCAGGGCGGTGAATGCCGCTTGTGGTACGGCCGCTGCTTCTTCAAACGATATATTGGGTGGTTTCAGCGCTAATGATTTTTCAGGAACACAGACATACTCTGCAAAAGCACCAAAACCACACCAGTAGAGGTCCCCGTAGACTTCATCACCAGATTGAAAACTTTTTACGTTTTTACTAACCGCTGCAACCCGCCCCGCAACATCTGCTCCGAGGATCGTGTTTTTTGGTTTTGGAAACCCAGACTCCAGACGCTGCAAGAACGGTGTCCCTCTCAGGGCATGCCAGTCGAGTGGATTTACGGATGCGGCATAAACTTTTACCAGAACTTCATCCTTCTTGGGCGTAGGTTTTTCTACCTCTTTTAGTTGCAGAACTTCAGGTGGTCCATATTTTTCATATACAATGGCTTTCATCGTAATCTCCTGAATGATTTTTTCATGCTGTACCTTGTTGATACCAAGTGTTACTCTGTTTCTGAACTATCCCTTATGCCCTTGACTATCAGCCATACTCCGATTGTTAATTCAAATGGTAAGTTTGGAAGGAATACAATCATCGGGACGTCATAGCCAAGTAGCACGAGCGAGGTTCCGATAAGTGCCAGCGAGGCGGCTATGAGACCAAAGAGAGATAGAACCCGTGGGATATTTCCGGATTTGAAGAATAGGTAATAGAATAGTGTTGCCCCAAGAGCAAAGGGCAACATATGTAGCCAGTCTCCAAAGTCCGCGGACTCATAGAATATATTTCCCAGAGTCTGCAAATAGGCAGGGTGTCCTTCCATTACAGATACTTGACTAATGCGCAAGAGGGCGAAAGCCGGTATTCTACTGGCAGCAAGAATTGCTGCTTCTAAAAGATACAATCCCATTGCCACAATGGCAATATTCCTGTTCTGGTTTTTCAGAATTACATACATCAGGACACCAATCATGACAACCCCAATAGCAGTGATCATCGCAACCACAATGCTTACCCGCATCTGCAAGGCATTATTTGCAATATCGGTCATACTAGCGATGATGTTATTTGGTGTGATTAATGGCTCTAGCAAAATTATTCCCCACACAGCGGATGCGATTGCCTGAAGAAGGAATGCTGCTCCTAAGAGTCTGGGGGTATTTTTATCCGAATTCATTTTTATGTCCTTTATTAATATTTGACGTGCCAATCACTTAGCATGTTTTTTAGATGGAAAACCGCGGCGCGAAGCGCATCTCTACAATCTCACTCAGTAGATGGATTGAATCCTTTCACAATCAGCCATACCGCAAAGACCATTTCTTGCAAAGCCAATGGAGCATATAAAGCGGTCGAGAGTGGCGAGTTAGGATCTCCGTCTACCAAAACAAGGAAGCCTGCTGCAAACATCAAGGGGGCTCCGATAAGACCCCAGACGGATAACCATCGAGGGACGCGCTTTGATTGATACAAGAGGTAGTACAACATCACAGCGCCTACGCAAAACACGGATTGCCCAAGCATATAGGCATAATTAGATGCGGCTACCAATACCGTGCCTCCAGTTTGAAAATAGGAGGCATCTGGAGAGCCTGCTTTTAGAAATTCCTGGCTCAAAACCAGTAGCAACAATCTGGCAAGTATTGCAACCAAAAAGATTGTGCCCTCGGTAATCCTGCTACCGAGATACCAAACGGCCAGACCTTTTTTGATTTCTGTATCTGTATCCTGTTTCAGGATCGGAAAGATCATGAACGCAACGCCAGCAACTGCAAGAGCCATAATAAACTCAAGGGAGACAGCCATTATCATTTGACTCTCATTTGTGGCAATCTGAGTAAGCATATCTGGAGCATTCATCAGAGAGGTTATTGGCGCAACGGATAGTATGCCTGCAACAGTCGCTGCTATATACAGTGCTCCTACAATTATTGCGGTCTTTCTGTTTGTCCCACGAGGACTTCTTTTAGTCGAATTCATTTTTTCTTTGGTTTTCATCGTTTTATCTCCTTTTTTTCATGGGGCTGATTTATGTTTCGATATAAATACTATATCGACAATAGGTGTTGTTTTGTAGACACTTAAGTGTTGATCGGGGGTGTTGATTTGCGAATATTTTCTAATTCATTTGTTATCTGATGGTTCAGTCTGGTTCGTTTCGACATGATTCACTGAAAGCAGTGGCACTCGAATATTCTTTAATAATCTGTGCAAAGCGGCTTGGTTGATACTTTTATCTTTAAGACGGGGCGTTCCATCATTATCGTGGGTGAAGGACAGCGCATCAAAATAGTCAGACCAATTAGACCGCAGATGCTTTCCGCTTCGTATCTCTCAAGTTTTGTGTTTTTCTATCGAAACTACCACTCCATATTTGCTAGAACATCGGCTAAAGTTTCTCTGTCGATTGTTGAGTCATTTGCCATTACGACCACTCCCAGATTCTCATCCGGGTAAACCCGAAATATAGTAGAAAAACCAGGACCACCACCACTATGGGCAAGGTAGCGACGACCATCAGTGGTCAAGTGAGCTTGCCAGCCCAGCCCTTGGCTAGAATCGCCTGGGTGTGACGGAGTCTCCAATTCAGCATTCATCAAGGCAATCGTTTCAGATTTTAGAATTGATTCCCCATTATCAAGATAAGCCATCATGAACAGAGAAATATCGGTCACCGGACCGATTAAACCCGTTGGTGGGGTTGGGTCGTTGTAAATCCGATGAAACCAATAACGCATGCCATCCCGTTCTCTGATTAAGAAATTTAGTTTGAGCATCGGGAAAAATGGGGTGTACATATCAACCAAGTGTTGCGAACCAGTCGCCTCATTTTCTGCCATCATCTTGGTATACATAAAGTTGGTATTATGCATGCCCAAGGGTAGGAAAATATTGTCAACCACATATTCCTCATAAGCCTTGCCAGAAACCGCTTCGATTAATGCTCCGAGAACCATGTATCCGTAATTGGAGTACTGTGTCTTTTCCCCTGGCATGAAAAGCAACTCATCGTATTCTGGAAACTTTTCAACGACAAGCTCAGTCTGGTTTACTGAAGGCTCCCCTTCCATGTGTATCCAGGTAAATATCTCTGGTATGGCATTAGGCAACCCTGCCGTGTGATTGAGAACCTGCCGAATTGAAATATTTCTTTGTTCAACGCCATCATAGGTGACTTTAAAAAATGGCAAGTAATTACTGATGGGTTCATCAATATCCAGTAATCCACGCTCGTGCAACTGCATTACGGCAACAGCTGTGGGGATTTTTGTCATTGACCACCAATGGTAAATCGTATCTTTAGAGGCAATACCATTTCTCTGTCCATCGGCAACGCCAAAGCCATTGGCATATACGACTTCGCCATCCTTGACCACCGCTACGGAGAGACCTGGAGGGCGTTCTGCCGCGACTACCTGTTCAAGATAATCTTCCAGTTCGTTGATGCTATTTAGTTTCTCCGGTGGTTTTGGGGCTTTGGGCATGATGATATATAACCCGAGACCTGCTACGACTAATACGCCAACCAAAATTCCAACAATCATACCAATCCTCCGAATAAGTTTTTTCATTTTCTTGCTCCTTTTTAATTCTTCAACGCCAGACACATCTGTCTAATTGGATTCGATACGATTCACAGAGAGCAGCGGCAATCCCAGATCACGAATTTTCTTGAGCAATCCGTGCAAGGCGGCTTGGTCAATAATTTCACCAACCAGTTTGGTAGTGCCGTCTTTTTCATGGGTGAAGGTCAGATCTTCAAACCAATCGCTCCAACTTTCGTTGAGATGACCTTTGAGTTTTATTTCGTAGATTTTGCACGCTGGTGTATTTTCAAGTTCAGTCATTACGCACCTCCATCAGGGTAAGGACACGGCCGCAATCGCCATACAGATGGTGATTTGTGACATCAGGTGTAAAGTTGATATGGTTAGCATGTAAATCTCCTACTTTCTTGTCATATTCTCTTTTGTGAAACCGAGTTTTCCTTTGGTCGCGAAGCCAACCACTATCGTGGTCACCAAAAACAGCGGCAGCAGGAACAGGGATGCTTCTTGTCCAAATGCGCCGGACCAAAAATTCCAACTGGCGTGCAACAATACGGGCATCAAGACACTGCCACCACTGCCGTTGTAGACCCAGGCACATAATATGCCCAAAGCCAACAAAACGACAAACTGGATTCCAAATGCTGCCACGAAGCCATATTGTTGGACTGCATCCATAGCGAGGGGCAGAGTCCAATAGGTGGGCAAATGCCAGAGCCACCAGAAAAAGGTCAAAATCAGGGTGGCTTTCAGCGGGCTGTGACCCTCCTGAAGTTTGGAGAGCGCAAACCCGCGCCAGCCAGGCTCTTCACCGAATGAACCAACCAAGAGCAGGAGAATGACCAAAATCGTGCTGCCCCCATTGAGATAAATCCCGGCAGCGGAATTCGGAGCAGACCCACCCGTCAACATCCCTAACAAAGAGGCGATCGCGAACAGCCCCGCCAGCAGTAAGACCGCGGCAGCCCACCATCGAAATTTGACCTGCCAGTTGAACATACTGTGAAAAATCTTGCGGACGCCGGCATTACCCTCAGTGGTTTTCGTCACGACGATAACCGCCAATAATGGGCCGATCCCGCCCAGGATGGTTAGTACAGTACCATCGAATTCAAAATCCAACAGACCAAGATTGGCAGCCACACCGGGGCTTAGAATCAGCCAGGTGAAGGCAAAAGATAATGTGAAGTACAACATCAGTGGATGTCGCTTGAAGAATTTACTGTTTTGGCTGTCCATTTTGTCTCCTTCTGCTAAAAGGTGACGCTTTGCACTCTTGTCACCGTGTTTATGTTTTGATGTGAATACTATACCGACAATAAGGTTTGTTTTATAGACACTTAAGTGTTGATTGGGGGTGTTGTTCTACGCGAAAAAAGCTCTCAGTGATATATGCGAGAGCTTTTTCTAGAATAGGTTTTCTGATGTTATTCTGTTGGGATTATCTTGAGGGAGATTGCTTTATTAATCGCCTGAGCCCGATTCTTGACTCCCAATTTCCCAAACACTCTGCGGTTGTGACCTTTGATCGTATCCAGTGCCAGGTAAAGGCGTTCGGCAATCTCTCGATTGGTGAGACCTTGGGCAATTAGTTGCAACACTTCTAGCTCGCGGGAGCTTAAAGGTTCAATCAAGGGTTGGGCAGAGGGCTTCTGCGTCTCGGATTCAAATACAACCAGTAACTTACCTGTATAGTCTGGCATAATTCCATGAGCAGCTGCTTCGGATAGTAGGTGAGCCATCGGCATACCCTCATCAGCAAAGATTCGGATGTAGCCCTCTGGTTCAGCCAGTGTCAGGGCATGCTTCAGAGACATGAGCGCACGGGGAATGTCGCCTTGTGCGTGGTGAGCGAGCGCCAGCAGCACCAGGATTTCGATCACGCTTCCCGTCCTCCCACCTTCTTCCGCCGCTTTCAGGAGGCGCTTCAATAGTCCCATTGCATCGTGAATGGAGTCATCTACCAAGTCACTCTTATACTGAGTGATGAGCACCCTCGCCAGGGTGATATGCTCGAACTCGTGCAGATAGTTGAGATCGTCATCAACGGACAGTCCCCGTTCACGCGCCCACCCCTGGGCTTCGTTCAACCGTCCCTGGCGAATCCACACTCGCGTCTTCGTCGCCGCAAAAGGGCACACAATGGGCAAGGGAGTTTGGATATACAAACTCTCCGCTTCATCCAATAGATCGAGAGCCTTATCCAGGTCTCCCAAAGTCTGTTTTAATCGCGCTTGCGCAATGCACCAACGGTGCTGCCAATCTGGTAATTCAATCTGTTCACCCAATTTCTTGGCTGTGTCTAAGTCCTGTACAGCGGCTTCGAGATTGCCCAATTCACGATGTAATTCGCTGATGCCAATATAAACATCTTCCGTTCCGATGGGAAATGGCTCACCGTGCTCAGTCGCAAGCCGCAATGCGTGCTCACATGTACGAACTGCCTCATGGAGATGACCGAGAGTCATCTTTATATCCGCCAGGACAAACGTACCGACGATTACGTCTAAGGGATTCATACCAGCCAGACCATCGGAAAAGGTTTGGTGAGCGGCTTCAAGATCCCCACTTGTCCAGTATGCCAGCCCTAAAAGCGCTGTTACCGTACCGCGTTCGTAGGAATCCCCGTCAGGTAAGAGCTCAAGCACGCGTTGCGCGTATTTTACCGTACTGGCTACATTACCAATAGCCTGGGCATGATAAGCCCAGGCAGTAGCCAGTGATAAAGGTAGTGACTGAAATTGTTCTTCGTCCACAACCACCATTTTGCCTGTTAATGTTTCCGGTTGCTCACCCAAATCAATTGTTGGTTCCAGCCACCGCTCAACATCCTTCAGACGGACTTCGGCCTCATTCAGCTTACCGGCATTCATAAATGCCCAGGCATAGCTAAGGCTGAGCACAGGTCTGACGCGGACCAGTTCGTCTGGCAACTCCTTCACCCACCCAAGCCAAGTGATCGATTGATAACTTCCACTCCATGCTGGCCATGCTAACTCAGCCAGGCTGGCAGCCTGGTCGAGATCATTGGCGGCAAATGCGTGTTGGATCGCATCAGATGGTAGCTCGTTTTGTTCATACCATTTGCTGGCCCGACTGTGCAGCGTTGGAATCAAATCTAATTGGGTTTGGCGTAAACGTTGGCGCAATAAATCGGCAAAGAGATGGTGGTAGCGATACAAACGTCGCTCGTTGTCCAGCGGCACAATGAATAGATTGGCGGTTTCGAGATTCTCCAACATGACTTGACTATCATTTTTCCCGATAACAGCATCGCATAATGAAGCACTCATGCGGCTAAGAATTGATGTTTGCAATAAAAAATCTTTGACATCCTGGGGTTGTTGCAGGAGTACTTCATCCACCAAATAATCCTGGATATATCGGTCACTCCCAGCGAAGCGGTTTATAAAGTCTGTGACCTCGCTGCCACCCTCGAGTCCCTTCAAAGAAAGCACCGCTAACTGCAACCCGGTAATCCACCCCTCTGTTCGTTCCTCCAGTGCAGCCACATCCTGAACCGACAGATCGAAATCCGTCATCTGCTTTAGAAAATCAGTTGTCTCCTCCAGCGTGAAGCGCAGGCTATCAGCGCGGATTTCAGTCATTTCTCCGCGAGCACGCAAGCGTGATAATTGCAAAGTTGGGTCAATCCGGCTGGCAATGATCAAATGTAGCTGTGTTGGGAGATGTTCAAGAATAAAAGTGACGGCTTGGTCAATCGGCTGGGATTCGATCACATGGTAATCGTCGAGAACGAGAATCAAATTCTCAGGAAATTCAGCAATTTCATTCAACAAGGTGGTCAGGACGACTTCGGTGTTCACATCCCCTGGAGATTGAAGTGCAACCAATGATCCTTTTCCGATTTCGCCCCAAAATGTTTGTAGAGCCGCTATGAAATAGCTTAGAAAACGAGCCAGGTCGTTATCCGCTCCGTCCAATGATAGCCAGGCGACTTTTGTATCCGCCCTAACTCGCTCTATCCAACAACTCAATAGCGTAGATTTGCCAAATCCGGCGGGGGCAGAGATGAGGGTCAGCTTGCGGGAGGAACCTGTATTCAATAAGTTGATTAGGCGTGGGCGCGGGACGAGGTCCGGGTGGGGTGGGGGGAGGTAAAGTTTGGTTTTGAGGATGGGTGTAGGCACAAACGTGTCCCTTTGCAGATAAACAACCCCGTATTACTCGTATTACAACAGTGATAAAAATATCTTATCACATATCGTGTTTCATTTAGGTAACGCCAGCGTTACTTGACGATTCCAATTGTCAGAATTATCATTCTGATAAGTTATGCTGAACTGTCATATTTCCCCTTTGGTTCAACAGATTCACAATTCACCAAGGCAACTTCTAGGCCAAGGTAAGCTCTTCTTCCTTACTAGGTACGGTTTTCCTTGACAATTATTATTTCCTTGATTACAATATCGACATGATTACAACAGTCACAGGAAAAAACCAAATCACGATCCCGGCCAAGCTGGCGCGACAACTTGGGATTCAGCCTGGACAGCGCATTGATTGGTCAGTCGGAGAGAACGGCGTTTTAACCGCGAGGATACTACCTAGCCGAAGCGAGCTTGCACAACAAGCCGCTGGAATGGGACGTCACTGGCTGGAGTCAGGTATGGATCCCATTGCCGACCTCATTGACGATCGCGTGAATGCCGACAAAGAAGAAGGTCTGACATGACCCACCTGCTCGACTCCTCCGCTTGGCTTGCCCACTTGTTTGGTGAACCCGGCGTTGATGAAGTCGGCTTACTTTTCAATGACCCCAATACCCAAGTGAGCATCTCTGCACTCTTCATACCAGAAGTCTTTGCTCGACTGAAAGCAATTGGCAGGGAGGCGCATTGGGCCGAGGTATGGGCTATTTACTCCGAATTATTTTCACGCGTAATCGCGGCCGATGAGGCAATCGCGCACCAGGCTGTTCAGTTGCGCGCGGCGACCCACGAACGTCTACCAACTATCGACGGGTTGATCGCAGCGACCGCACTCATTCAACACCTAACCCTGGTGCATCGTGATCCTCATTTGGCTGCTATACAAGATCCCAAACTGAGACAGATGCAGTTGCCGAAAAAAGAAAGGTGATTGATAATTTCGAAAAGAAATGCCGTTCCCTGTCATTAAATGTGGCAAGTTATCCATAAATGATAACTGCGGCGACATATTTTCTCCTAGAGTGGTGTTCGAGTCAGGTCCCCGTAGGGGCACAAAATTTTGAGAGCCGTTCTACTGAGGACGTGGAACGGTTATTGTCTATGTTACGCTTTGAAAATAAAGGAAAATTGAAGCCTTGGGGCTTGAAATTGATTCAAACGCACCTAAATCAGGTAATTAACGGATCGAGTCCGCTTTCTAATTAAAATATATTCTAGGGTATTTGGTTCGAGTCCCATTCCACCCACTGTCGCAAAGCGCAGTCTGGCTTGTCGCAAGACTTCGTCTTGCTTAGGGAGAACAGCAAAGCTGTTCTCAAATTAATTCATGAATCGCTTGACATATGCCCATTGAGCAGTTTTTTTTCTTTATTACACTTTGAAAAAAGGGGGAAATCGGTCCATTTAGGGATCGAAATCGGCTCGATTGATTAGAAATCATATTCTTTTGGTTCGAGTCCTAGATATACCAGAATTATCCAATGTTGAGTTCGAATCCTCTTACGTCCTAACCAGCGGAAAAGAAACCCTCAATTGTATTATGCGATCAGGAGATTAGATTGCTAGATATGGAATAATCAACGCGGATTCCTGGCAAGAGGCGCTGAGTTTATTCGGAATTCACCCGTATGGTAGGATGTAATCACTCCTTTTCGGCATAGTCGACCGGATCGTTATAATATATAATTCAATATTGACAAACTATACCTAATTCAAAGCCGATGTTATCTTCTGGCCAATGGCTTCACCAACTACATCGTCTCCGGGGGCGGGCGTGACTTTATGCGGCCTGTTACCCAGACGTTGTACGGCATCCCGCCAGAGCGCGTCATCGGGAGTGCTGTCAAACTCAGTTTCCAGGCTGACGAACGCGAAGCCACGATCATGCGCCAGGTTGATATAGGTTTCGTAGATGATGGTCCGACGAAACCGGTCCACATCTGGGATCGCATCGGCCGCCGTCCGATCTTTGCCGCCGGCAATGCCAATGGCGACATCCCCATGCTATAATACACCGACATGAACGCCCAACCCTCCCTGTGTTTACTGGTCAACCACGACGATGCCGACCGGGAGTTTGACTACACGGCCGGAGCTGAGGATGCGCTGAAAATGGCGCAGGATCGTGGTTGGGTTGTGGTCAACGTGAAGGATGATTTCGAGACGGTTTTCGCGTCCAAGAACACCTAACCCGGACGAGCCGGAACCAAACAGGTGCCTTTTCACAAAATTCTTGCTTTTTGTGCAAGAATTTAACTGCTAAGGTACTAAAGATCGGCCCCTGGCCAACTTGACCAACCTGCCCGGGGGTTCCTGAGCAACCGGGCAGGGCAGTGATCATTATGAAACAGACCTGTTATCGGTTGGAAAAAGAAAAATATCTATCGGTCATCCCGTGTGCCGACTTGCCGGCGCAGCCGGCTGAGGGTGAAGTCGACTATTGGCAGGAGATCGAAACGGCCTCGCCGGAAGAATGTTGGCATTACCCGTCCACCAGGCTCAACCACAGGCGAGAGTGGTGGCGGTTTCTGAAGAGCGGTAGGAGTGGCAAGTTTAGACCAGCTACCCGACCAGAATAACTTTAATTAGTCTTTTTAGAAAAGGAGACTGAAAATGTAAGGAAAACAAGAATAGCGGTACGGTTGGCTTACCCGACCGGAATAACTTTAACCATCTATTTATACAAGGAGATTAACATGAGTGACAAGAAACAACCCAACATTGTAGTGATTATGGGCGATGACATCGGCATGTGGAACATCGGCGCCTACCATCGCGGGTTGATGGCCGGCACAACGCCAAACATCGACAAGCTGGCTGCCGAAGGTGCTATCTTCACCGACTACTACGCCGAGGCGAGTTGCACGGCAGGCCGGGCAAGCTTCATTACGGGTGAATTGCCGATTCGTATCGGCTTGACGACGGTCGGACAGGCCGGCGCCACAATCGGAATGCCGGCGGCTGCGCCCACCATTGCCACTGCTCTCAAGGACATGGGATACGCCACCGGGCAATTCGGTAAGAACCACTTGGGAGACTTGAACGAGTTCCTGCCCACGGTACACGGTTTCGACGAGTTCTTCGGCTATCTCTACCACCTCGATGGCATGCAGGACCCGTTCAATAGGACGTATCCGACGGAGCTCAAGGACAGGGTGGGGCCGCGCAACTTGCTGCACTGCTGGGCCACCGACAAGGACGATACGACTGTGGACCCGCGTTGGGGTAAGGTCGGCAAGCAGAAGATTGTGGACGAAGGCCCGCTGCCGCCGCACCCGACCGAGGGCATCAAGTACAACATGGAGACCGTGGATGACCACATCCTGAAGCTCACCCTCGACTTCATGGACAAGGCCCAGAAGGACGATAAGCCCTTCTTCATTTGGCACAACCCGACGCGCATGCACGTCTTCACGTACCTCTCCCCGTACTACGACTCTCTGATCACGCCCGAGAACGAATGGTCGCTTCAGGAAGCCGGGATGGCGCAGTTCGACGACAACATCGGCAGCGTAATGAAGAAGCTCGACGACCTGGGCATAGCGGATAACACGATTATCGTGGTCACAACGGATAACGGGACGGAATCGTTCACCTGGCCCGACGGTGGCACTTCGCCGTTCAAGGGTGCCAAGGGCATGGGTACGGAGGGTGGCTTCCGTTGCCCGGCAATCGTGCGCTGGCCGGGCGAGGTGGTGCCGAATCAGGTCATCAACGGTGTGATGTCGGGCATGGACTGGTTCCCGACGTTTGTCGCTGCCGCGGGTAATCCGAAGATCAAAGAGGAGTTGCTCGAGGGCAAGACCCTCAACGGCAAGAACTACAAGGTGCACTTGGACGGCTACGATCAGACTGACATGTTGACCAAGAGTGGCGAGTCGTCGCGCGATGAATTCTGGTACTTTACCCAGTCGCAGCTCGCTGCCGTGCGCATCGGAAACTACAAGTACGTACTGCTTGATCAACCTACCGGATGGCTGGGGAATACGGTTGCGTTGAACTTCCCGATGCTCTACAACCTTCGCCTCGATCCTTTCGAGCGCATGGGATTCGGGCCCAACGAGTCGTTCATGGCCTTCAAAGACTTTTACGCACGCGAGTTCTGGCGCTTCGTGTTCATGCAGCAAGAGGTGAGTAAGCTGGCCAAGTCCGCCCTAGATTATCCACCGTTGCAGTCGGGCGCTAGTTTCAACCTCGATGCGGTGAAGAAGCAGGTCGAGGAGGCCAAACACAAAATGGCGCAGTAGTTTCTTTTTCGTGAATTGGGATAGGGGAACGGGATAACCGCCCCCCTCCCACACCACCGGACTTGCGGGTCCGCATCCGGCGGTTCGGTCGAGTTGACGACCCGAGTTGTCGCGATGATATTTTCTCTATCCGTTCGAGCCGACTTCGGCCTCTCGCCACTGACACTTCGCCGCCTGCCTTCAGCATTGGCTCCACATCTGTCCTGGTCTTGCCAGGTTTCGGCTGTCTTCGCCGCTATCTCTCTTCCTTCTGCTCACCTTCTCAACCGTTTAGCCCTTCGCTCTGTGGCCAGTTTTCACTGACTGCCCTGGATGGTCGTTACTCCATCGACTACTTCGGCCTCGGCTGACTTCTGTCCTCACGAAAGAGACAGACCTCCCCGGATAAGGTGCGATTGCTTTCCCCTGATCCTGGCTGCGTTTACGCAGAGCTGCTTTGACCCTTTTTGGACTTCACTGTCTTTGGCCAGCTCATCCCGCACTCCACGCCTCTTTACGCAGTTTTTGTCCATCCAGCCCAGGTTTTGCTCTCCGGCTTCCTCTCCACACTCGCTCACGCTCATGCAGTTGCCTTCGGCTAGTGGTTCGTCGGGTCAACGTCCGCAGAGGTCTTTCACCTCCTAGCTATCGCCCATGCCGGGCGTACCAAATGAACCACTCGACATGCCTGTCGAGCAGTTTTTGACTTCACTTCGATTTCAACAAAGGGGGCAACTAGATCAATTAGGGATCGAAATTGGCTCTATTAATTAGAAAACATATTATATTGGTTCGAGTCTAAAATCCATATATCACAAGTATGAAGTGATAAATGGGTAATTTGTTCCCATATAAGTAAATTGCCCGATGAGATGGAAATGGGAATCAAGAGCAGTTGAACGATGGCTTGCATCGTAAGCTTATCTTCATCTCTGTTCCGGCAAGGTTTAATAAAACTACATTGGTTGGCGAATGGATAAATAAAATACGAAAAGACCATGAAAAAGGAGACCAAACCGACAGAATCGCCTGGCTTTGGCTGAAAGAGGGTGACTACGACCCAGCGCGTTTCCCGGCATACGTTATCGCTGCTCTGAACCGGGTCGAATGAACCGAAACCTTAGTGGGAATGATGATTGATCGTTGCCAACAAATTTGTAGCTACCAAGATTTGTTGAATGCCTTAATCTGCTGCAGCAGTCGCCATTTCCAGGGGTGCATATTCTTGTTCGAGTTCAGAGCGGAACTGCGAAGTGTATAAGCGATAATAATGACCACGCTGGCGGAGAAGTTCAGAGTGGCTACCGTTTTCTATGATACTACCATCTTTGATCACCAGGATCCGGTCAGCTTTTTTGATTGTGGATAGACGATGGGCGATCACAAAACTTGTACGACCTTCCATCAGGTTCTCCATGCCTTTTTGAATAAGCGCTTCGGTGATCGTATCTACGGAACTGGTCGCTTCGTCCATTAAAAAAATTTCTGGTTCCCGGAGTACTGCACGAGCAAGGCTGATGAGTTGTTTCTGCCCTACGGAAAGCAAGTTGCCTCCTTCTCCAACTTCATCATCGTAACCCTTTTCGAGTTTTATGATGAAATCATGGGCACCTGCAAGCTGGGCTGCAGCGCCAATCTCTTCATCTGTAGCATCCAGTTTTCCATATCGAATATTGTCGGTAATGGTGCCTGAGAAGAGGTGAGGGGTTTGCAGAACAACTCCGATTCGAGACTGGATCGCATGCAGAGCGATATCCTCGTAGTCGCGACCTCCAATGCAAATCCTGCCTTCTTTGGGTTCGAAAAAACGGCATAATAAATTTACGATCGTTGTTTTTCCGCCACCAGTCGGTCCAACCAAAGCTACAGTCTCACCACGCTTGATGTGCAAGTTAAAACTTTGTAGAACGGGTTTATCCTCCTCATAGAAAAAGTTGACGTTATCAAAAACGATATCGCCTTGGATGCTGCCGGGGTCAAATGCATCAGGTCTGTCGGATATATCGGGAACAGTATCAACTAAAGAGAATATTCGTTCTGCAGATGCTATGGCGCGCTGTAACTCTGCATAAACTCGTGCCATTTCTTGTATCGGCCAAATCATGAAAACAACATAGGTGACGAAGGCTTGAATACCACCAATACTCATATTCCCAATCTGGGTTTGATAACCTCCAAACCAAATAATCGCGGCCACTGCAAACGAACTGATCAACATCACTATAGGCAGGAATAATGCTGACAGCCACGCGGCCCTGTAACCGGCACGATACATTTCACTGGTCAGCACGTCAAATTCCTGCATGTTGTGTTTTTCTCTACCAAAGGCTTTAATCACTCGAACTCCGGTGATCATTTCGTTGAAAGCTCCTGTGATCTTGGAGTTAATCCTTTGTACATCCCGAAACTCGATGATGATTTTCTTTTTAAACTGCGCGGCAACGAATAGTAAAATTGGGATTACCAAGATTACTATCAGAGCCAATTGCCAATTAATCATTAGCATGAAAAATGCTGCCGTAGCAATGTTCATAATTCCCCATGTGACATCTAAGAATCCCCAGGTTACAAGTTCAGCAACGCGTTCAGAGTCAGATGTCACGCGGGACATGATCCAACCAACTGGCGTAACGTTATAGTAAGAAAGTGATAGTTCTTGTAGATGAATGAACATCTTTTTTCGCAGATCATAACGAATGCGCTCGCCCAGTATTCCGGCAAGGTAGATGAAACCGAAAACTCCAGCGGCTTGAACCAGGATCAGCAATCCATAACGGATGATGATGTTTGTCAGAGCTTCAATATCATCTCCCAAAATGGCTTGGTCGATGATAAGACTGGTGAGGAAAGTGAAATATGAATCCAGAACTGAAACCAGCGTAATCATCAACAGGAAACCGAGTACCCATTTCCAATGGGGCTTGGCCAGTTGCACAATTCGTAGAGTGGTTTTTCCGGTAAATTGGGTCGTAAACTCTTCTTCTTCGAAATATTGTTCAGTCATAATTAGACCCCCATCTCTGCGCTGGCGACTTCTTTTTCCAACTGAACTTCGATCTGTGTTTGAATATCATAGATTTTTCGGTAGACGCCTTCTTGAGCCAAGAGTTCTTGATGGGTGCCAATCTGAATGATGCGACCTTTATCTAGAACTACGATCAAATCCGCTTTCATAACCGATTGGATGCGGTGTGCGATTATAAAGGTGGTCCGATCTTCCATCAGTTTTTCTAATGCTTGACGGATATCAGCTTCGGTTTCCAAATCCACTGAGGAGGTAGCATCATCAAAGATGAGTATTCGGGGGTTTTTTATGATCGTACGGGCAATCGCCACCCGCTGCTTTTGTCCGCCTGATAGCGTAACGCCTTTTTCTCCAACGAGTGTATTGTATTTATCGGGGAATGTTATGATCGAATTATGGACGGCTGCTGCCTTAGCGGCTTCTTCGACTTCCTCTTGGGTAACTTCGCGGTCGATACCATAAGTTATATTTTCACGAATCGTTCTCGAGAAGAGGAATGGTTCTTGTTCCACAGTGCCAATTTGGCTGCGCAGAAAATTGCGAGGATAACGCTTCAGTTCAACACCATCGAGAAGTATTTTTCCTTCTGTGTACTCGTAAAAACGAGGCAGCAAATTTGCTAAGGTCGTTTTACCCGAGCCAGTTGATCCTAACAAGGCTATCACTTGCCCAGGTTTGACCGAGAAGCTGATGTCTTGCAGGACAGACACATTTGGGGCGTTGTCATAAGCGAAAGCGATATTTACAAATTCGAGGGAGCCTGCTACCGTGTTCTCCGGGAGATATTCACCGGTATCGAGGGGCTCACGCGGCTCTTTGATCACAGTCATGACCCGGTCGAATGAAACCAACCCAGATGACATTTGGACAATTAATCGCCCAAGGTTACGGATTGGCCACAGAATCCATATCAACAGTCCCACGTATGTTATATACTCTCCGACGGTGATTGCGCCATTGATTGCCATAAGCGCGCCAACCGTGAAACCCAACAGCATTTGGATTCCAGTCATAATGTCGGATATGGGCCAGTAGCTGGAATGCATCAACAGAAGTCGCTTGCCGCGCAGGTACTTCTCCCAGTTTTCGGATTCAAACTTGCCAATTTCGTAAGCCTGACGGGCGAATGCTTTAACCACCCGAACCCCAGTCAGATTCTCTTGAAGTCGATTTGAGAGTATTGCGTCCTGTTCTTGATACTTTTCATACGCCTTGGACACCCTGCCAAAGAACACTACTGATAGTGCAATGGTAAAAGGAACTACGATGACTGATACCAGCGCTAAACGCCAATCGAGCCAAAGCAGGGCTCCTAAATTTACCAAGAATAACAGGCTGATACGTCCGATTCCAATTCCTTGATCAGCATAAAAACGTCGAATAGCGTCAATATCCGATGTCGAACGCTGGATCAGTTCACCGGTTTTGGTCTGGTCGTGGTAGGTGAAAGTCATGTGCTGTATATGATCGAACACATAATCTCGAACTCGCTTGGCAATCCCTTCAGCTGTTCGACCAGCAAGTGTTCCGCTAACAAATGCGAATATACCCATAATCAAGGCTAATCCGATAAAGCCCAACGCTATCTGAAAAGGCGTAAATTGAGAGGTATCACTCACCAGAACTTCATCTACGTAATATCCCAGTAGTAGATAGGTTCCTGTACGCGCAAATGCTGAAATACCTACGGCCAATATTGCACCGAAGTAGATCCATCGATAACCGCGTAATAATCGCCATATACCCTCGAAGCGTTTTTCAGTAACAACTTCCTGGAGATCCATATCGAATTGTGAGTTCATTGTGTCAAGATTTTTCTTCCTCAGTGTAATTCTTCTATACTAACGTGAGTTATGGGCAATACAGGGAACCAAAAAAAGTGGGTGCTTAAGGTTAAAAAACCCTACCACCCTAAGGATGAAGCCTGCCATGCATAGTTTAGTTGAAAACTTCTTTGATGTCGATGATTATTGCCAAGAATTTTTGCGTCAATGCGAGCAAAAACTCCTGAGTAATCAGGGGCTTTTTTTTATAAGCTTCATCTCCACACTAGAAGAGCTGAGTTCTACTGAATTGTATTTTTTGGCATACAACATTAACGAAGATCTCATGGACTAAAACTAACAACTTGGACTGGAACAATATTCAAATATAATAATGGTAATCCGTAAAAGCCAGGTGAAAAAATAAAATATACAATCTTTATGATCAACCAAAATAATCCAAGGAGATCGATTATGAGAGCAGCAGTCTACGAAGAATTCGAAACACCATTGACGATCCAAAATGTATCCGACCCGACTCCAGAAGCGCTGGGCGTTGTGATAAAAGTTAAGGCGACCGGATTATGCCGGAGCGATTGGCACGGCTGGATGGGCCACGACCCATCTGTTTCTTTACCCAACGTGCCTGGGCATGAACTGGCCGGAGAGATTGAGGCTGTTGGAAATGAGGTATCCAAGTGGAAAGTTGGCGATCGAGTAACCCTACCCTTTGTTTGCGGATGTGGCACATGCCCGCAATGTGCTTCCGGAAACCACCAGGTATGTGATAACCAATTCCAACCGGGATTCACACATTGGGGTTCATTTGCCGAATATGTTGCCATCCAGCGTGCAGATGTCAATTTGGTTCACTTGCCTGATGAACTAACTTATGAATCAGCCGCCAGCCTCGGCTGTCGTTTTGTTACTTCTTTCCGGGCAATCGTTGACCAAGGTCAGGTTACTGGCGGGCAATGGGTTGCCGTGCATGGCTGCGGGGGTGTTGGTTTGTCAGCCATCATGATCGCCAACGCATTAGGTGCAAAGGTGATCGCGATTGATATCACAGATGAAAAGCTAGATTTCGCCCGTACGATTGGCGCAGTGGAAACGATCAACGCGGCAAATACAGAAGATGTGGTCGATAACGTGTTAGAGATCACCCAGGGCGGGGCACATGTTTCAATCGATGCACTTGGCAGCCTAACTACTTGTTTTAACTCAATTGCCAATTTGAGAAAGCGCGGTAAGCATGTTCAGGTTGGTCTAATGGTCGGGGACCATCAGCATCCCGCCATCCCGATGGATAAAGTTATCGCCAATGAATTTGAAATCCTTGGCAGCCATGGCATGCAAGCCTTCAGGTATCCGGAGATGCTGGAAATGATCCGAAGCGGAACATTATCCCCGGAAAAATTGGTTGGAAAAACGATCAACCTTGAAGAATCGTTAGAGGAACTTGTAAATATGAATAATTTTGAGGGAACAGGGGTAACGGTAATCAATGAACTTTAGAAGCTTTTGTTAAGCTTTGGCAGCTGTCGGTGAAAAATTCCGTAAACCTCATGGATGTAGTACCCAAGCAGTTCAAGAAAGTGCTCTATCTCAAAGTCGAAAGCCGCGTGGTTTATGATTCTTTTGTCTTTGATTTGATCAGAGATGACAAAATAATCTCTTTCAGGACTAACGTTCCTGCTTAGAACACCGGTCCTCGGTCAATGGTATCTGGTGATTTTTCGAAATATTCCTAACATAGTGAGGAACCAATCATTTTTGAGTTTTAATTATTTAATTAGTTGGTTTCGACACTATGGATCTTTTACAAAACTTAGGAGGACAAAATCCAGATATATACTCAAAAAGGTTGTTGCCACTTTCGAGCAATTTCTAATTCGCCGTTATATTGAACTGCACGCCCAGGGGTTCATGACAGCGATCATTTGAAAATTAGCAGGAAAAGTCAATGAACCCCGGGTGCGGCTGACGGCGACTATATTGTCCTCCACAGGTTGACGTAGGGCTTCCAGAACGCGTCAACCGAATCCAGGTAATCCGTCTAGGAACAGGACACCTCTGTGGGCGAGAGACCTCCGAATATGCGGGAGGATTCGTTTTTGCACCGGATCTGGCGATCCGGCGCGAGCGAAGTTTCTTGTCCTAAATTGCTCCTAGTGGATCGCCAGATCCACACATCCAACCTCTCGCAGGCTCAAGACCATAAGAAATGTCTTGATGTAATAAGTCCTAATTAGTGATTTTTCCTTTATTCAAAATTGCTTGTGTTCGCAAACGTCGAGCATCCAATAATAACAGAATTCCTGTGATTATGCACCAGATGCTTGCCATCAACCAGACTGCCCGGACTGGTTCCCAGGGGAAAATTACTACAATTAATCCCAGGATCACCTGAACAAAACCTACAAGATAACTACCCCAGGCCCATTGGGATCCGTAAACCGAACCTATTCTGAATCCTCCAAAGATGTGAAGAAGACCTGTGATGATTATTAAAACTCCTAACAGCGAAACTATTGCCCAGGTTGAGAAATAAAGGGCTAGCAATGGTCGCAATAAGGCGATCACACCAGCAAATACTCCCAAGATACCAGCAACCAAGGACCAACGAGCTAAGCGAATCTCCCTACCCCTTGAACGCGCCCAGGCTATACTCGTCAGACCAATGGTCAACCAAAATATGCCCATGTATTGGACTACAATCCACTGAGCCCTTTGAGTGAGCAGTAGGGCGCCAAGGATTAAAGCGAAAACACCACGGATTAGATATATGTGCCAACCCTGGAGAGATTTCATCACAAACCTGAGTTTTTAGCTCTCAGTTAATCCGCCTTTGACGGCTCGAATATTGGCTTATCTTCTCCAATCTCAGCCTCGATCAGGGCATTGAGTTTCGCATTCATCCTATCCAGCAATTCTTCGTCATAGTCTGGATTTTCACGATCTGCCAAATTATTCATTTCTTCGGGATCCATTTGCAGATCATAAAGAGCCACATCATTATTAGCGAGTAGATCTTCAATAGAACCTGGTTGATTGTAATGAGCAAGACCAAAGTAACGTACAAGTTTGTAGCGACCGTCGAATATGCCCCGGAACAGTTCCCGATTATCTAAATTGGGTTTCTCGATTTCATCCAGCTTGGCCAGGAATTCTTTGCCGCGCACAAATTCCAATCCAGCCTCAGCAGCCGCAACATCCATCAGCATAGGCGCGTTACGCTGCAGCCATTGTGCGTCAACCGAAGCGATCATGTCGTACGTATATAGTGCCCCTTTACCGGGGGTTTTCGAACTGCCCCTTGGACCATCCGTAACCGTATCGGCAACCACACCAGATAAGTCGTGACCTTTCAGGAGGGGATAGCGCTGTTTTCGTTCAGCCTCCGAAAGTCCAGCATAAGCCAGGATCGTCGGCACCAGGTCGAGGTGGGAGCCCACTGCATCTGTCCGAAGGCTTCCAGGTTTGTTCGGATCGACAATAACCAATGGTACATTCGTTGTCTCCTTGAAAGCCACACTGCCTTTCTGGCGAAGGTGATGGGCGCCGCACATCTCACCATGATCGGAGGTGAACATAATGATGGTGTTTTCTGCCTGACCACTCTCCTCCAGCGCATCGAGCACACTCCCGATGTGCCGGTCGACGTCGATCATACAGTTGAGTTAATAGTTAATGTGGTTGTGCCACATATCCCGCCGCTCCATCGGGATGCGTCCATATGTGCCATCGCCCATAACTTTGTAGTTACGAACAGCTTGAGGCTGACCCGAAAGGTCATCGAAGAATGAGGCGGGCAGAGTAGTCGACCATTGCTGGCGATACAGTGGCGTATCGGGTGCTCCAAAAATGGGAAACATTCCTCTTACCTGCACCATTTCCTCGTCATCGGTATCGAAATACATGATGTCATGGGGATTGATATAGTTTACTGCCAGGAACCAGGGCTGGGAATCCGCAATTTCTGGCGCTCGTTTCTTCAACCAGCCGACAGCCTCTGCTGCAGTCATGGGGTCCTTGTTCAGACCGTCGAGGGGCGCGCCATAAGCGTCACCCCACTCCTGAAAATCAGAAAAACCGTATGGCTCCATAGCATCTGATATATCCCCTTCAGGGAACTCCGATTCGTGCCACTTGCCCTTATATGCCGTGTAGTAACCTTGATCGCGCAGCATATGACCAATGGTGGGCAGGGCATCTGGGTCGGCACGCATGTCCTCAATCCAGGCGAGATTGGTGTTATCGATCATACGCGTATATGGTGTGTGTTGTCCGGTCCACATCACTGAGCGGGATGGGGTGCAGACGGTGGTGGTTACTTGATGGTTGTTAAATGTCACCCCCCGGTCATGGAATCGATTCCTGTTGGGTAAGGTAACACCCGCTGGAAACGCCTGGTGGGCATACTCTTGATCTGTCACAATCATCAAGATGTTAGGTCTTGTCGCCATGTCCCTCTCCTATTTTATGTCCGGTAATTCTATTTTTTAATGCCTATGATATATGAGATTATATATTACCCTATTTGGTAACTTACCAACAAACGTAAACACATCATCAGGCATTTATTGTGTTTTCAACGGGATATGCGGCTCAAAATACATGAGCGGCTCACAAAATGCGTGAGCTTGCATATTTGCTCGTTTCACTCGCAAAATGCAGGCTGGCTGGCATCAAAAATAATTGATGCTTAAAGAACGGATGCGGCAAGCACAATACGCTTGCTTGGCAAAATGCATGCTGGCATCCATAGAAAGGATGCTTGGCGAAAGCTTCGCTTTCGCTACTAGAAAAGAAATGCAAGCGTACTCCAAAATGTCTATGGATTGCTGAAGCCATGCTTCAGCTTTCACAACCTGAAGGCGCAAGCCGTGCTTACGCACTCCAAAAGGGCGGGATGGGTGGCATCCGGCATGCATAGAACGCATGCTTAAGAGCGGATGCTAAGAACGGATGGGCACCGTCCATGTCAAATTGGTTCTTACGTCTCCTGAGAAAGCCTTTCAATCGCCTTAGCAGCGTGCGATCGAACAACATAAAAACCATCACTGTTTGCAATCTCACGAAGGGTGGGGATAGCACCTGGATCGCCGATCATCTCCAGCGCTTGGATTATGGCACAGCGCACCATCCAAAAAGGATCGGTCGGCAGCGCATCTAACAGCCCTGGCAGGGCTTCTGGGCTGCGCATGGACCCCAATTTTTGGGCGGCAATTTTACGCTCTCCCCAAGGTGTATCAGGGGACAGATCAGCCAGCAATTTGTACAACTTGATATCAGGTTGAACCACTAACGCCAGCGGTGGTGTCCTATATGTGTTCATCTGGTCTACTACTTGTGGTTGTTGGTCATAATTTACTGGAAACATCGTTTTTTCTCCTTTGGCTACTATCTTCTTTCCGGCTCGTAATGAGTATGTCTCCACTATAGACTATTGTGAACGCTGAGTCATCCCTCTTTTGGTAGGTAAAAAGTAGGTAATGATGTTTGGGATATAATCCGTATTGAAGTGACCGTTTAGATATCCTTCAAAAAGATCTGTAATGAACAACGGCTATTTTTCCGGTGAGGAAGTGTACGCTGACGACCTGACCTGGCGTGAGCAGGATGTTTTAATTCTGCTGGCAGAACGTCTGACTAACCGCGAGATTGCGGAACGCCTGCATCTTGCAGAGAGCACTGTCAAGGATTACGTGGGGAAAATCCTCAGCAAACTGTATGTGAAAAACCGTCGGGAGGCTGTTGAGCGGGCAAAAGCACTGGGTCTCATGGACAGTGACCGGATCACCGGGGGCAAACTGGTGACCAATTTGCCTGCAGAGCCGACCCCGTTCGTCGGGCGCAGTGACGAATTAGCAGAAATCAGACGGCAACTGGTGGGGACACGTTTGCTTACTCTCACGGGACCAGGCGGCATTGGCAAGACACGCCTGGCGTCGAAGGCGGCGGAGGAAGCGGCAGATGATTTTGAAGACGGGTGCACCTTCGTTTCGTTTGCGCCCATTCGTTCGGTTGAACACATCATCCAGACCATTGCTGAAGCAGTGAAGTTTCCCATCGCGACACATGAAGACCCACAGCACCAACTGCTCCGCTATCTGCGGAAGAGGCGGCTTCTGCTGGTGATGGACAATTTTGAGCACTTGCTGGACGGTGCAGGTATCATCAGCGAGATTCTCCAAGCCGCTCCTGCAGTGAAGATCCTGGCTACCTCTCGTGAAAGACTTAATTTACAGAGCGAGACAATCCATAACGTGGGGGGGATGACCTTCCCTGATCAAGTAGGTTCAAAAGATACCCTAGACTATGATGCCATCACCTTGTTCGTGCAGAGGGCCAGCAAGGTTCACCCTGGATTTGACCCTTCTCCCGGCGAACTGGGGCAAATCGCAAATATCTGTCAAATCGTGCAGGGGATGCCGCTGGCAATCGAGTTGGCGGCTGCCTGGCTCCATATCCTAAATGTGGATGAAATTACTGAGGAACTCGAGAAGGGTCTTGATATCCTTGCGACCGAAGTGCGTGATGCACCGAAGCGTCACCGCAGCATCCACGCCGTTTTTGATCATTCCTGGTCCCTGCTGCATCAGCCTGAGCAGGAGATATTCATGCACCTATCGGTTTTCCGAGGCGGCTTTACACGGGAAGCGGCTCAGCAGGTTTCGGGAGCCTCGCTCCAGCAGTTGGCAGGGTTAATCAACAAATCTTTCCTGAACCACGATCCAAACTCTGACCGCCTGGAGATCCACGAACTGCTGCGACAGTGCGCTCAGGAGCGGCTTGAGAAGACACCGGAGACCAATGTCTCGGCTCAAGAAGCGCACGCTGCCTACTACGCGGAGTTCATGCAACAGAGGTGGAGACATCTCAGAGGCAATAGGCAGCTACTGGCGCTTGCCGAGATTGAAGTTGATATTGAAAATGTGCGCGCAGCCTGGCGATATTATATAGATCAAGGAAATGTCCCACAAATGTGGAAGTTCATCAATGGACTCTGGCTGGTTTACTGGATTCGCTGGTGGAACCACGCAGGAATGGAGTTGTTCGCAGAGGCTGCCAGCGTGCTAGAGGGAGAGGAGGACGAGGAATCTGCAACCTTGCAAGCTCTAACAATGGCATACCAGGGGTATTTCATGGCCTGGTTGGATCTTTCTGAAGAAGGATATGAACTGGCTACAGAAAGTTTGGAGATACTGCAGCAGCTCAACCAACCTGAGGCGTTGGTGTACGCACACCTCAGTCTGGGTGTAAACGCTTTTTTTCTAAACCGTTCTACCGAGAATATCAAAGCAGTAAACAAAATGCTCAAGATTGCCACTGAAATTGACGACAAATGGCTGTTAGCATTTTCGTTATGGGCGGTGAGTTTGGGTGCCTTGATAAAGGAAGACTTCGCTGAAGCGAGGCGGCTGGCAGAATCCAGCTTGAATCTCAATGAAGAAATCGGAGATGTGATAGATTCGACTTTGCCCTTAATTGTTCTGGGTCACGCAGCTTTTGCTCTTGGTGATTTTGAGGGTGCAAGAAGATTTTATCTTCGCTGTATAAAAATATCACAGGAGATCGGCTTCCACTATTCGATTCAAACCTCAAGCAAATACATGGGCAAGGTGGCTTTATCGATGGGTAGAACCGAAGAAGCCGAAATTTATCTGGTTCAGTGTCTAACGATTTCAAAGGAAGTTGGTTTTGTGCGGGATATTATCAATCTCTTATATGAGTTTGCCCGCCTGCGGGTGGCACATAATAATCCAGAGGGGGCAGCCGAACTGCTGGGATTAGTGCTTCAGCACCCCGCCAGCCATTCTTCCAGGATGTTGGAAGGACCCATCAGGGACAGCGCCAAGGTTTTGCTCGCCGAACTTGAGGATGAACTACCCCACGAGACCTATATTACGGCTCTGGAACGGGGTCAGGAATTGGAACTGGATGAGGTTATTGCTGATTTGTTGGATGCTTTTAAAAAGGACACACCAGACCTAAAATTTTACTGAAAGAAAGATACACCTACAACCGTCTACGTGTAGGATGTGGATCTATGAAATACCTTTATATAACCTCTATCGTTGTTATACTTGCTGCATTTGTTATTGGAGCATGTTCCCCAATAGGCGCTCAGACTACCACTTCTGCCGTGGTCACCAAAGAGAAAGGTGCAAAAATCGCGAACCCGGCCTCCCAATACTGTATTGAGCAGGGGGGCAAAATAGTGATCCAGCAGCGCGGAGATGGGGGTGAATACGGTGTGTGTATCTTCGAAGAAAACCGACAATGTGAAGAATGGGCTCTGATGCGCGGGGATTGCCCGGCGGGCGGTCTCAAAATTACTGGTTATCTCACCCCGGCTGCCCAGTACTGCGCCATCACCGGAGGCGAATACGTCATCACTTCAAGCAGCGGGCTAGCTGACGAAGGAGGTACCTGCACCTTCAAAAATGGTAAAACCTGTGACGTCTGGGAATATTTCAAGGAAGAATGCGACTCGGGGAATCAAGAAGAAGCTGTCACTCCACCTCCAGCGGATCTGTCCCCGGCTAACGAGGTCGGGCAGATCGTATTCAGCTCAGACCGGGGTGGCGATTACGACGACCTGTATTTAATCGATCTCAATGGAGCAAACCTGGTCCGTCTGACAGAAGGGGAATCGACCAGCTTTGCGGGACCATTCTCTCCCAACGGACAACAAATCGTCTACACACACGCCGGGCTGACAACATCCGATATCTATGTGATGGATGCTGACGGCAGTGGACAGACCAACTTGACCGGTTTGCCAGATTCCGACGAAGGCTTTCCAAATTGGTCGCCGGATGGAAGCCAAATCGCCTTTACCTCACGCCGCGATGGCAACAACGAGATCTATATCATGCAGGCTGACGGAACGAACCCGATCCGCCTGACGGATCATCCACGCGATGATTTCGCGCCCTCCTGGTCGCCAGACGGGACCCAAATTACCTTCGTCTCAGACCGTGAGCAAGACCTAGGTATAAACGACATCTACATCATGAACGCTGATGGATCAAAGATTCACAGATTGACGAATGACGCCGCTATCGATTACAAACCAGACTGGTCGCCTGACGGTACCCAGATCATCTTCCGCTCACACCACAACGGACCGGCAGATATATATGTCATCAACGTGGACGGCAGTGGTTTAGAGAACCTGACCAACAGTCCGAAAGATGAATGGGCGCCCACATGGTCGCCAGACGGCAGCCAGATCGCCTTTCAGAGCAACCGGGACGGGAATTGGGAGATCTACTTCATGTACGCTGATGGCAGCGACCAAACCAACCTGACCAACGACCCTGCGGACGACCAACTGCCCTTCTGGCGACCCCAATAAGCGGCGGCTTCGAGGTCAGCGGTTTCTCCAACAAGAAAAAAGATCCCACTCAAGCAAGCTCTCGAAAGCTTGGACCGTAAGATGTCTGATAGAATTATTACAGCCAGACTCAAAACCTACGCCCCTCTCACCAGGAAGAGAAAGTCAGGGATTTCCTTGTATAGTTCAGCCATGATTTGGTTACTTAGACCATAACCGCTATGCTTTCAATAGAAGGTTGTCCGCAATACAGGCTGGAACAGCTCTTTGCGATGGGCACACACTGGATCCACTAAACAGAACCGGCATTCCGGTTCGGACATTTCGGGGCAGCGTTTGCGGGCGCCAAAGAAAAACCAGTCCACGGCGCCTTGGCTCTTACCTGACAGCGCAGTGACCTGTTCAATGGCGAGATATGCCGCATACCGGACTGCCCATTCCTCAGCGGGTGAAACGATTTGTCGGTTGGTTAAATTGCTTCTCAATTCGTCATCAATCACGTCAATCAGCCCAATCCGTAAACAGGAACGCAGCGCATGATAGTCAATCACAGGTTCCACCTGTTCATCTTTCCTCAATGGTAAAAAGTTTTCGGGGCGCTGGTTGAGGATCATAACGAGCAAACTACTTTTCTTGCGCAAGGGATCTTCCTTGTAGCCGCCAATTTGATCGAGGGTTAACATAAAAGTCTGCAAGGGTTGAGCGGATGCCAGGGCTTTATCCAGCGCAACCTGCGGGGTTAATTGAAGCGCAAGCATATCGCGACCATAATGGCGCGCCTGTTCCAGGTGCAAATCCAGGGCGGGCATTGGGTCATCTCCATTGTCCGCTCTAAAGACCTCCAGCAATTCCTCGCGGCTCAAATTCGCTTGCCGCTCTGGAGAACAGAAATCCGGATCTACCTCGACCCGGCGCCATAACGCGTCCCATAAATAGTCCGAACCCTTGTGCTCGACGCCGCGGATCCTGGCAATCAACGGCTGGTAATAGCGGTTATTTCGCTCGGACCAAAAACTAAACTGCTGCAGCGTGAACGCGAAGAAATAATCCAGCGCCCTGGGATGTCCGACAGGAGGAACTTCCGGGCTGACAAATGGAAACGGAGACGCCTCAGAGAGAGTTGAGATTTTCCCGGCAACTATCCGCACCTGCCTATCATTGACCTGAACACGCGCGTCCAGAGGCGCCTCTGGGGGTGGATCCTCGGAAAAAAGCGCGGTCGGACCAACCTGTGTGATCATCTCCGCAGCCAGTGGAATGGCGTGGCGCGCTGCCATGATGGGATGTTTATTTTGCAGCAGATAGGCCAGCGTCGCGCCGCAAAAAGTATCGCCCGCGCCTGTTGGATCCACTACGGTGGCTGAAACCGCCGGAATCAACGTGGAAGTATCACCCTGAATGATACAAGCCCCCTGTGCGCCCAGGGTTACATAGATAACTTTTCCTGGTACGGTGTTGGCAGAATCAAGGGAACTAAACACAGCTTTGGCTTCCAGATCATTCATAAAAAAGTAATCGCTCCCTTCCATGACAGCGTGTACAGCCTGCGGCTGCTCGTCTGCAATAAACAAACCCGTTCCAGCAGAAATCTGTTTCGCGCCGCGCTGCCGGCAGGCTTGGATGAAAGACAACTGCTTTGTCGCATCGCCTAAAGGAGTCACGTGAACGAGATCATACTTTGATAGATCCGCTGGAAGCAAAGTGGGTGAAAGCATACTCTCAGCGTCAAGCGACGCTTTGAGATATTCGGTTTTTTCCCCCCGATAGGAAATCTCAAACTGCGACAGTTGTGTTGGAGAGATAACCGGACCGAGCCATTCCGTTAAATGCCCAGCCACAGGCTTCAAACGTTCTGGGCAAGGATCAGGGTGAGGACCAAACAAAGCTGTCTGGGCTCCACAACGACGTGCGGCCATGGCGGTATACATCCCTGCGCCGCCCGCACAAGTGACAGTTCGATCTTCCAAATGCAGAACATCGGATGACGCTCCGCCGATTACCAGCAATCGATTCATGATAAGCCTCCTTCTACACAATATGTCTCAAGAGTGAGGTTTCCGGTGCCTGAGTTTTGTAACCATTATTGTAATTGGTCAAGGAATGGCTAGAGAAAATTCATCGAGCAGCTTTTTGCAGTGACACCTAACAGCAGGCAAACCCACACTTACTGATAACCCTCCATCAGCCTGACCATGAGTTCTGTTCGGGATTGCTCCGGTATAAAAGCCGCTCGCAAGGCGTTGGCGTTGCATTGCAGAAACTGCTCTTTTCCCCAACCGAATGTCCAATGCAGCTTTTCGTACTCCTGATTCAGGTTGATATTTGTCATGGTACGGGTGTCGGTGTTGACGTTAATTGATAGTCCGGCGTCGTAGATATCACTTATGGGGTGGTCGGGGTATGTTTGGCACACATCGGTTTGGACGTTGCACGTTGGGCAAACTTCAAGGTGAATGTTATTGCGCCGCAAATGCTCAATCAATGCCGGGTCTTCAATGCTTCGCACGCCATGACCAATACGCGCGGGATTAAAATTCCGCAACGTTTCCCACAAACTCTGCGACCCTTTGGCTTCTCCCGCGTGAGCCGTGCAGGGGATAAGATGTTCGTGTGCGTAATGAAACGCTTTGACGTGCGCATCGATGGGAAAACCGGCTTCATCACCCGCGATATCAAAGCCAACCACATATGTGCCTTTGAACTGCTCCACCAGTTTTACCGTTTCAAGGCTTTGCGTTTCAGAAAAGTGCCTCACTGTGCAGAGGAGAATTCGCGCTTCAACGCCGGTTGCTTTGATGGACTCGGAGACGGCTGCTTCGACGACGCGGACAACGTCTTGGGCAGAGAGACCTTTCTCGGTATGGAGAAGCGGGGCAAAGCGAATTTCAGCATAGAGGACATTGTCCTGCACAAGTTGGGCGAACAGGTCTTGCGTCACAAGCCTGAGTTGCTCTTCGGTCTGCATCAATTCAATCCCTTTGAGCGCCCTGGTCAGACAGTCGGCCAGGTTTGTGCATTTTACCGGGGCGATGAATGTTTCAAGGTATTCTTTATGCGTAACCGATGGATTTAGTTGCGAGACGACCGTGTAACTTAGCGAACAATCCAAATGGAGGTGCAGTTCTACTTTGGGAAGGTGGTGGAAACTCATTGATGTTGCCTTTTGAGAGGGAGCCATTTTCCCGCACATTATGCCATACGAACTGCGTCACAGAGCATGTTCTAAAATTGTCCCCGGGACGCTTTGAGCACAACTTCTACATTTGGCTTCTGACCCAGAACGGCAAAGTGATCCACAACCGACTGCCCGCTACATAGTTCACTTTGTGTTTCGATGGCGACGAACAGGGACCTGGTCTCTGTAGCGACTTCCGGTTGAAGGGCAATGGCTGTTGCAATGGCATCCGGCAAATCAAAGCCCGGCAGTTTGGATTGGGTCTTTGCGAATTGTGTTAAGGTTGCCTGAATATCCACACAGAACGTCGCCAACGGCGTGCCGATATCTCGAAGTTTGGCTGTATCTTCCGGGTTGAGCGTGGCATAGGTGCGCGAGATGTCCCAGCCAACCATTTTGAGACGCATCCCTGACTCAAACACAGTTTTTACCGCTTCCGGGTCAGCCCAGAAGTTAAATTCTCCGACCGGCGTGATGTTGCCGTGTCCCTGACCGGTTTCGCCCATGATGACATATTCACTCACCGCGTGGGCAATGAGGGGGTCTTGCCGCAGTGCGGTAGCGATATTGGTCAAAGGACCGAGCGTCACCAGCGTGATGTTCCCTGCAAAGCGGTGGATGGTTTCAATCATCACACTGGCCGCGTGCCCAGCAGTTGGTTGACGACCTGTAAGGGGCAGACCAATATCACCCATTCCATCCTGTCCGTGGACGAACTGAGCTGTCGACAAAGGTCTTGTCAGCGGGGCGGGCATACCGCGATAGACGGGAATCGCCTGCTGGCAAAGTTCAACCGTATAAAGAGCATTTTGGACAGCCTGATCCACAGGCACATTGCCAGCCACTACGGTGATTGCTTCGATCTGGACTCCCGGGTGGCGCATGGCCATAACCAGCGCTACAGCATCATCGGAAGCGGTGTCGGTATCAATGATGAAGTGACGAATCATGTTTTCTCCCATATTAAAAAAACAAGGTTATTGTGAGCCGGATGGTGATGCTCCCAAGCCGAATTGCATAACCTGACCTGCGTGTCTCGAACTTGTATAGGGGAGCGGAGACTGCAGGCTCAGAGCAGTTGAAAAGCGCCGAGACTAGCCAGAACGGGTGCATATGGGGGTTAACGCGCCTGGCTCTGAATCAAGAACTGCCTTCCGCCAATCGACAGACTATAAGTTGTTTCTCAGACTCTATATCAAAAGCTGTTTGGTCATAGCTGCCGTACTTGCATTCAAGCACGAACCCATTGTATTTGAGGAGCGCGTCAAGCTCTTGAGGGAAGTACATACGCATGTTCAACTCGCCCTCAATCTCCGCATCCTCGCCTGGAATCGAGTGGTAGGTCTTGATCCTCTTGATCTGCGTGTCAGACTCATATACGTAGCTCTCGGTAACCATGATTCTCCCTCTGCCGTCCGGATCATCGTATTCCGAAAATGGATATCTCTCGTCAGGCTTATTAATCAGGAGCTCCATCTTCGGGACAAATACGTCGATAACGAAGCGACCATTCGGAGCGAGGTGATTTCTAACACTCGCCAGACAGGCTTCGAAATCACCCAAATCCAGCAGATGACAAAGTGTGTTGAAAGGAAGGATGATCAGGGAGAATGCTTTACCGAGATCAAAGTCACGCATATCTGCCTTGACCCATTCGACCTCCACACCAGCCTCAGCGGACTTTCTCCTGGCCTCCCCGAGCATCCCCTCGGCGTTGTCAATACCCATCACATTGAAACCGGCCTGCGCCAGAGTGACTGTGATGCGCCCCGTTCCGCAAGCAAGCTCCAGAATAGGGTCACCGTATTGGTTCGCTTGTCTGATCCAGAACGGAAGGTCTTCACTCTCATTGGTAAAGAGCTGGTCATAATGCCTACCATCCAAGTAAATATCAGCGATCTTTTCTTGCGTCATTGATAGAGATTCTCCTCTCGATGCACTGCAGTAATTGGCGCGCTAACGGCAGCTGGATCACTTACGGCTATGAAGCGCCAGCAAAATGGCCGTCAAGTGCATCCATTGGTTCGACTTCCCTGAGTGTACTTCTGGCAGAACGCTTCAGTAATACCCAGAAGGTCCGGTGTCAGAAGCTCCCTCACTTTCGCTCGAATGCTGTCAGGGACATCCCTATAGAAGGCTTCGGCGATCCCGCCAGTTATGCAGGCGAGCGTGTCACTGTCCCCGCCAAGTGAGATGGCGTTGCGCACTGCGTCCTCGTATGACGTGGAATCCAGAAAGGCAATGATCGCCTCTGGCACGGTTCCCTGGCAGGAAACATCGAAAGAGTAAGTGGGGCGGATGTCGTCCACGGTCCGGTGCATGTTGTATCCGAAGCGCTGGCTGATCTGCCTCCCGATCTCCTCCTTCGTATGACCCATCCGGGCGAGAAACACCGCAAGAGCCGTCGCTTGTGCTCCTTTGACTCCCTCGGGATGGTTGTGGGAGATGTTGGCAGTCTTCTCGGCCTCGCCGAGCACTTCGTCTTCTGTGTTGAAGGCAAAGCCGACAGGACTGACACGCATAGCAGAGCCATTGCCCCAGCTGTTGTATGGCTGCGGATGGTCGGAGTGAAGCCAGCCGATAAACGACCCTCCGTATCCTGCTCCTGGATAGCGCCGACCAATCTCACGTACCGATTGCTCGTAAGGACGACCCGTGAGGATCGCATCGGCTACCGCTACGGTCAGGACAGTGTCGTCTGTGAATCTGCACCGAGGATGGAAGAGCGGGAAATCCTTGGTCTTGATCTGGTAGTGCTCATAGACAGAACCGATGATGTCTCCGGCAATTGCTCCAATCATATCTCGTCCTCGTCTTGTCGAATGGTACCAAGTTACCCGATTGCGGGTTAAACGCGACTACCCTCAATTGCAAACGAATTGCTTAAACGAACTGACTTCGCAAACCGCCAAGATTAGCAATTCGGGTACATTTGGATTGTTGGGCGGCTTTCTGCTTTTTAAAGTTGTCTCTCACATTCCAGCCAAATCTGGGGAGAGACGCAGGATCAGTTCACCCAGGGCGATAAGACCAAAAACACCTAAGGGAACCAGCAGCGAGAGGGCCGACCAGACCCACGAGAAGCCCTCACGGGGTGGCATCTCTTTGGCAGGACCAGGATATCGGCGGGCAAAAACCCACAGCAGCAGGATAGCCAACGGGGCAGCGATGGCGCCAGCCACGACGAAGATCCAGTCAGGGGTTTCCCGCAAGGGCGGGACGACGATGAACACCGTAGCGACAGTATTGTAGCAACCATGGGCAATCACCGAGCTGTAGATCGAACCACTGCGGCAGACTAGGAGACCCAGTGCAATCCCCAACAGTGTCATAGGAACGAGTAGCGCAATCTGAGCATGTAACAAGGCAAACAAGAGACCAGCCAGCACCAGACCGGGCACTGTCCCCCGCCGTAGCCATGCCCTCAGCACAAAGCCCCGGAAGATAGGCTCCTCGGTGATGGGCGCCAGGACGATGAAGACAACGGCATAGATTACGCTCTCCAGCAAGCCAGTGGGCCATGGGAACTCGGGACCGGGGCCAATCAGCGACAGTATCCAGTCAAACAGCGTGACCATTCCCAGCACAGCCGGCCAGCAGACGAGGCCGATCAGCGCGCTCCACAAGGCGATGCGCCAGTTGATGGGATACAGACTCAGGGTCGCCCGCAAAGGTAAACGGCGGATCGCAATCCAGAGCAATCCGGGCACAATGACAAGGAGCTGAAGGCTCAAAATGAGGATAAACGGTAGACCGAGGGCCGTCGCCCCGGCACTGAGGACAAGGATCATCGTCAGCATGCTGGCGACCAGCAGGTTAGCCTCCCAGGTCGTTGGATAGCGGATACGGGTGGGTGGTGTATTCATGATATTTCTCCTTTCCGCGTTGAATGTGTGCGATTACCGGGCACTTCGCAAGTACCTGGCTTGTGTAGTAGCGACCTTTTTGTTCAATGACACCGGACCGCCTATGTTATTAAGGATTCGTGTGGCGCGGAGCCGCCATATATTTGTTTTTCTACCTGGGGCACCAACACCATTATCGGAATTTTTCGGTCCCCGGCGCGCTGCTGATATTTATCAAACCCAATATACACCCCGGCAGCTTTCTGCCACAAGCGTTGATACTCATCAGGTTCGGTCACCTCTCGTGCTGTGTAGGTCCCAGAATGGCCGCCAAATTCAAGCTCTGCCACAGGATTTGCCCGCAAATTATGGTACCAGGCTGGATTGCGCCTTTGTCCCCAATTTGAGGCAACCAAAACGACATTATCGCCATCGGGGATACCGACCACCGGCTTCGTGCGATAGCTTCACGAAATAATCTCATTGTATTCGGTGAGGCGCTGTAGAATCCCATACCGAACCTATATGAATCTGGGGATAGTTCGATAAAATATGCTGGGGAATTTTTCCAATCCTTTTTTGGTCTTTTAAATATAATCCATGAGGTTGTTTTATAAGGCGACTTGTCTTTTGTAAATCTTGTGTCACGGTAAATCCTTGATATTGTTCTGTTGACTGCCGGGCTTACTTCAAAAAATGGATCTATGGTGAGCATGAATCCACTTAAGTCGCTTACCAGGCTTTTTAATGGATTTAATAAAAATTCATGATAGTCATTTTTATGCTGTTCAAACCACTTTTTATTATTGTTAGTTTCCAGTGATCTCAGAAAAACAAACGTTTCCTTATAAAATCCGGTGAATGGATGCTCGTGCTTCATGATTGAGGGTATTGGGAGAATTGGTCTGCAACAACCAACCATTTACCATTTTCATTTATCAGGGTAAACATATCTCGTCCCCCCATGTTGACGGTTTGTCCTGCCATATCGAATGACATATCAAAATAGTATGTGATAACAGCAGTGTTCCCGTATATTTGTATCTTTGGGTCTTTTTCTTTCCAGAAATGTATTTTGGTGTTTTCAGCAAAACTTTTCCACCCATTAAAGCAGGCTTCTTTTCCCTCCAGTCGATATTTGTCTGTTGGCGTGATCGCAACCATTTCTTTATGAAAATAGTGTGCCAGCTTCTCCAATTCGGACAGATCGCCACAAGTCCAGCATTTGTTCATTTTTTGGATTGTGTTCCACACTTTTACTTCTGTTTGATTCATTTGTGCCTCCTGCTCAAATTCTTTTGGGCATAACAGGGCGGCGGATAAGCTGATGCAAACAAAGCGGCTAATAACTAAAACGAAACGATATACTTGACCGGATTAAAGAACATACAAGCAACCCGAACGTGTATCATTCAGCTTGATTGGCTTGTTATGTGGTTTTCCTGATCATCTCTTATTTTTTAAATTCCTGTCATTACTACTAGTTTGCCTGCCGCTTGATTACCTTCCATGATTCGGTGGGCTTCAGGTAGTTCCTTAAAAGAAAAAATTCGGTCAATATTGCTTTTAAACGCCCCGGATTCCACTTTCTGTACGACTTGTTGAAGTACGGGAGTCGCATAGTTTTTTTCAAGTGTTTCTGAACTATAAAGTGACAATCGTACTGTTGATGGCATCCAGGGGAAAAATTTGTAGTCCCATTGATTGCCTAAGGATCCAACCATTCCGACAATACCTCTATTACGACAACATTGAAGAGAGTCCATAATTGTTTCTGGAAGCCCAACAAGTTCTACTACTCCATCCACACCTCCGTCACTTTTGCTTTTGACCTCATCAGCAATACTTCCAGAATCTAAAATCACTTCATCAACTCCAGCAGTCCTAAGATTTCCTGATTTTTTTTCATCTCTGGTGGTTGAAAATACGTGAACGCCCATATCTCGTGCGATGCTTGCAGCTGCTAAACCCACAGAACTTGATCCTCCCCGAATAAGTACCTTCTGTCCTGGCTTGATTTCAATTGTCTCGTGGAGTACACCCCAAGCTGTTAGATATGTTTCAGGTAAAGCAGCAAGATCTTCCCACGACAAAGTTGTGCTGACAGGATAAATGTGACTTCGTGGGAGTATCGCCATTTCAGCATATCCCCCGTCATGTTTTCTCCCCATGAATCCCATTGCTGCAGCGATCCGTTGTCCTGGGATGAGATCAGTTCCTCCACCATTAGTAACCTCACCAACACATTCGATACCTAAGATTCGTGGTAGACTAACATTATCTCCACTGTGTCCCTGTCGTGTGTACAATTCGCTGCGGTTTAGTCCGAATCCTTTTATCCGGACCAGAATCCAGTTTTTCTTTGGCTGTGGATCAGGTACTTCTTTAAGTTCCAGCACTTCTGGTCCCCCTGGACGACTCATAACATACGCGAGCATTTTTTCTTCCTCCTATCTTTGTTTGATTATATTCACTCTAACTTTTAATGTTAAAACAGGATTTTCTTACCACATACCCGGACGGCGGATAAACTGCCAGGCGGTGTCCGCTGGCGAGAAGACGGCTGGTCGGCTTAACGATTGCTTCACCAGCCGAGCATTTTTGACCCTGGAGTTGCTTTGGACATAACCGACCGCCTAAAATCGGCCCGCTTACCCTCCGAGCGAAGCGAGGTCGGCTGCAACTAGAGTTACCCAGCACTCTGCTCAAGCTCTTGTCGATCAGCTTTTCTTAGCCCTATGACCACCAATTCATAGGAGCCATCAATCATTTCTAGCATTTGCTCATCTGAGATACTACCATCTAGAGTTATGGTATTCCAGTGCTTTTTATTCATATAATAACCTGGCTGCACTGCTGGATATTGAGCACGCAAAGCAAGGGCATCATCTGGATCACATTTAAGCGTTACACGGAGAGGAGTTTCCTCCCAAGTAACAAGAGCAAACATTTTTCCCATAACTTTGAAGACCAATGCTTCGGGTCCAAAAGGAGTATCTTCTATAGTGCCTTTTTTGGTTAGAAGATATTTACGAAGGTGTTCAAGTTTCACAATTCATCCCATTATTTTAACGACTTCAATATTCCTGTATCGATCCCAAAAATTAGTCCATATCAAGAGGGGAAGCAATCTCCACCAAAATCCCATCCAAATCCTTGACGTAAGCGACTTGCTGCCCCCAGGGCTTCATTTGTGGCTTTGTAACCTCGGAAGCGCCAGCTCTAACTGCACGAGTAAAAGCAGCGGGGACATCATCTGTCGTAAAAGCGATTTCAATTCCAGCTGGCAGATGAGATGGATCGTTTTTTTGAAATCCTTCTGGCAAATTAGATTTTGCGAGTTCATTTGAAGTAAAAGAGAGAGTCGTTCCACCGGTTTCCATTTCAGCATATTGACCGCTTTCGTGAATAAACCGTTTTTTAAGGCCAAATGCCTGCTCGTAGAATGTGACCGTATGATTGACATTCTCAACATAAAGAATTGTGTATGCGAATTTCATGAGGATTCTCCTTGGCGACGTTATTTATTAATGACAGCAACAGTATAGAACATTCGTTCCCAATAGTCAAGTTGCTTTGTTCAAGTGTCTTGTTCAAAAAAACACATAGAGCGATATTGACGAATCTGACTATGTTCTCATTGATGCTGGCTAACGATTGAATTCGCCTGCATTTTGAAGCGCAGCGGGAATATGTCATATGCAATGTGTTTTAGTCATTTCCTAACAAGAAGATTTAGTGCTTCGGCAATTTCAACCACTTTTTGGCAGTCAACGATTTCGATATTATCTTTCGGCGTATGGGTAATTTCCTGGCTATCGATATTCTCTGTAAACCATTTTGAAGATACGGCAATGGCAGGACGACCATTTTGGGTAAAAATACTGTGATCCCCCTGTGACCATTGAACACCCTTAGTTATTCCATTAAATTTACTTATTACATCGTTTGCATTCTTTTCTATTTCTTCAGGCAGTCCATAAAATGAAAATGCCGATTTACCTTCTTTATATCCTGCTCCATCGATATTTATATTAAGAAGAATTTCATCAAAACGGTCTTGGTTTTTATCAATGTAGCACATCTGCCCGGGAACTGCGTAATAGTCTTCGCCGTTAAATGCCACCATCTCAATAAACCTGTTTCCATCATAATCTTCCAACAGCTCCCCCAATAGCAGTAAAACTACGACACCGGTTGCATTATCAATCGCACCGGGTGTGCCTTTCTTCGCATCAATATGTGCGGTGATCACAATACGCTCGCTTGAATGTACCCCCTTTCTGGCAATAACGTTATAGCCTTTTCCCGGAATACGCCTGGATATTGATTTCAATACAACTGTCGTTCCTAGTTGAGGCAAAAGTTTGCGCCCTTCATCTTCGGTCATATAAACTGAAGGTATATCAAAATCCCCGTCCTCAATTAGAGGGAACGGATATACACCTCCTGCAAGAGCCGCATTTCTCCCCGTCCCACAGATAATGGCTTTGGGCCTGCCTTTCTCAAGAAGGGAAATGATTTGTTGATGTTCCT